>JAEEGK010015444.1_pt1 | contig 16932 bp, 24 predicted proteins | sample 8958771 | NCBI WGS metagenome assembly JAEEGK01 (sample SAMN16246547, study PRJNA631951) | gut metagenome | biome: gut microbiome; feature: rumen; material: SC-attached | host: Bos | place: Iran: Karaj | collected 2018-10 | reverse complement strand
CTTCTTGATACCGTTGGTCTCTTCAACCTCGATGTTAATGCTTACGTACCTGCTGTACTCCTCAATCTGCTGACTCACCTTCATAAGCACTAGATTTGCAATCATAACAAGGACGAAACATGCTAAGCCAACCACTATGTAGCCTGCGCCAAATGCCATGCCCATGCAGGAAGCCACCCAAAGGGAAGCAGCTGTGGTAAGGCCTTTAATCTGGTTTCTTCCGGTGAGGATAATTGTACCTGCACCTAGGAAACCGATGCCGCTTACAACACCTGCCGGTATACGACTAATATCTGCTGAAAAACCTGGAAGTGCCGCTAGATAAAGATTGAGCACCGTTGCCACAGCAGAACCTAGGCTAACTAGAGAAAAGGTCCTGATGCCGGCGCTATGGCGCCTGACGATACGCTCCCAACCTATAAGACTACCACAGACAGTGGCAAGAATCAGACGAATGATGACTGCTAACTCATCCATCCCCTGTAAGTAATTAATCATATTCCCCATACAATCACCTTCCTGTCAGTCTTTCTACTATAATACCATAGTCTGACAATAATCTGCCATATTTTACAATGATATAAAAGCTGCAAGACTTCCTCGATTTGCCCCCATAATTCGGTGAGAATAAAATAAGTCCGGATTGCATCTTGTACAGTAATTCGTAATTTCGATATTTTCTTCTGGCACGCCCGCCTCTAAAAATACAAGCTTGCATGCCTGCCACAAATCAAGCATATATTTATCCTTATCCTGTGGATTGAAAATAGATGGCCTAAGAAGCCTGTCCTTGTTCTCCTGCCCAAAGGCCTTTATAAACTCCTCTGCTACATCTGAGCTTACTTCGTAGCAATCCTTGCAAATGCTTGGTGCAACGCAGCAAAGCACATCCTTTGGATTGGAGCCAAAGGAAGCTGTCATCTTTTCTATTGTGACTTTGCCGATTTTGCCAACTGTTCCTCTCCAGCCAGAGTGGGACAAGGCCACCACTTCATTTACCGGGTCATAGAAAAATAAAGGCACACAGTCTGCGTAAAATGTAACCAGTGGCATGTCCTTTACGTTTGTAATCAAGCCATCCACGTCATCATAAGGAAGTGGCCTTTTGATGCCATTTCCTGCGTCCTTCTCCTCCACCACTATCACATTTGTGGTGTGGGTCTGCTTTGAAAGACACATGCGCTCATAGTTCATATCCAAGGCCTTGGCCATTCGCCTGAAATTCTCATGGACGTTTTCATCACTATCACCACGGCCAAATCCAAGGTTCATTGAGTCGTACACGCCAGTACTGATTCCGCCTAATCTAGTGGAAAAGCCGTGCTTTAGATTTTTATTTTTTAATAAGTCGAAGGTAAAAAAAGTCACTTCGTTTTTAGTCTCTTTATTCATGTCTATTCCTTATTCTGTACTATTATTTTGCGTCAATAAATCTTTGGTATCAAAATTAATTATAATATGAAATCACTTTTCACCACAAATAAAAATAACATGTTTATTGTAAATCTTCTATTGATAACTTATAATAAATTGTGCAAAATCTATTTTTGTAGTATTAATTCTACTCTTGCGAGAATTCAATTGTTATCTCGTTGAGAAATATACTTTCATGAAGGAGGGTAAAATGGAAGAAGTTTTAGAATTTTTAAAGAAATGTGGTACATATTATCTTGCCACAGTAGATGGCGATCAGCCAAGAGTTCGTCCTTTTGGAACAGCTAATATTTTCGAAGGAAAGCTCTATATCCAGACTGCAAAGTCTAAGGATGTTTCAAAGCAGATTCAGAAGAATCCTAAGGTTGAAATCTGCGGATTCGCTGAGGGTACATGGGTACGTGTTGCCGGCGAGTTAGTTCGCGACGACAGAGTTGAGGCAAAGGCTAGCATGCTTGAGGCTCATCCAAATCTTAAGGCTATGTATTCTGCTGAGGATGACAACACAGAGGTTCTTTACTTCAAGAACGCAACTGCTACTTTCGCATCATTCGCTGGTGCACCTAAGACTGTACAGTTCTAGTTTAAATAATTTCAGCCACCTAGGTTAATCCTTAGGTGGCTGTTTTTTATTGGTAAAATCTCTCTTGTTTTGGTTCGTAAGAAAATTATTTATGTAAACTTTTCATTACTTCGAACTAATGTAATTAATAAACTGCTGGGCTGTTCTTCCTGACAATCCGCCCTGCTCCAACTCAAATACCTTAGCTTGAGCTATAAGCTCCTCCTCTGGCATTTGGATGTTGGCACGCTTAGCCAAGCCAAGAACAATGTCGATGTATTCCTTTTGCATTGGCTTTGAGTAGCTTATTGTCACACCAAAACGGTGTACAAGCGAAAGCTTCTCTTCCACTGTATCTGAATGATGACGGTCGTCTGCATTGCTTTGATCATTTCTGTCATTCCATGTCTCTTTGATAAGATGGCGACGGTTAGAAGTTGCGTAAATCAAAATGTTGTCCGGCTTGGTCTCAACACCACCTTCGATAACCGCCTTAAGGAACTTATATTCAATCTCATGCTCCTCAAAAGAAAGGTCATCCATGTAAATAATGTATTTGTAATTGCGATTCTTGATACTTGCAATTATCTTGGACAGATATCTAAACTGGTGCTTGTAAATCTCTATCATGCGAAGGCCCTTGTCGTAATACTGATTTACAATAGCCTTGATACTTGTGGACTTACCTGTACCGCTATCACCAAAAAGCAGAACATTGTTGGCCTTTTTGCCCTGTACAAAGCTCTCCGTATTTGCGATAAGCTGCTGCTTTTGATACTCGTATCCAATCAAATCATCAAGCACAACCTCGTCCATGTTGTTGATTGGAACAAATTTGATGTCGTTTTCGCCCTTTTCTTCTATACGAAATGCCTTGTTAAGGCCAAACATGCCTACACCATAGGCCTTGTAGAAATCCGTAATTACGTTAAAGAATCCCTTTTCATCTGTGGTTGCCTCTAAGGCCTTTGAAAGATTGCGTACCTTTTCGCTGACGTTTCTGTTGTAGCTGTTGGCATTTTTCTGAACGGCACTATAGCTTGTCATTATAGAAAATGACTGTATGCCAAGCTCCTTTTCTATTGTAGAAAAATCATAGTCAAATAAATCCTTGAGAATCTTAAAATCATTTTCTACAAGATAGTTTACTGAACCTGGCTTAACATCAGTCTTTTCTGTAACAAGGGAAAATGGATTCTCATTGTTGATAATATAAAAGGCTATGTAATTGTGCCAGAGATTGTCGTCAAAGCCATAATCTGTAGCGAGCATTAAAAGCTTCTTTGAAATGGCATTAATCTCGCGAGTGACCTCTCTTTTGCTGTAATCGCCTGATTCAATCTGGTCGATGGCCTGGCCAAGCTGATAAAGTATGCTGTCTTCTGTTAAATCGCCATACATCAATAACCTTGAAATCTTATCGTACATGTCTGTCTCCTTTATATCTTAAAATCGCTATTGGTAAGCGCCCAATTCAATTGTGGTTGCGTGAGTATTATAGCATAATTTCCACCGCTTTTTGTGATATTTATTTAGTTCTGCCTTCCTTCATCCCACAGACTTCATAGTTACTATTCACAGTCCTTTAGTAATTCTCTGAGGGCACCTCCTACTATGTAGGGTATAGGTGAATTTGAACAGAATAATAGATTCTCTTGTTGCTGCAAATGTAGCTTTAAGTGGGTGTCCTTTCATTGATTTTGCACTTTGAAGCTACTGTATGTATGACTCAGACACTTGGAGATTACATAATTCCCCTATAAGTTATATGGACCCTAGTTGCCTTCATGTTACATTCATCAAGTGTAATTAAGAAAATGATTTTTGTAGATATGGGCACCAGTCAAGATTCACATCCATGTTCAACTTTCCTTGACCTCGCCGTCCATGGCTCGGTCTGCCCATATCTTTCAAAATTCATTTTCTATTTCACTAGATTCATTTCACAAATCAGGCAACTAGGGTCCATATACCTTTATAGGGGAATCCACTTTAAATAGTGTGTGTCTGAGCCATACATACTGTAGCGATATAAGTGCAAATAATTGAAAGAACACCCACAATAAAGAAAGCTACATGCAGCAACTATAGAGAATCATTATTCTGTGATTGAACCTATACCTACATAGTAGAAGGTGTCCCATATCAATATATTAGAGACTGTGAATAGTAACACTTATGTTTTGCGAAGGAAGGCAGTAATCTATGGTACAATATTATTAAGGCGGGAGGTTATTATGTATCTGATTTCTGCATATTTTGATGAGAATACTAATAAGATTTTAAATAGATATATTAACGGGGTGGCTCAGGTAACTGAAAATGATTTTATGATTAGAAATAATGTGCCACCACATTTGACTATAACAAGTGTTGAGGCCATCAGCGGCCAAGACCTGGAGTCTGCCTTTAGACAAGCCTGCAGCACCATTAAGACAGGGGATATTATGATTCCTGCTGTAGGCCAGCTGCTGCCCTACGTTATCTACACCGGAGCCGTGCTGAATGATTATCTGCAAGAACTCCAGCGTGAATTTGTAGAGGCCATGGAGGCCGTGGAAAACACCAGTATAAGCAAATATTACATGCCTCATTCCTGGATGCCCCACGTCACAATCGGCAAAACCCTTTCCAGTGAGCAAATGCTTAAAGCCTTTGAGTACATGCAAAAAAGCTTTGCCCCTGTTTCCGGAAAGATAGTAGAAATTGGCCTCGCCAAAACAAATCCCCACGAAGATTTGGTGAGAATCAAGCTGCCTTAGAATTAATTTTCTGACGTTGCCAGCTTGATTAGTTGGTTGATATGTATGTCTACACTATCGAGACATGGCAGGACGCAATTGTCGTCATTTAATAGTAATGGAATTTCGGTGCAGCCCAAGACAACTGCTTCGATTCCATGATTATCCCGCATCTTTTTGATGATGGAATTGAACTCTTCCCTGGTTGATTCCTTCACTACCCCAAGCTCCAATTCCTCAAGGATTCTATTTGCAATCAAATCCCGGTCAGCTTTTTCTGGAACCACTACCTCAATGCCAGCATTCACAAAGTCATTTTTCATGTAGTCCTTTTCCATGGTAAAAATCGTGCCAAGCAATCCCACCTTTTTATAGTTGCGCTTTTGAGCCTCTTTACAAACAGCCTTTGGAATGCTAACAAGGGATACACTTGTATCCTTTTCGATTTCCGCAAATACGATATGCATTGTCCCTGCTGTAAGTGCAATTATCTCTGCACCAGTAGCTTTTAGTGCATTAACTTTTTCAGAAAGATACTTTGCAAGATTGTTGTAGTCGCCCTCGGCCACATAATCCCACGCTCTTCTGAAATTAACACTTTCTATTGCTATATCCGGCATAGCTTTGCCGCCAGTCAGATTGTCGATTCTGGAATTTAATTCCTTGTAATACATCAAGGTGGACTCTGGTCCTGTTCCACCTACCAAGCCTATCTTTTTCATAATATTTCTCCAAGTTGTTTATTTTGATTAATGATCCCAGGGGGACGGGGTCAGCGGGTCATTAAAGTGCCATTTTCATTGAAACAATACCGTCTTTTTCAGAAACTTCCTCAAAGCCCATTCTCTTATATAATCCATATCCAATCTGCATTACAGAAGGGTTTGTTGTGAATGTCACCTCATCAAAGCCCAACGCCTCCGCCTTATCAAGCATGGAATTTAACATGATTCTCGCATATCCCTTTCCACGAAACTCTGGCTTAATAAATAATCTTTTCGCTTCACATATGTCATCATCCATCTTTTTAATAGCAATGCATGCAATCGGATTTTCATCCTCATATCCTACAAGTAGTGCTCCGCCTTTATAAAATCCGGCAAGATCATTAAGCTCCTTATCGAACGACACAAAGCAGCTTTCTGCACCTTTAATCTGGGAATACTCCTTAAATAATACCTTTACCACTTCAGTGTCATTACATTCCTTTACTTTAAATTTCTCCATAGTGTTTTCCTCTATCTTAGTAATCTCAGGGGACGGGGTTTCTTAAATCCCAGTTCTATTAATTTTACTCTTTCCATATCTTCCGCGCATATTCTAATTTAGTTTATCAAATATCCTTCGGTCTCCAAAACTTCTAACGCATTTTTAAAATTTTCATTCTTAACCAGAATATAGTCTGTGTTATAAGTCGACACTGCGAAAATTCCAATATTATTCTGGGCAAGTATAGCTGAAATTTTTGACAAAATTCCAACCAATGAAAAATCAAGGACTCCCTGTATACGAAATCCCTTCCAGCCATCTTCTCTTGCACTGGTGTTTACTGGTGTATCGGCAGTTGTGCAGACCAGAGAAATCTCTTCATCTGTTTTCCCAATAAAATAAAATTCTGCATCAAAATTTATATCAGCTGTCGATGCCACTTTACATATAGTCAAATCATACGACAACTTTTTTAGCTCTAGTTGTGCCATGGCAAGTTTCTCCTTACACAATAAAATACTGCATCAATTCATATTTTAGGTTTGTGCCCTCGGCAATATCCGCAGGAAGCAACGCCCGGGCAACCAGCTTTAACTCATCCGAGTCTATATCTGTTCTTTTCAAATTTGCGTAATCGCCATCTATACTGACAACTGTGTAATACCATGTTTCCATTTTTATACCTCCAAATTGGTGATCCCAGGGGACGGGGTCGATGGGTCATTACAATTCTTCAATTATAGATTCGCCCGATTCACCCATGGTCCATTTCCATTTCTCATAAAAGCGTAGCTTACCATTAACCACCTGTGGCTTTGAATCGCACGAGCCCTCCTTTAATTCTCCTTCCACATTAATATGCTGATACTTAAAGTGCATATTGTTGTCTGCATCTATTGTTCCAAGGAGAATACCTTTGACTACACTTCCACCAGAATATTCTGCCCATATAACATTATCCTTTTGATGATAATTGAAAACTGTACTAGCGGAAACTTCTCCTGATTCCGAGTTTTCAATGGCAGTAAAAAATCTATTGTCCATAGAAAACTTTTCTTCATCAAAAAGAGATTTCCCCTTAGTATATGCCAACTCTAAATTTTTATCCCAATTAGTTTTTCTGAGTGCCTTTTCCCGTGAAGTGCTTGGAAAAACAACAAATTCGGATTTTTTAACTCTATCCGCGAGTCGGTCATTCAACATTACCTTTTTCATGCTTTCAAGATATCCAAATTGCTCAAGACGCTCAATTGGATTCCCCGCAGAGCAAAGTACCAATCCCTTCTCTAAGGTTTTCATTTTTCTGTCACCGTAAGCAAATCCATAGGACCATACTCTATCAAACCAGCCAACTAATTTTGCAGGCGCCTCGGTCCAAAATACTGGATAAATAAACACTATGCCATCAGCCGAATTTATCTTTTCCTGCTCTATGGTAACGTCGCTTGAAACGTCAGGCTCAGTACGATAATACGAATCTCTTAAATATTCTTCCTCAGACATATCTGCCTTAAAATCCATCTGGTATAAATCTGAGATAATGCACTCATTTCCTGCATCCTCAACACCCTTAACAAAGGAATCCAGAATGCTTCTTGTGAATGAATCTTCAGATGGATGACAATAAACAATAAATACTTTCATAAAATTTCAGCTCCGTTTTCTGTAAGTGATTCCAGGGGACGGGGTCAGTGGGTCATTATTCGACTAATCCACCGTGAAATACGCATTCATAAATTTGCTCGCCCTTATGGCAAATTATCTCTTTTCCTTGGAACCACTCAAAGTCTCCATCTATTTCACACTGGTACGTGTAATTACCACTGGAATAATTTTCTGGCCCTCTAAACGGCTTGTCTTCTGGTACAAGCAGCAATGCTTCTTTCAAGAAATCCCCACTAAAATTTTCTCCCGTAACTCTACCTATATAATTCATACTCCAATATGGATTATCATTTATCCAAAGAGCTTCCTCACCTGCAAACTTGCCTGTGCCTAAATAAGTGTCGTAATACATAAAATCGCCATCACGATAAATCAAATCATGTGACTTTTCTCGAGACGGTGCCGTTTCCGCTCCCTTTCCTGCATATGTTGCTCTTTTTGCTGTGATTAAAAAATCTAGTAGTTTTTTATCCATTATAGTTCCCTTTTTTTGAAGTATTTCACCTATCACAAAACTCCAGCACCTTGTTGTAGAAATCTTTATCTTCCTCAAAAAGGCCATGTCCAAGCCCGTCAAACATCAGTATTTCACTGTTGGCAATCCCGGCCTTTAATTCATAAGGTGCTTCATTTCCCACGGTATTATCTTGATTACCTGACATTATATAGGTTGGGCACTTAATCCTTTGAAGTTCTGCTCTCGCATCAAAGTTAAGGATTGCATAAGCATTTTTACAAAATCGGTCATAGCTTTTTGGCTTCGTAAATCGTGCAAGAAAAGGGAGATACTTCTTATTCTTTTTATTGAATTTCTCACTATACACCTTTTCTGCCGTATCAAGCATTAGATTCGTATGAGTATCATTCTTTGTCATCTCAATCCATTTCGAAACGACCGCCTTTATCGTGTCATTGGCGTATGGTGCTGTAACTACAAGAATCAATTTTTCCACCAGTTCTGGATGATTTGCAGCTAAAAGCTGTGCTACCATTCCTCCTTGAGATACACCCATAACCATTGTCTTTTTTATGCCCAGATTCTTCAGGGCCACAGCCTGATCATCCGCCATTTCTTTTATGGAATATCCTTCAGGAAGTCCATTTTTTCTGCTAAACATATAAACTCTATAGTTTTTGAAAAAACGTATATACGAACCAAATAATAACCAGGATTTTCCTTTCACATTCCACAGACCGTCTGATAATCCCGGTAGAACAATCAGATTCTTTTTACCTTTTCCAAAAGCTACATAATACATGTCAGTATTACCAACTTTTACGCAACCATTCATCTACTTTCCCCCGCTGGTGCTTGAAAAATTTTATAAATTAACCCATATCTACTTCATCCTTGATATGGATTTCAAAGATAGACTTGAATTTTACTAACCCTTTCTAAGAATCATATTACATCTGCCCCAAGATTCATCCTTGTAAGCAAATGCATTCAAATCTGTCTTTCTTTCTGTGAATCCTACAGATTCATAACACCTTTTTGCTCTTACATTTTCGGGAAATACATTCAACTGAACAGCTTGTACATCAGTAATTTCAAATGCATACTTGACTGCAAGTTGGAGCATTTCCTTACCGTAGCCTTTACCTCTATATTGAGGATTATTCATGATAAATTTCAGCATTCCTTCATTATTACTTAAATCAACCGAATAGCAAAAGAATCCTATCAATTCACCTTCATCAGAAGTTGCCACGTAAGGACTATCCACAAAGCGCTCAGAGATTTCTTTCATTACCTTCGCAAAGTTGTCCTTTTCAATAGGATAGTTGATTAAATTCGCGCACCACATGGCGTGAGTTCTCTCATCTGTTATCCAGTTTTTAATTTCAGCAAAATCTTTGCACATTATATATGGTCGTATTCTCATATCTGGTTATCTCCTTGAAAAACTGGAATTTGCCGCGCTCTTTCTTTAGCAAAAAAGCCCTACAAGCTCCGATTTATCTTTAACTATTCTGGTCTGTAATTTTCCTTATCAACCACCAAATAAAGATTTTCGCCCATCTTGTTTTCAAAATATTCCAGAAGTCTTATGTTCGTATCCCATTTTTCCTGGTCATAGTCCCCATATCGCATCTTTACGTCTGTCATTCTATCAATCTGATTCATAACACCTTCTGCACCAGAAATTGAATCACAAAGCTGGATAAGGCGATCATAATCATCCAATTCGATAGCCTCAAGACCGTCAACTATCAGCTTGGTCTCTTCTTCTGTGGTATCAAAGTTTCCAATGTACTTCGAAATATCTTTCTCGTTGAATGAGTGAGTAAGGCAAATCTTAGCAACATCGTCATACCCAAGAGACATCATGTAGGAATATCCGTCAGACACATGCCCCAAATGCCTTTTTCCAAACTTTCTTCCTATATCATGAAGTAGTCCCAAAACATAAGCTTTTTCTGCATCCATTCCAGATTTTGCCGCTATTGCTTCAGCACAATGTGCAGCGGTTCTACTGTGATTCCCCCATGGGCCTGGATTACAATTTTCAGCGTCCTTCAGTAACCTTTCGGCCTCTTCTCTAGTTGGAAACTTTCCATATACCCCATCACTCTGTTTCGATTCCATTGCACTTTCTCCTATATTTGCTTAGTCTTCGCTATCTGCCACATTTTCAATGTCACCGTCTTCGTCCATATATACGAAATCGCCTACCTTAAACTCTTCTACTTCCATGTCCCCTTTTTCAACTAGGATGCTCTGCACATTTTCCTCTTTATCAGATATTTTCACTTCATATTTTTCGTCTTCAGTCTGATTGATCTCTATTATTTTATAGCCCTTCTCCATCAACTGCTGCTTAACTTTATTATCTTTTGCTTGCCCTATAATTCTTAAGCTTAGTTGCGGTATGTTAAAACGCTATTATCCCCAAACACGCAGAAATAATAATCAGCATTATCGGTGAAATTTTCTTTTTGATAATCCGCTCTGAAACAAAGTAGATTACAGCTAATAAAACAGCAAGAACAAGCGGTACCACATCACTAATTTCAACTAATGGATAAACGCTGTTCTTTACTATCATGTAAATACCTGTAGCTAATATAATTCCTATAATACAAGGCTTTAATCCTCTAAGAACAGCCTGAGTATATGGATTTGCCAAGATTTTTCTCAGCAAAAACATTACAATCAGGATGATTATAAACACAGGTAAAACTACAGCCAATGTAGCTATAGCTGCACCAAGTATGCCACATTTAGTGCTTCCTACATATGTAGCCAAATTGACCATGATTGGGCCGGGTGTGCTTTCGCTGATAGCAATAACATTTGCCAGCTGTTCTTCATTCATCCATTTATAATGCAAAACAACATCTTTTATTAACGGTATGGCACCATAAGCTCCGCCAAAAGAGAACAGTCCCACCTTCAGAAAGCCTAAAAATAACTCTAAATAAATCATTCTGCTGCACCACCTTTCTTAGACGATGCATTCTTAATTGTAAATATCACAAGACTTAAAATGCTTGCAACCAACATAATAGTTATTGAAGTAAAATTCCAATCCAAAAAATTTTTCAAAAGCATTACCGCCACTGAGCAAATAATTATAGTAATAGAAAATGCTTTCATTTTCATCTTTCGAATCATTTTTATAGCTGCATCCACTATCAATATTCCCACAGCTATACGAATCCCTTTAAACGCATTCGCTATCCATAGGATTTTCATAAAATTATCCAGGAACATGGAAATCAAATAAATGATAACAAATGAGGGTATAATCATTCCGAGGGTAGCTGCAATGGCCCCCGCAAGTCCTTTCTGCTTATAGCCTATAAATGTAGCACAATTGATTGCTATGGGACCAGGCGTGGATTCAGCCACAACAGTCATGTTCATCATTTCCTCATGCGTTATCCATTTTTTCTGACTAACACAGATATCTTCAATTATGGAAATCATTGCATATCCACCGCCAAAGGTGAACAGCCCGATTTTTGCAAATACTAAAAATATAGTTAAAAGCATATTCATCTATCTTTCCATGTATTACAATAATTTTCTCATGATAACTTGTCCGTTTTCATTTGCCACCTCGGCAAATCCTGCTTTTTGATACAAGTGATACGGACCTTGGTAATCAAAGTCATTGGGCTTATCCAAAAGTAATGCATATCCCTCGACAGCTGTATATCCATTTACTTTTGCATCATTACAAACTTGGTCAATTAATGCAGATGCTATACCCTTGCCTCTGTACTCGGGTGCAATTTCAAAACAAACTATGGAAACAGTTTTTCCACAGGTGATTTTTCTTGCAAATTCCGGAACAAACCCGACATAACTATCTATATCTGCTGCATTACACCAGCCAATAGATTGTTCTCCATCATAAGCCAAATATCCATGAATCCTGTTCTGCTTTAGCATTTCTACCGCATACTTGCGCACGGTTTCTTTTACACCATTATGTTGAAATTCACCAACCATCTGTTGTATTTCATTCTCATCCTGATTGGCTGAGGTGCAATAGCACGGACCATTTGGGTTATTATCTGTAAAGGCACGATTATCAAAAAAGTCAAGATAATCGGCACTTAATTCAGAAGTTAAAGGCTTGATAACTATATTTTCCACTTGTAAATCCCCATTTACTCAAACTTTAATTACATCTTCCATACACTCTTAGTTATTTCATATATTCCATCATGATATGGGCCTTCGCCTGTGAAAAAGGTCTCAAACCCGCACTTTTCAAGCACTCGTCCAGATGCAACATTTTCTATGAGGCGAATCCCGTACACTTCATTAGTTCCAACATACTCAGCTATTACAGGAAGAAACTCCTTCACCGCCTCGGTTGCAAAACCTTTCCTGGTATATGGCTTTGCCACATGATAGCCGATTTCCCACTTCCCATCATCTAATGGAATCAGCTGGACATAACCTATATTTTTATTATCATCTTTTTTAATCACTGCATATATCAATGGACCTGTGGTGGAACCATATTGAGACATTATAAATTCAATTGTTTCCTGCGCCTCTTCCACTGTCTCGAAAACTTCATCCGGCACAAACCTTCTAATGTCTTCATCAAGAGAATTCTTATGGATATCCTCCGCCATGTCCATAGTCATCTCTGTTATTATCAAACGATCTGTATCTATTCTCATTGCTCCTCCTCTCCTAATATTTATAAAACTAACTTAATTGTCTAAAAACCACTCTTCTCTAGAAAGACATGTAACAAATTCAGTTTGCAGCAGTCCTTCAATAGCACATGGAACATTTTCAGCAACATGATGAAAATGAAATCCACATTTTTCCTGAACACGTTTTGATTTTAAATTTCCATCAAAGTATCCGCACCATATCTTATCGAGATGCAAACTTTCAAAACCGTATCTTAGAATCTCTCTAACTGCTTCAGGAATTAGTCCTTGTCCCCAATATGGTACTCCAATCCAGTAACCGATTTCCCCCTCCGATTCAGGAAGACCAATGTTACTTGATTCGCCTAACATGAGGCCAATACTTCCAACAGGATGATCTGTTTCCTTTAAAACAACTGCATAAGTATCAGACGCAGAAAGAATGTCTCGAATAATTTCGCGACTTTCCTCTACACTTTTATGTACTTCCCATCCTGCAAATGGACCAACCTCAGGATGACTTGCATATTTAAATAAATCTTCCGCATCACTTTCATCCCATGGTCTTAAGATTAATCTATCAGTTTCAAAAAACATCTATGGAACTCCTAATACATTTGGCCAAATATCTTCCTGCTTCTATAAAATAAAAAGTAACACTACAATCGGCAAAGCCTTCCTGTAATCCTTATTTACAATCAGGTATGCTGCGCCAAATAAAAAGCCTGCCAGTGCAGCCAGTACCCCTGTCATCAAACTGCCTTTGGATAAAATATGTGCCAGGCCCCATGTGAGTCCAAGAATAATTCCGCCGTATGGAAGCTTCTCATTTTTGAACCACATCTCGCAGGCCTTTTGTGCATATACGATTACAAGGGAAATCAAAAATCCTTCCGCAATATAATAAATATACTGAAATAAAAATAGTGGCATTCCTAATCTCTGAAATTCAAGCAAAGGCTTGAATCCACCCCAGTCGAGACATTTAACAAGTATGTTGATTGCAAAGCAAATTAATATTGCGATATATTGCCACCCCTTCATTTTTTCCTTTACTTTAAGTATCTCAAAGCCAGTGGTCTTTTTTCCAATAAAAATAACAAGAAGCCCTATGACAACCCAGCCTATAGTGGTTATAAGCCAATGGATAATATTTTGTGCCGTCGTGTATTCTCCAATATTAATTCCCATACATTTTTCAATTTGCACAAGCAATAATTCAAATGCAAATCCTGCACATGCATATAAAGCGCACCATAAATAATCAAATCCTGACACAGCCTTCTTATTCATTCTAGTAACAACCTCCATGGTCCCTTATATTTTTAAATAAAGTCTTGCACAATCTCTGGCTTCATTCGGATATACGAATCCTTCTATCTTTGCCAAACCCTCTGTAACTTTTGCAAACAGCTTGTGAGTTTCAACTAGCGAATTATATATATCATCCGCATCATAGTGGGCAAAGCATTTTTTCATATCACATATTATTTCTTCGCCCGCCCATTTATCAAAGAACCTTCCTTCGTGCCAGGTATCTACTCCTGCCGTTTTATATCTGTATAATTCTATCATCCTTAAAAGCGGCTTTTTCAGATAATCATCTACGCATGTCTTGGCCGCCCATATCTCGCCACGTTTCAACTTTTTATAGGACCATATGTTATGAAAATAAAAATCATTTACAACATTTTTAAATTCTTCTTCATCGATATACGGATGTACGATTTCAGAATTAATATAAGTTTTCAAAAACTCCTGGCAAGAAATTGAATCATAAAGCACCTCATATCCTCTGTTCATCACCCAACTAGCCACACCGTCTTTAACAACAGTCTCAAACTGCTCAGGCGTAATAGCAATAAAATCAACATCCTTAAAGTCTTCGTACATACATCTTCTTTCCATGCCTCCACCTAAGGTAGGCTCAATAAAAGATATACTTATATTTCCAAGCAAATCAGGATATTCACCATAAAACCATTTATCCGTATCATCGGTAACAATGAATAAATCTAAGTCAGAAAACTCGTCAGCCTTAACATCTTTTCTCGTAGTGGAACCAATGGCCACCACAGCTTTAATAGCATCATCCGCTGCTGCAAACTCTAAAAGTTTGTTTTTAATATCTAAATATTTATCCATACCCACCCTTTCTATAGTACTTCTTGTAGCTTCTCCCATTCTTCGCGTGTTATCGCATATGCGTATGAAATTGTGTTTTTGGGATCAGGATATTCCTTCACTTTTTTCATACCATTTGCGATAGCTGTAGAGTATGAGCCCACATTCGTATATTTCATGTAGGAATAAATCACATCATAATCCGTATTATTAAAGGCCCAATCTCTTGCAGCCCTAGCTGCTTCCTTTCCGTAGCCACGCCTCCAATATTTTTTATGAATGTGATAACCGATTTCTGGAAGCATTTCGCCGTCTATATTCTGTATGGTTATGCCACAATCCCCTATAAATTCTCCTGTCTCCTTTAGCACTACTGCCCACAGTCCAAATCCATACTTCATATAATTCTCCAGATTCCAGGTTATCCATCCCATGGTTCTGTTTTTATCAAATGGTTTTGGATAATGCTGCATTGTTTCCGGATCTGACATGATTTCATATAATGCGTCAAAATCATCCACTGTGTACTCTCGCAGCAAAAGCCGTTCTGTTTCAATCATATTATTTCCCCCAATAAGATTTCTCCTTGTTAATTTGACATACAATAAATCAGTATCGCCTGCTGCACCTTCAACAGATTATTCTTAAACTCATATCCAACAAAATAATCTGATTCAATTACATCCTCTGACACTTCTTTACCCCGGTAAAATGGTGGACATGGATTTAAAATTGCATTATCCTTCGCCATTTCCATAAGCTCTCTTGTAATCTGATAATCTCTAAAATCCTTCGCCATTTCCTTTGGAATTGAATCCGTACATACGATATTTTTTCCAACAATAGCTTCTTTAATATCAACTATATTCTTCATTCCAGAAATACAATACTTGTCAGGACAACATTGTGATAAAGAAAAACCAAAGGCCTCTGATGCTTCCTTCCAGGCTCTACCTATGTTGCCATCTGCTCCTACAAATAAATAATCATCCTTCAAATAATCAGCCCTGCTTTTTGAAAGAGAATACAAATCAGACATCATTTCACAAGGGTGATTTACTCCTGTCATTGCATTTATAACTGGAATTTGCATTATATTTGTCATTCTATCAAGCAAATTAATATCATTGTGACGAACCACTACCGCATCCGCCCAGTTTTGAAGATACCCGCAAACATCCCTAATATCTTCCTCTTTATCTAGAGTTGCAGGGTTAAATAGTATAGTCTGGCCACCGAGAAGAAATACTCCTTTTTCAAATGTAACCCTTGTTCTGATGCTGGATGCAGGAAAAAACATAACGACTGTTTTACCTTTTAAAAAACCCGAATAATTATCAATATTATCCGCGATATTAAAAATCTCCATCAGCTCATTCTTTTTAAAGTCTGTTAATCTGATAAATGCTTTCATCTTTCCTACCTTATTTCCAGCCTTATATACCTAATTCGTCTATACGGTAATTTCAATCTGATTGTCTTCGATTGCAACAATGCAGCTTTCGTAATATCCATCACCTGTTGTGCGAGGGCCGCTAACAACCTGATAACCATCAGCCTTCACCCTGGCAGTCAAATCGTCAACCTTCTCCTTGCTTCCCACACTAAAAGCTATGTGCGCATAACCGGTTCTGTTCAATTCCTTGCTGCTATCAACCATTTCCGGTTTGTTCATTATTTCGATTCTTGCCCCATCATCGAAGCTTATAAAATATGAGCGAAAACCAGTGTTTTTGTTATGATATCCATCATTTGAACGACCATCAAGATATTTAACAAAAAAATCTCTGGCTTCCTCTAATTTATTAACATACATTGCAATGTGTTCAATTTTCATTTTGTGTCTCCTTTAATATAGTCGTCGATTTAGAATCCTTTTCTTTCCTTAGCCCTGTCAATTAACTGCTTTGATTCCTCAAAGGCTTTAGGCAGATAACCTGAATAATCATTTTTACCTTCCTTCTCCGCCTTCTTTATTTCCTCCCAGGCTTTGTGCTGGGCCTCCTTTGATTCGTAGGTAACTCCGCTAAACACATGGGGATGTCTCCTAACCATCTTGTCAGAAACAAC
>JAEEGK010015442.1_pt1 | contig 16933 bp, 12 predicted proteins | sample 8958771 | NCBI WGS metagenome assembly JAEEGK01 (sample SAMN16246547, study PRJNA631951) | gut metagenome | biome: gut microbiome; feature: rumen; material: SC-attached | host: Bos | place: Iran: Karaj | collected 2018-10 | reverse complement strand
TTTGGAGATTGAGCATATCACATACGCTTTGGGGCAATCGTTGACTCGATCTCAACGGGACATTTGGCATTACACAAAATATTTTAACATCAGGTGTCCTAAAAAACGCAAATATCCCAAAATACCGTTTGCAAAAAATAATCAGCCGGGAACCCGACTGATTTTCAATAATCTTATAAGAGAAAAATGACCTTAGCTTCTCTTTGATTATGCGCTTTCAAAGATTAGTTTGGAGTAATGCATCCAACTTCCCGTTACTTTCAAATCGATTATTGAAAATATATAATAATGATGATACACTATAAAATGGTATTATATAATTAATACATATTATTCCACGAAGAATTCATTTGTGTAACGCAAAAACCTTTTACGTTGATATATCCCAATGTTTAACTCTTAACAACTCATTATCATGGGCACTACAAATACGAGGAGGATATACCGATGAGCATGGTTTTAGATAAAAAACAGATGACCGAAGAAGATAAAAAGCTGCAGTATATCACTCCGGCCATCACGTCTAAATGGAACATCCGTAAGATTACGATGGAAACACAGATCACGGACGGAAAAGTTAATCTGAAGGGCAACATCGTCTTTCGCGAAAAGCCGAAGCGCGCGGATTATATCCTGTATCTTGGGGCCAATAATCCCATCGCCATTATTGAGGCGAAAGACAACAATCACAGTGTTTCCTTCGGTCTGCAGCAAGCCATGGACTATGCACGGATGATGGATCTCCCTTTTGCATATAGCTCCAATGGCGACGGATTCATGGAACATGATTTCCTCACCGGTCAGGAGCATGAGTTCGGCCTGGACGAGTTCCCCACGGAAGACGAACTGATTGCCCGGTATAAGGCCGAGCGCAACGGCGGTTACGGCATTACCCCTGCCCAAGAAAAAATCCTTGATCAACCATACTACAGCAGTCAGAACACTTATCCTCCGCGGTATTATCAGCGGATTGCCATCAATCGTACCGTAGACGCTATTGCACGGGAACAGGATCGGCTGCTTCTGGTCATGGCCACCGGCACAGGCAAGACCTACACTGCTTTCCAGATCGTATACCGTCTTCTGCAGAGCGGCATGAAGCGGAAGATCCTGTACCTGGCAGACAGGAATATCCTGGTTGACCAGTCCATCCAGCAGGATTTCGCGCCGCTGGAGAAGGTCATCCACAAGATCAACTTCGCCAAGGATGACCGCAGCACCATCACCTCCCATGAAGTGTATTTCTCCCTGTATCAGCAGCTCGTCGGCGATGACGACCAGGAGCATTTTTCGGAACTGTTCAATCCGGATTTCTTCGATCTGATCATTGTGGACGAGTGTCACCGAGGATCTGCAAAAGAGGAAAGCAGATGGCGTCGTATTCTGGAGTATTTCAGCTCCGCGACGCAGATTGGCATGACTGCCACACCGAAGGAGACAAAGTATATCTCCAATATCACTTACTTCGGCGATCCCATTTATACATACAGCTTGAAGGAAGGCATCGAAGACGGCTTTCTTGCTCCCTTCAAGGTCATTAACGTTACCACGGATATTGGCGACGGCTGGAGGCCCAAGAGAGGTCAGCTCGATAAGTACGGCAACCCTATTGAGGATCGTATCTATACAAACAGCGATTACGATTACAACATTGTGATCGAAGACCGCATCCAACAGGTGGCATCGGAGATTACCCGCTATCTGAAAGCAACGGATCGCATGGCAAAAACGATAGTGTTCTGCGCGACGGAAGACGCTGCAGAGCGTATGCGTATCGCCCTGGTCAATCTGAATGCCGACATGGTAAAAAAGAATCCCGACTATGTAGTCAGGATCACCGGCAGCGATATCTACGGCAAGAGCAAACTGGATTATTTCATTTCCGTTTCCGCGCCGTATCCGGTCATCGCTACGACGTCAAAACTACTCTCCACCGGCGCTGACTGCAAGATGACCAAGCTGATCGTGCTGGATGAAATGATTGGTTCCATGACGGAATTCAAGCAGATTATCGGACGTGGCACACGGCTTCGTGAGAAGGAAGGCAAGACGCACTTTGTTGTCATGGACTTCCGCAACGTCACCCGCCTGTTCGCCGACCCGGATTGGGACGGCCCCATTCAGGTCGATCCGGGTTTCAATCCGAACCCAGGTGGTGGAGACGGCCCCGTCGATCCGCCTCCAGCCCCGCCTGTTACACCTCCCCCGCCCAAGGTCAAGCCTATCGTTGATAAAAACGGCTGCCGTGTAGAAATCATTCATAAGACTGTTTCTGTTTATGATGCCAACGGCAAACTGCTCCGGCAGGAAAGCATCACGGACTATACCAAAGAGAATGTGCGCGGCGAGTATGCAACGCTGGACGCCTTCATCCGGGAATGGCGGGCAGATCCAAACAAGACAAAGATTCGGGATATGCTGTTGGAGCGCGGTATTGACCTGGAGAAAATGAAGGCCGAGCAGGGCATGAGCGACGTGGATGACTTCGATTTCATCTGTCACGTTGCCTACGATAAAAAGCCTCTCACGCGGCGGGAACGGGCCAATAACGTAAAGAAACGTGATTTTCTCAGCAAGTACAGCGGCGTGGCGCGGGAAGTGCTGGAAGCACTGCTGGACAAGTATATGAATGCTGGGATCTACGAGATCGGAAAGACCGAGATTTTGAAACTCGATCCGTTCCAGAAATACGGCAAACCGGCGAAAATATCTTCCTTCTTTGGCGGTAAAGCCGAGTATATCAAGGCTGTGCAAGAGCTGGAAGACGCAATCTATATGGATGAGGTAGGTTAAATGAAAACCATCAGTTCCTGGCATGTCGGCGTTGCTGCAGAAGCATACACCGCTGCCGTTTTCGCTCGGTACGGATATGATGTTTCTGTTCAGTATGGTGCGAATCAACCGGAATACGATTTGATCGCCGTATCCGGCGATAAGATGCTGAAGATCTCCGTGAAGGGCAGTCAGGACGGAGGCTGGGGCTTGACTCAGGGCTACAAGAAGGGCTGCGATTACCATGAGGCAGTCAGCAGATGGCTCGCCGCCCATCATAAGAAAACGATCTTCTGTTTGGTTCAATTCCAAAACACTGCCCCGAATGATATGCCGAGGATCTATTTAGCCACCCCGGCAGAGATTGCAGAACGGTTGAATGCCTCTGCCGGAGGCCGGGGCGAAACGATCCTGTATGAGAATCACACTTGGGGACCTCGCGCTGTCGGACACGGCACTACGGATCGGATCCCTAAAGAATGGAGCATCAGTGCCGAACGATTGGCCTATATGTTCAACACGTATGGGGAGTAAAGAAAGGATTAGTACGATGGCAAATCTATCCGGTTTTGTAAAACGGCTGCGTGATATCATGCGCAACGATGCCGGTATCAACGGCGACGCGCAGCGCATCGAGCAGATCGCGTGGATGCTGTTTTTGAAAGTGTACGACGCCAAGGAGCAGGATTGGGAATTCGATGACGAGGATTATACCTCCATCATCCCCGAGGAGTGCCGCTGGGCAAATTGGGCGCACGATGACCGCTCCGGCACGGCTATGACCGGCGAGCGGCTTCTGGACTTTGTGAACAACACCCTGTTCCCCACGCTGAAAAAGCTGCCCGTGGACGCCTCCACGCCCATCAAAAAGGCCATCGTGCAGACCACCTTTGCCGACGCCAACAACTACATGAAGGACGGCGTGCTGCTCCGCCAGGTGCTCAATGTGATCGACGAGCTGGATCTTTCGGACTACGAGGAGAGCCACGCTTTCGGAGAAATTTACGAGACCATCCTGAAAGAACTGCAGAGCGCGGGCAGCGCCGGTGAATTCTATACGCCCCGCGCCGTCACCGAATTCATGGCGCAGATGATCAAGCCCCGGATCGGCGAAAAGATGGCGGACTTCGCCTGCGGCACCGGCGGCTTTCTCACTTCCTGGCTGAAAGAACTGGAAAAGGAAGTCAAGACCACTGAGGATCGGGCGGCCTTCGGCCAGTCCATCTACGGCATTGAGAAAAAGCAGTTTCCGTACATGCTCTGCATCACGAACATGCTGTTGCACGATCTGGACGTGCCCCAGGTATTCCACGACAACAGTCTTCTCCGGGACGTGCTGGATTATACCGAGGATGACCAGTTCGACGTCATCCTCATGAATCCTCCCTATGGCGGCAGCGAGAAGGCCGAGATCAAGAACCACTTCCCGGCGGATCTGGCCAGCAGCGAGACTGCCGACCTTTTCATGTCCGTCATCATGTACCGTCTGAAAGAGAACGGCCGCGCCGCCGTGATCCTGCCCGACGGCTTCCTGTTCGGCACCGACAACGCCAAGATCAACATCAAGAAGAAACTGCTGTCGGAGTTCAATCTCCATACCGTCGTCCGTATGCCCGGCAGCGTCTTTTCCCCCTATACCTCCATCACTACGAACATCCTGTTCTTTGATCGCACCGGCCCCACGAAGGAGACCTGGTTCTATCGGCTGGACATGCCCGAGGGCTACAAGCATTTCTCCAAGACCAAGCCCATGAAGCTGGAGCATTTCGACCCGGTTGTGGCCTGGTGGAATGACCGCCAGCCCCTGAACGTAGACGGCTTTGACAAGGCTCGGTGCTATACCGTGGACGAGCTCTCGGTTGACCTGGCCTATAATCTGGATCAGTGCGGCTTCCCCCATGAGGAAGAGGAGATCCTGGCACCTATGGATTTGATCCGGCGCTATCAGGAGGAGCGCGCTTCCCTGAACGCGGAGATCGACCGGGTACTGGCCGAGATCACCGCCAAGCTGGGAGGGGCGCAGCTATGACACCTCAGGAACTGAAAAACAGTATCCTGCAGCTTGCCATCCAGGGGAAGCTGGTGGAGCAGCGCCCCGAAGAGGGGACAGCGGAGGAACTATACAAGCAGATCCAGACCGAAAAGCAGGCACTCATCAAAGCTGGAAAGATCAAAAAAGAAAAGCCCCTGCCGGAGATCACAGAGGATGAAAAGCCCTTTGACATCCCGGAGAGCTGGAATTGGTACAGAATTGGTGAAGTCTTCAATATTGTGAATGGGTTTACTCCTCTAAAAAGCAACCCAGAGTTCTGGACAGATGGCGACATTCCCTGGTTCACAATTGAGGATGTTCATCGACAGGGCAGATTTATATCAACTACAGAAAAGTTCATTTCTCAGAAGGCCATATCGAAAAACGCAGAGAGAATTGTTCCTCCCGATAGTGTATTGCTCTGCTGTACTGCATCAGTTGGAGAATATGCGTATACAAGAATACCGCTTACAACAAATCAGCAATTCAATGCTTTCGTTACGAAGCCTGAGTATGCCGATGCTGTTTTTCCTCTGTATGTCTTTGAATTTGCAAAGACACTAAAAGATACTTTGATCAGAAATGCGGGGAAAACGACTTTCAATTTCTTGTCGGTTGGGAAGCTGTCGTTATTGCTTTTCCCCCTCCCTCCCCTTGCCGAGCAGAAGCGCATCGTGGCGAAGATTGAAGAGCTGTTGCCGCTGATCGACCGCTACGAGGCGGCGTGGAGCCGTCTGGAGGACTTCAACAAGCGCTTCCCCGGAGATATGCAGAAGTCAATTACACATGCTGCGATTCAGGGAATGCTGGTAGCACAAGATGCTTCTGAAGGAACAGGCGATGAGTATTATAAACAGCTGCTTTCTGAAAGAGCCAAACTAGTAAAGGAAGGTAAGATTAAGAAGGAAAAGCCCCTATCAAGTATTACTGTAGACGAAGCCCCATTTGAAATTCCGGATAGTTGGAAGTGGGTGCGGCTCGGTGAGATAATACAATTTCAAGGCGGATATGCATATAAGAGCACCTCATATGTGCCCTCATCTAACAATCAGGTGATTAGGCTTGGCAACGTTAAAACAAACCATCTACTATTGGATGTAAAGCAGGTGTTTATCCCTGATGATATAGCAACCGTTACTGAGGATTATCAAATAAAGGAAAATGATATTCTCGTCACTATGACAGGAACGAGGAAAAAGAGAGACTATTTCTTTTCTCTTGTTGTGTCTTCAGAAGACCTATCTGAACGGAAGCTTTTTTTGAATCAGAGAGTCGGTTGCCTGCGACCTGTAGGGAATATTAATACCTCATATCTGTTATTTGTTCTTCAATCCGAAATAATCAAAGATCTGATTTTTGCAAAGGAAACAGGCACAGCTAATCAAGGAAATATCGGCTCAGAAGATATGAAGAATTGTATTCTAATTCCGCTCCCGCCGCTTGCCGAGCAGAAGCGCATCGTAGCCCGGCTGGAAGAACTCTTGCCCCTGTGCGAGAGATTAAAACGAGGTGAAGGTTTTTAACCAATTTTTTTCGGAATGAGAGGACATGATATGCAAACAGTATACAATTTTGAACGCAAAACGCCTTCAAATATAAAGTGGGATGAGATAACGTTAAACTGCGGGAAAAGTGTTCGCATATATACGATAGAATCAATTCACGATCTCATCCAATACATAGGTTTTGCTAAGTATATTAATAAAGGGAAATATAACGTTTTCTTACGTGGTCAGCCAGATCTTTACGACGGGAAAATGATTCCGTCATTATACCGAGGAAAAACGAATCTCAATATCACTACTATGAAATACGGTCAAAAAATGAACTCGCTTATTAAGAATCGTTCCGTTTTCTCTGATTATAAAAGGAATATCATGGAACCGATGCTACAACACTACGGCGTTAAAACAACTTATTTAGATGTTGTAGATAATGTGTGGGTTGCTTTATGGTTTGCTTTACATCAGGCAAAAACAAAATACATTAATTCTCACGAATATGTGTATTACTGTGACAATGAAAAAGCAGATTCTTTCATCGTACTGTTAGCCAGTGATGCCATGATTCCCAGCACCAAACAAGACGGAGTTTATTGTGGTACTTGTACATCTTTAGTCGACCTTCGCAAGGCAGTACCTTCATATTTCTTGCGACCTCATGCGCAGCATGCATTTATGTTGCGGAAAAATGATGAATACCCCAGCGATTATAGTGATCTAATAGTTGGCATCGCGAGGATTCCTACTGATACAGGAATTAAATGGCTTGGTAGCAATGAGTTTTTAAGCGTCAGAAGCCTATTTCCAGCTCCATATTTTGATTCTGGATATGCAAAACTGTTACACGATTATCCAGACTCAGATCAATATACAATTCAGCATTATGGTTCGATACAAATTATCTCTGACTAATCGAAACTAAGTGTTGTTTGAAGAAAAAGCCCTCCATTGTCGAGCCGAAATGCGTCGCCGCCCAGTTGGAAGAACTCCTGCCCCTGTGCGAGAGTTTGAAATGAGGATCCGAATGATTAACCTTCAATTTCCGGAGCGGATGTTTAGAAAAAAGATGATATGAAACTATCAAACGAGGAAAAACTACAAGCCCTGTCCGGTATCCTTTTCAAGATGGAGAACGGAATGAGCAGCGAGGAGATTCAAGCAGAGATCCTCGCTCTCCTGTTAAGAGATACCGAGGGCGGTAAACTCTATAAGTATCGAGCCGTCGGCAAACATGCGCTTGATAGTCTTGAAACGCAGACGCTCCATTGTTCAAAGTCCAGCGCATTCAACGACCCCTTTGACTGCCGCATCGGGGTGGATTTTCATTCTTTGATCGAGGCAAAATCCGGAATCGAGATGGAATCTATTGCCGCATTGCTGGAAAAGTATCTGCAATTCCGTCGCGGTAAAATGGCGCCCGCTGCTGTTTCGGATGCAGAAAAGGAAATCTTTCATAAATGGGATCACAGTGCGAAGCTGAATGATTTGTTATCTGTTGCAACCTCCGGGCAGCTTGATACCGAAGAAAAGCAGGGGCAGTTTCTGCTGGATCATTTTGATGCCGTTTTGGGAATCCTTCAACCGGTTCTTGAGAACTCGGATCTAAAGGATTCTTTTGGTGTTACGGAAAAGGTTTATCCGAAACTGCTTGCGAATCTGTCCCCCGAAGGTGTGATGAAGCTTTCGGAAACGCCCTTCAACCTGCCAGAATATGCAAAAGCGAATCAGATCACGGATGACACCGATGAAATCGGTCTTATCTTGGCTCTGAATCACCTGCTCGGCATCGCATCTGAGGAAAGCGCCGCAAAAGCGGATGCAATGATGACACAGTTGGGGCAAAAGGTCGCAAAGGCATTCGAAGATACGTTTTATGTTGGATGCCTTTGCTCGGACAACAAGAACCGTTTGATGTGGTCGCATTATGCGGATTGTCACAAAGGATTCTGCATAGAATACGATTTTTCGCAGGCGCCGGATGATCTGCTTCCTCTGCCCGTGATATACACAAACAAGCGGCCTCAGATTCCATGGCGTGCCGTGATCCAAATGAACGATGAAACCAGAGCGGAAGCAACCCGGGCCTTTATGATGGCGCTTCTGACCAAGGATGCCGTGTGGGATTACGAGCGCGAATGGCGTCTGCTGGTTGCTTCAACGATGGGGCAAAAGCAAAAAATGCCGCCGATTTCCTGCATTTATCTCGGTGCGTTGTGTCCGCCCGAAATTAAAGCAACTATCATGGAGATTGCAGCACACAAGTCAATTCCCGTAAAACAAATGGTTGTTGACCGGGGAGAATATGAACTGCATTGCCGCGAATGCTGATGAAGCGGCCTGTTTCGTGGCAGTTCAAGGCCAAATGGGCTGAAAGGAAAATATATGGCGAGTGTTTCATTTGAAGATTCAACTTTGTGCAAGTAAGGGTGTTTTGCCATGGATAATGTCAGTATAGAATTATATATGAAGGCTGTTTCCGAAATTGCTTCTGAAGTATGGCGCTTTCGTCGGCCTTTTGAACGTGCAATGAGATTGCTCGATGACAAGTCTGCTCAAAAAACTATGAGTCAGTACGCATGGCTTGCAAAAAGCGTCGAAGCGTCGCTCAATACCGTGGGGCTTCGCATCATCAACATAGAGGGGCAAGAGTACAATACCGGTATGGCGGTTTCCGCACTGAACCTTGGTGATTTCGAACCGAATGAGTCGCTCATCGTAGAGCAAATGATAGAGCCAATCATAATGATCGACGACAAGGTACAAAAAATTGGTGTAGTAGTATTGGGGAGGGCAAAGGCATGAAACACTATGTGGGTATTGATTTGGGAACGACGAACAGTGCGATTTGTTCCTATGATGGAAAAACGGTTCGTGTTTGGAAAAGCCGTGAGCAGAATGACGTTACCCCCTCTGCGATATTTGTAGATCGTCGGGGAACCAGATACTATGGACGTAGCGCTTATGAAAAGGCTTTTGTGGATACGGCAAACAGTGCGGTGCTTTTCAAACGTTACATGGGTACAAAGGAGAGGTTTTTGAAAGGGCCGGGATTAAACTGGACGCCGGAGGAATGCAGCGCCGAAATATTGAAGGTGCTGTTTGGTTATTTGCCGGAAGAGATTCGCAACGACCCAGAGGTCGCAACCGTGATTACCGTACCTGCCGCCTTTAACCAAATGAAAAAAGACGCAACGCTGGAAGCTGCACAGTTGGCCGGACTTGGGAAGGTTGCGTTGATGCAGGAACCGGTCGCCGCCATTATGAGCGTTATGCGCATGAGCAGACATGAGGGTGTTTTTCTGATTTACGATCTCGGCGGAGGGACTTTTGATGTCTCGATTGCTGATAATATCGGCGGAAAGGTCAATCTTCTCTCCCAAGGAGGGAAGGAAATGTGCGGCGGTCGCGATTGGGACCGCTTGATATATAACGGCATTGTTGTACCTTGGTTGAGAAGCAAATTCAATTTACCTGACGACTTTCTTGTAAACAAGCAATATCATATCGTTCATCAATTGAGTAAATTTGCCGCTGAACAGGCGAAAATTGAACTTTCCTCATCCTCCGAAACGATTATCCGCATGGATGAAGATCAGCTTCGCTGCAAAGATATTAGCGGAAATGAACTATATCTGGATATTCCGTTTACTCGTTTTGAACTTGATTCGTTGATTGGGGATTTGGTTGAAGAAACCATCGAGGTCACACAGGCGACGATGGCAGACGCGGGATATCGAGCGGAAGATATTGAAATGGTCGTATTTGTCGGCGGCCCGACAAACTACAAACCGCTTCGAGATAAGGTGTGCGGAGAATTGGCGCTCCGTGCCAACATGGACGTCAACCCGATGACCGCCGTTGCGGAAGGAGCGAGCATCTTCGCAGAATCAATCGATTGGACGAACACCAAACATAAGAGGAAAGCCGCGAATATGGAAATCTCTTCTGACGCCGATCTCTCCCTCCGCTATGATGCCAGAACTCCCGATAAAAAGGCCCGCGTTACGTTTCTGGGCAACAATGTGGATGGTTTAGAGGCGGAAATAATCAGCAGCGATACGGGTTGGACATCCGGTCGGGTGCAGTTCAAAAACGGAACGATTCTTGAAATTCCGCTTGCGATAGACGGCGACAACACGTTTGAGGCGATAGTCTATAATAGAATGGGTCGTTCGATTCCACTAAAAGAGCATCGGATTATTATTACAAAAACGCTTGCAACGATTAGTGCGATTCCAGCGCCGCACTCTATTGGCGCCGAGGTTCTCGACCGGCCCGGCGGATCGCCGGAGCTTGTTTATCTAATTCAAAAAAATGATTCTCTGCCACGAAAAGGAAGCGTCACATTTAAGGCGGGCCGCACACTAAAAGCCGGCTCCGATGAATATTTGCATTTCAGATTATGGGAAGGCGAGATACGATCCCCGGTCTCGGATAATCGCTGGATCGGATATTACAAAATTCATGGCAAAGATTTTGACGAGGGCTTAGTTCCGGTTGGCGCTGATATTATCTGTGACTATGAAATCTCCGATGCAGGTACGCTACACCTCGGTGTTTCCGTCCCGTGTATCCATGCTGATTTTGGAGATCGAAACCACTATTCGCGCCAAGAAGGGCAGCTCGATTTAGACGACGTAGACCATATCTCGGACGGCGCGAAGCGCATACGCAGCCGTATTGATAAAATGTCAGAGAGCATTTCCGATCCCCGGCTTGAGCGAGCACGGGAAAAAGCAGATCGGGCAATGGAAACAGGCGCGAAATCCCATGACCACGAGGAAATTCAGCGGGCGCACAATGATATTCAGGATTCCAAGGAGCTTTTAGAGCAGGTGCGAAGAGACCACCGAAAAGAGTCCAGACAAGCAGAACTGGATGAATGTATCAATCTTTTCAATAGCTTAACACGAAAAGAGGCGTCTCCATCTGAGGCTGAGGAATTTGACACCTTGACGAGGACGGTTCAGCGCGCTATTGATAAGAACGAATCGAATGCGAAGTTTAACGGCCTAATGGAAGAACTGCGGCAAAAAAACACGGCTATGCTGTTGCGTCAGGACTGGTTTATCATCCACCTGTTTAATACGCTGATACAAAAGCCTTACAATTTCCTTGACGGCAGCAGATTTGAGCAGTTGAAGCTTCAGGGGCAGGAATGCGTCAGAGATAGCCGGATAGACGATCTCAGGACTATCATCGGAGATTTGCTGGCGATTCAAAAGCCGGATATATCCGACGAGAACATATTGACGTTGGCGAGCGAATCCGTTAACGTTGTCAGGGGGTAAAGGTATGTCCACTAATGTCTGGCTGCCAAGTGGGCAAAAAATGCCGGACGGATCAACATTGCGAAGAGTGGTCGCAGAAGAAGAAAACTGGCAAATTGTTTCTACCGGTGCAGACCGCTTCGCGTTGATTGTGCTTCCTGAGTTACACGATAGATGGATCCAGACAGGGTTGATCGACCGGAATTTATTTGAGCGAGTCATTGTGTCTGATCGTTCGTTCCATGTTTTTTGCGGAGAAACAGGTCGTTTTATTTCTTCTGTCCGGTGTGGGCCATATACAATAAAGGTCGATACAGCGCTTGTATTTGCCGCCGCTCTTCGGGAAGCAAGAAAAAAAGATGTTTCAAGTTCTCTGAAAGATGCTGTTTTTCTGGAACAAGCGGCCTTGCTTCTTCCCACATATTCTGAAATAGATGCCGGAGACGATCAGGTCGCGCTTGGCATGTGGCTTTCGGGCGGCGTTTATATCTCGACTGCGTCATTTGACAGAATTTGCGATTTGTTGCGTTGGATGCCATCTGAGCTGGTTTCTGCAATCATTCGTGAGGCCGGGTTGCCTGTCGCCGGAGGGCGGCATTGGACGGATTCTCACACACAGCCAGAAGAATTGGCAGCTGCACAGAAAAATGCTCCCGTCGCACAGGAAACGTTGGACAGAAATGCCCGTTTTTCCCTTCCGGGCAGACCAGAGTTAGAGCGTTTTTTCAATGAGCAGATCGTAGATATTATCGCAAACGAGGACAAATATAGGCGTATGGGGATTGAATTTCCCACTGCGGTTGTCCTATATGGCCCGCCGGGCTGCGGCAAAACATTCGCGGCTGAAAAGCTTGTTGAATTCCTTGGGTGGCCAAGTTATTCGATTGATTCCGGCAGCATTGGCAGTTCCTACATTCATGCTACGAGTAAAAAGATCGCAGAGGTATTTGAGGAAGCAATCGCTCACGCACCATCCGTTATTATGATTGACGAGATGGAGGCGTTTCTAGCCAATCGCAATTTTGGCGCGGTCTCTGGAACGCACCATATGGAGGAAGTCGCGGAATTTCTGCGTCGCATTCCCGAAGCGGCAAAGCATCACGTTCTTTTGATTGCGATGACCAATATGATAGACTCCATTGATCCGGCGATTATCCGGCGCGGCCGCTTCGATCATATCATAGAGGTGAAGATGCCGTCCGTCGCAGAAGTACACGCTCTGTTAGGTTCGTTGCTGTCAAATTTGCCTGTTTCAGAGGATATAGAAATCGAGCGGCTATCCGAGCAACTTGCAGGGCATCCGCTCTCTGACGCCGCTTTCGTTGTCAAGGAAGCAGGCAGGCTCGCGGTAAAAGCAGATAAGGATACCATTGATAACGAGGCGCTTTTCATGGCCCTTGATGCTTTGCCTCCACAAAAGTAGCGCACGAGTTCGCGGAGAGGAGATGCAAAATGACCTTGTTTGAAAATCCATTTTATATATTGGGTGCGTCAATGACGGACGACAGGCAGCGTCTGCGTTCCCTCCACGACGAAAAATCGCTTCTGAACGCCGCTTCGTGCGACGAGGCGTTTCAAACGCTTATAACGCCGTCGCGTAGACTGATGGTCGAGTTATGCTGGTTTCCCGGATGCGATGAAACAGAAGTACTGTCCGCGCTGTCCTCCCTCGAAGATGCAAAAAGAAAAGGAGTAGCAACTCTCGGAAACATCAGCAGGCTGAGATCCCCCGTTGCCTGTATAGGCGAATTAAATCTGTTGTTATCGTTGCTGTCTTATGCAGCAAACAGTGATATAGACAATTTTCTCTTTGAAGCCTGCCGACTGTTTGACGCGATTGACCTTGAGCAGTTGCGGACGGTTATCAACGAGGACCGCGAAAAATCCGGTATGCCTGCTGTAACGAGGATATCCGACTTTGAGGATTCGTTATTGAGCTATCAAAATGATGTTTGTTCTACTCTGGTAAAACGGCTTCAGGAAGCAGACCCATATGATTATGATCATGCTGTGTACCGAGTTGCTTCCTTTGGCACGTCTCCCATCATTGATGCCGTTATGCGGAATTACGAGTATTTGATATCCAGTCGTCTTGACCAGTACGAAATCGCCGTGCAGAACAACATCAAAGAACTGGAGAGATTCTTTAATAAAGAGGATCGACCGGCATTGATAGAAAAGATTCAGAAAATGGTTAGCGGCTGGGATGGGGCAATTGAGCCGCTGCGAAAATATTGTGAAGCTGTTGGAACAGATGTGGCAATTCGGGACCACGAAAAGAAAATGATTTCCGACATACTGTGTCGAGGCTACGATTCGCTTGCGAATCAGGGGCCAGATACCGAGCATATCAGACTCTCGATTGCTCGCATAATTATGCAGATTACCCCCGAGAAAGAAAAATACCGAAATTTAAGGGCGCTGCTATTATTACATATATCCGCAATGGAGATGGCTGAGTTCAAACGCCAACAGGAAGCCGCTGAAAGATATCGGAGTTTGGCAGAAGAGGCTTGGCAGAATGAGCAGAAGCGTAATGATGCGGAAAACAGGAAGCGGTCAGAGGAAGCCGCCGCTCAAGATCGTGCGAGAATAGTAAAGAGCGAAGAATCAGAAATCGCTTCATATAAGGCTCGCTATAAAAAGATAAAAGAGGATGAAGAATTTGCCGCTAAAGAGGTAAAAAGAAAGCGCGAGGCAGAAAATATAGCGCGCAAAGCTCAGGAGCGAGAAAGAAAGATTATTTCTCTTGAGACAGAGCAGAAAATGTTAAAAACGGAACTTTCTAATCTGAAAGGTTTATTTTCCGGAAAACGTCGAAAGCAACTTGAGGCAAGGATTTCAGAGATCAATTTGGAACTTTCCAAAATTAATAAGGGAACGTATTAGCCACATTGAGACGGGCGTAGTCGTTCCCAACATCCAGATGACGATTGACATTGTTAATGCCTTAGATTGCTCCGCAGATGATCTGCTGTAGACGAAACGGTTAAACGGTTAGAGGTGTCATCGTCCCCACTCCAATGACTGTGGCCTGCGCTTTGGATTTTGCTGCGCTTTCTTCCGCTCGGTGTTCTGCTCGTGCCCCTGCACCAAGCGGCGGCGTACGGTCTGCTCCTTGTACCACGTTTCCATGCCATCTTCGCGGTTCTGTTCGTCCGTCATGCTGGCGCTGATCTGGAAATCCCAAAAGCTAATCTTCTCGCCGGGGATATCTTTCTTGATGCGCTCCTGTGCCTCGTCCTCCATTTGTGGACGGATGGCAAGGCGGGCGTCGGTCAGGTCGTAGAGGTCGTATTGCTTTGCTCGTTCTTTCAGCCGGTCAAACTCTTGCCCGGACTTCTCGATGTCGCCGGTATAGCGAACTTCCAGCTCGTCCATCTTGGCAACGTTTGCCTTGACCACTGTAATCTGCTTGGGAACGGCGGGCATCTCCTTGTCGTCCTCCTTGCCAAATCCTGTCACGAGCTCATTTTTGCTGAACGTCAATTCTTCAATCTCCTCGGAGAGTTGCGTGATTTGCTTCTTCAGTTCGCTACGCTTGAACACGCTCAGCGGAGAAAGCGTAGCCAGTTCCTTTTTCAGTGACCGACGCTCTGCGCTTTTCTCCTTGATCTGCCGGACAAGCTCGCCGTAGTCCCGATACATCGGTTCGGCTTTCGACAGATACTCCACCGCCTTACCGCGACGCTTGCGGAGATGGAGCAGGTAATAGCGCAGGATAATCATGCTCTGGCGTACCTGCTCCATCGCTCGAGCCATATCTGCCAGCGTTGTTACCAGCGCATCCTTTCTCAGGACCAGATTCCGTTAATTCCAGCTTTCTTCTCAATGCCTGGAGTTTCTGGCGGGTGATGACCTCGCCGTAGTGCTTACCGTTATATGTGGGATGTAGCACCGGGTAGGGGCCGCGCGTCTGGCGGATGTACTCATTCTCAATAAGCCATTCCACAAGGAACTGAACGTCGTCGCGCTTTAGAGCCATCTCCGCTGCTAATCGAAAAGGTGGCGGGTGGGTTCTCCTAAGCAAACGTTATGAGTTCGATTTCAGTCTGATTTAGTTCTTTTGATTATGGATCTCCTTGAGGTCCTCAATGGCCAGAACGGGATCCATCGTGTGGAAGATCATGAAGTTTCGCTTCATGGTCTCCACGGGGGCCTGACGCAAAATCTTTGCGCTGTCCTCACCGGAATAGTAGTGCCAATAGCGGTAGATATAGCCAATCCAGTAAAGAACGTCCTTCTGGAACACCTCTCCGGGAGCGGAAAGGGCGTCACCGGCGGCAGAGCGGATTTCTTCCAACAAGTATTCCTCGCCCATCCATTGCATCCGGTTATAGCGGGAATCCAGTTCCTTTGCCGTTTCGGAAGTCATAAACGCTTTGATAAATGCGGCGCTGGGAATCTTCTTTTCGGCAGACAGTTCAAACAATCTTCCCTGGATATCACATAGCTTTAATTGCAGCTCATCCATCATGACTCTCCGTTTCTCGCCTTGTCGAGGATCTCGTCAAAGAACAGCCCTTCCCGACGATAGTTCCTGCAGATTTTACCCGCAAGCGACACGCCCTTTGCGCGGTTCTCTTCGGCGACTTCCTTTATAAACAGGCGCTCCAGGTAAGATAACTCGATCTCCGTCTCGATCTTCACAGCGTCGCAGCCCTTTTGTGTTACCGCTACATACTGCTTTCCCAACTGCAAAGCGGCAAGGCTTCCGACCAAAGCGGCGTCTGTAATATTTCCGATGAAAAAGTTATCGATCACATAGAACATACGGTCATTGGCGATGCTTCCGATGACCAAGTCCTTATTCTTTGCCAAGTCACGGTACTTCTCGTAAAAGGGAGTGCCGTTTATTTTTTCCATGCGACCACGGTGATATGCCACCAGCATGGCCCACTCAATATCCGCAGGAACTTCCACAACGTCAAGATCGGTCAGATCCACAGAAACAATATAGAGTTTAGACTTGTCATAGTCACAAATCAAAGTAAGCGCCTGACTCGCCTCTGTGCCCATGTAAAAGCCTTTGCCGAAATCACACTGAGGGCGGCTCTTCGTTTCGATTTTTCCTTCTACGCCTGATTTGGATCCATGATACAGCAGCACACGCCCAGCAGGAAGCGAAATGCTTTCGGCTGTTTTTTTGATTTTAGACAGAGTGAGATCGTAAACAGGCACCGAGCCTTCTTTACAAATCTCATAGAGTCTCGTCTGCGCAAGCTTATTGGGGATTGCTCGGCCGTTCTCCCAGCGGTTTACCGTTGCGAAGGTCACGTTCAGGTGTTCCGCCAGTTCTGTTTGGCTCATATTCAAGTGACTTCTTATTTGCTTGATCAGCGTTTGCATGGAACGTC
>JAEEGK010015441.1_pt1 | contig 16936 bp, 14 predicted proteins | sample 8958771 | NCBI WGS metagenome assembly JAEEGK01 (sample SAMN16246547, study PRJNA631951) | gut metagenome | biome: gut microbiome; feature: rumen; material: SC-attached | host: Bos | place: Iran: Karaj | collected 2018-10 | reverse complement strand
ATTTCCAAGAATAATAAATCTTTCCTCATTAATTGAGTGGTCTGGATCATCAATTATTAAAGCATCTTCATCGTAAAACACTGTTTGTGCTTCTTCGAAAGAAATGTTGTGTTTTGCTTTGTTGATTGTATTTTTATTTTCGTCCCATTCAAAAATAATTTCTTTCATACTTATATTATAATTATCAAATAATTATTTGTCAATGGTTTTATAATTATATATTGATGTTGGTTTATTGAGATAATTGTATTATTAATAATGAACTTTATAAGATGAAACATTTAAGACGGTTTCGCCATCTATTTGAAGTGCACATGAAACATCGAACTTAACTTCGATTTCTTTTCCTTCAAATACTTTTACCATCTTTTCTTTCTTAATGTGTTCGCCTTTAAAGATTGATGGGAATGCAATAAGCGCTTTAAGTTTAGATCTTGTCATATATACAACTACACTAAGTGTTTTCTTAGATCTATCTTGATTTGGAGCAACCATCATTCCTCCACCATAGAATCTTCCTTTCATTGATGGTGCAAGCCATACATGTTTAAATTCTTGAGTAACTCCATCAACTGTGATAGTTGCAGTTTTTGGTTTGAAATGGAATAAGAGGCCTTTAATAGCGATAGAAGTATAGTTAATCTTCTTATTAGGCTCAGTCTCTTTTATCTTATCTGCGACTTCGCAGCAGTATCCATCAATACCATATCCAATACCATTAATGAATTTCTTTTTCATTCCATTAACTTCAACTGTAGGTAGGTTCTTTAGATAATCATTGATTAATACTTCCTCTTCATTAACTTTACCTAAATCTACTAAGAAGTCATTTCCAGTACCTGATTTCTTAATATAAATATTATTTTTAAGCTTATCAGTATTGATTTCATTGATGAAATAGTTAATAGTGCCATCTCCGCCTACTAGAACTACTTCATCATCTTCTTTTAAATTATTAAAGAATTCTTGATAATTAAGGCCAATTACTTCAATAACATTAGAACCTTCTTTAAAGATAGGTCTAATTCCATTGTTAGATAATGGATTGTACAAATAGTATTTCATGTGTTCTCCTTTATATTAGAATTAATCCTAAAATGATTAAGAATTCACCAATTGAATATGTGAGCATTACGAGGAAATGAGATTTCATTACACTATTCTTATTGAATCTTACAAAGAATAGCGATGTATCAGATACAAAGAATAGAAGTGCACCAACTACTGTGATAATAGCTCCGGCGGTAGGATTACTAAATAGTCTATATATCGCAAAACAGTTCATTGCCCCATTAATTAATAGATATAAAGCCATAGGATAGAATAAAGCCTTAGGCAAAAATGGCTTTAATCTATAGAATATAAATATTACTGCGCCTAAGAATAATAAAGCGAATGGAATTATCACATATAAAGGAACTAAACTGAAATCAGTATAGTTAATATATGAAACTATAAAGAAGGCATGAGATGCCATAAAAGCAACTCCGCCCATAGCAAACCATTTAGTGCCATGAGGAATAAGAAGAAGATCTCCAAGTAAACTAAATAGTATAGCCACAACAACCGCCCAATAAAGTATATCGACAGCCTCTAAATAAAAACCTAAAAGCGTGAATAAAATAAAGCCTTTAGTCACATTTCTTAACTCTTTATTGTTTTTAAGGCTCGCATATAAATGTATGGTCGTAAAAATGAGATAGATACCTAAATAAACATATTTCATAAATGCACCATTTGTATAATTAATAATAACACAATTATTAATAATTATAAATAAGGTTTAAAGATATGGTAAAAATAGACAAATTGTATTATTTTTCATTTCATTTTCATTTATTTTTGTAAATGGAAATTTTTTTGACTCTTTTGATATCTATTTTATTTAATATACACGCGCGCATAATGGACGTATGCGTATAAAAACAAACTATATTACAAAAAAGCATAATAAAAACGTTTTCATAAAATAAAAAAATAAAAAAGTTATTGACATATAAACTCTACTAATATATATTAGTTGAAAAAAACAAACAAAAAAGGAGACAAAAATCAATGAAAAAGAGAATTTTATCTTTCGCATTAGTATTACTAAGTGCTCTTGTACTTGTTGGTTGTAAGGACAAGACTACTACTGCTCATGTACACGTTGATGAAAACAAAGACTGTCTTTGTGACTCTTGCGGCGAAACTATGGATACTCATAAACCAAATCCAGCTAACGGCTGTATTTGTGATACTTGTGGATTTGATTTCCATAAAGATTATTCATATCTAATCGCTCACGTTCACAATTCTGTATGTGATGTATGTGGAAAATCATTTGCGAAAACTGAAGTTAATTATAACTATGTTGACTCTGCAACTTGTCAACACAGAGATTTAGATGGTAACTGCGTTTGTGACCTTTGCTTCGTAGGTATGGGTCATAAGTTCAATGAACAAAACGTATGTTCTGTATGTGGATTACACAAGAGATTAGAAGGAAATTATACATATAATACATCTTTCTCTACATCTCCAACTAACTGGAACCCTCATACATATAGAACAGCTGATGATGGTGACGTATTTGACTATCTTCAAACTGGCCTTTATGGATTCTATTTCGATGGATCTAAAGAAGGTTATGAAATGTGGCCTGAAATGGCATCTGCATATCCTGAAGATGTAACTGTTGCTGTTAAAGCTATGGAAGGAAGAGGCTCATTAATCCCAGCTGATGCTACTGAAAAGTATGCTTACAAGATCAGACTTAACAAGAATGCTAAGTGGGAAGATGGCACTCCAATCAAGGCTGTTGACTGGGTTGATTCTTATAAACTCTTAATGGACCCTGAATTAAAGAACTACAGAGCTGCTGACCAAACTTCTGGTGATGTTGTAATCGCTAACTGTAAAGATTACTTATATCAAGGCGACTATGAATTATCTCAAAACTATGGTAATGAAAACTTTGAAGTTGCTGATTTAACTAAGAATGAAGCTGGTCAATATGTAACACCAGATGGAAGATTAGTTTATATTGCTGTTAAGTATAAGATTGCTTGGTGTAATGGTAACGCTTTAGCTGCTTATGTTAATGCATACGGTGATCAATTATTCAATATGGAACATTGGAATGACTTAGTAGCTTTAGCAGATGCTAAGGATGGCGTTGCTCCACTCAATGATGAAACTTTAGGATATCTTGCTGATGTTATTTCTACTAAAGCGTGGGGTGAAAGTGAAGCAAACGTTCCTTGCTACTTAATTTTAAGAAAAGAATATGCTGCTAACTATTCATTTGAAAACGTAGGTCTTTGGGTAGATCCAACTGATGAATATGCATTCTATATGGTATTATCTAAACCTGCATCTGGATTCTATTTCTTATATGGACTTGGATGGGGACTTGTTAAGACTGATGCATATATCGCTGGTATGTCAGTTGATGAAATTACTGGTGTTAAGACAACTAACTACAACACTACACTCGCAACTACTCACTCATATGGACCATATGTATTAAGCGAATATCAATTAGATAAAGCTGTTGACTTCGCTAGAAACCCTAACTGGTATGGTTATAGTGATTCAAGATATGATTGTATGTTCCAAACTTCTGCAATCGTTCAAGAAAAAGTTACAGAATCTGCAACTAGAAAAGAAATGTTCTTAAAGGGTGAATTAATCACTTATGGATTACAAGCTGCTGACTATTCAGAATTTGGAAACTCTGAATACCTCTACACTTCACCTGGTACAACATTATTCTTCATGATCTTAGCTGCAAACGAAGAAGTATTAACAAATATCCAAACTGCTGGTGTTAATAAGACTATTATCTGTAATGCTGATTTCCGTCATGCTATGTCACTTGCATTCAATAAGAGTGAATTCTCTAAGGCTATAAGCCCTGCTAGAACTCCTGCTTATTCAGTAATTGGTGCATACGACATCTGGAATCCAAATACAGGTGAAAGATATCGTGAAACTGAAATTGCTAAGAAGGCAATTGTTGAATTCTTCGGATATGTTCAACAAGAAAATGGTAAATATAAGATTACTGGTTCTGATAAAGAATATACATTAGATGAAGCTAATGAAGCTATCAATGGTTATTCTCCAGCTGTTGCTAAAGAATTATTCACTAAAGCATATAATGATTGGAAGAAAGAAGGTAAGATTTCTGATACTGATAGAGTTGAAATTCAATATGCATCTTCTGAATCTTCAGACTTTATTACTAAGATGTTAGGTGAATTAAATAGACAATTAGCTAGAACTCTTGAAGGTACACCACTCGAAGGTAGAGTAAGTTTCGTTGAATCTGCACCTCTTGGAGATGATTGGTCTGAATCATTAAGAAGTTCTGAATCTCAAACTTGTTTAGCTGGTTGGAAGGGCGGTATGCTTAACCCATTTGGTTCTATGCTTTACTATCTTGACGTAGATCATCAACCATATGCAGGTCAATATTGGCATACTGAAGCCGTTAACATGACACTCACATTACCTGTTGGTGAAAATGGTGCTGATGTTGAAATCACAACAACACTCAATAAGTGGGCATTAATGTTAACTGGTGATCCACAACAAGTTGGTGAAGTAACTTACAACTTCGGCTTCGAACAAGTAGCTGATGATGTAAGATTAACTATCTTAGCTGAAATGGAAAAGGTTATCCTTGGTACTGACTACTACATTCCATTCATGCAAGATGCATCAGGCTTCTTACTATCTAAGAAAGTTAACTACGTTCTCCCAAGAACTGACTTCAACGCAGTATTAGGACGTGGTGGAATTACTTACATGACTTACAACTACGATGACGCAGCTTGGGCAGCATATGTTGCTTCACAAGAAGGCGGACACATCGCTTACTAGTCTTATAATTAGTATTTAATTAAATTCAAAACAATTTTATAATTGTTTATAATTAAAACGCTAAAGAATCCGACAGTTAACCCTGTTGGATTCTTTAAGCGATAAAAGGGGAGAGAAAAAATGATAAAATACGTTATCAAGAGACTTTTATTAATGTTATTTACATTTTTTGTAATAATGTTAATTTGTTTCGTATTAATTAAATTATTACCATTAAAAGATTTATCAGCTCTTTCACCTGATCAAAGAAAAATTATTGAATTATCAAGAGAAGCTAGAGGTTATAACAAACCGATACTTGAACAATTTTATATTTTCTGGAAAAGAATTTTCACTAAATGGGACTGGGGTCTAGGTGAATCATATTTACCTAGTACAGATGTTGCAGAAACATTTGGTAGAATGCTTCCAGCTACTATGATTGTTAACTTGTACAGTATCGTACTTTCAATTCCTCTAGGTATTGCTTTAGGTATATTGGCTGCATTAAAGAAGAACAAATGGCAAGACCAAGTTATCTCAACTGGTGTTATGATTTTAATCTCCGTGCCGGGGTTTGTTTTAGCCTTCTTGCTCCAATATATTTTCTACTTTAAGTTAGGATGGTTGCCTGCTTTAATGGCATCAACTACTAAATATGGCTGGTTTAGTTGGACAACATTTAAATCATTGATAATGCCAGTATTTGCTCTATCATTAGGTGTTATTGCGTCATTCGCACGTACTACAAGAGCTGAGTTAACTGAAGTTTTAACTAGTGAGTTCATGTTACTCGCTAGAACTAAGGGTTTAACTAAAGGACAAGCAATTTTTAGACACGCTTTGAGAAATATCGCAGTTATTATTGTTCCATCAATCATGGGTGAATTCATCGGAATTATGAGTGGATCATTAATTATTGAAAGTTACTTCTCAATTCCTGGTGTTGGTGGCCTTTACTTAAACGCTGTTAGAGCTCTAGACTATAACTTCTTTATGATGGAATCTGCATTCTATACATTTATCGGCTTACTTGCTGGTATTGTTGTAGATATAAGTTATGGATTTATCGATCCAAGAATCAGAATGGGAGGAGGTAAAGCATAATGAACGAAGAAAAATATGTAATTACTAAAGATTCGTTTAAGTTTGTTCATAGTGATGAATCCACTCTACATGATGAAAAACTTAGTACTAAACGTGTAGGTTTCTTTAAAGATGCCTTAAGAAGATTTAGAAAGAATAAGGGTTCAGTCGTTGCTGCATCAATTATTTTGCTTTTAATCTTATTCGCAATTTTTGCACCTATCATCTCTAAACATGATTTGTCTGATAGAGATTTAATGTATAAGGATAGAGCTCCACTCGCAAGAGGTATGGAAACTAGCCTATTCTGGGATGGTGGAAAAACTCAAACTATTAGTGCTGCACAATATCGTTACTATCAATCAATTGGTAAAGATACCGGATACAATCCAATCACTAAGGTCTTTAAGGTTTCTTCAGACGGATTATCTTATAAAGTTAGAGTTAATTCTTATTATCAAATTGGTGCTTATTGGGCAATAATTGATCAAGCAGAATACGAAAAGATTCTTGCTTTCCAAGATGAAACTGGTATTCAAGTAATCCTTCCTTATGTTAGATATCAAGCATTAGGTAATGGTGGTTCAAGAAGTATTCCTGCTGGTCAAGAAACATCTCAAATGAAAGAAGATGGTAAAAAGAGAAAGAATACAGATGCTAATATCTGTTATTACTACTCAGCAAAAGGTCTTCCTGTTATTGAAAAAGGAAGTTTTGTATATGCATATGCATTACAATCAGACAGTGGATTATTCCATGATTATAACGGACTTAGAGTTGACTCTGATCCTGCTAAAAATAATCCAACAGCTGTAGGATACGCATATGTAATGGATAATGGTGGTGCACTTGAAGTTAGACTTAACTACTATAACTACTACCAATTCCAAAGAGGTGAAACTCCACAATACTTATTCGGAACTGATACTTTCGGTAAAGATATCTTCTATGCACTTGGTAAAGGTGCTAGATTCTCATTAATTTTAGCTGTAATTGTCAGTGTAGTTAACTTTGTACTTGGTACTATTTATGGTGCTATTGAAGGTTACTATGGTGGTGCAGCTGATATGATCATGGAAAGAATTTCTGATATCTTATCTGGCGTTCCAATGATGATTGTCGTAACATTATTTAACTTACATTTAGCACAAAAAGTAGGTGTTGTTCCAGCATTTATACTTGCATTCGTTGCTACAGGTTGGATAGGTATGGCAGGACTTGTAAGAAAACAATTCTATCGTTTCAAAGGTCAAGAGTATGTTCTTGCATCTCGTACACTTGGTGCAAACGACTTTAGAATCATGTTTAAGCATATTTACCCTAACTCACTAGGCACAATTGTTACTAGAACCGTTCTCGTAATTCCTGGTGTAATTGGATCTGAAACTATGCTTACTTACTTAGGAATTATTAACTTAAGTGGTGAAAAAATCACATCTATCGGTGCTTTAATGGCATCTGCTAACGGTAGCTTTGATGCATATCCACATGAGTTATTCTTCCCTGCATTATTCTTATCATTACTCTTAATTTGCTTCAACTTATTCGGTAATGGTTTAAGAGATGCATTTAACCCAGCTTTAAGAGGAGCGGAGGAATAATATGGAAAAGAAATTAGAAGTTAAAAACTTAAGAATATCTTTTAGAACAGATGCAGGAAAAGTTCAAGCCGTTCGTGGTATAGACTTTGATCTATACAAGGGTGAAACTTTAGCTATTGTTGGTGAATCTGGTTCTGGTAAATCAGTTACTAACAAAGCAATCGTTGGTATTTCAGCTGGAAACGCCATCGTTGAAAGCGGTGAAATTATCTATGATGGACAAGATTTACTTCAAATCTCTGAAGAAGATTTCCATAAATTAAGAGGTGATAAACTTTCAATCATCTTCCAAGACCCACTATCAGCACTTGACCCAATCAACAGAATTGGTATGCAAATGACTGAAGCTATGATTTTAAAGAATCGTGCAAACAGAAAGAATGCTCGTAAGGACTTCAATAATACAATGAAGTACTTACTTGAGTATATGAACTTAGCTATGGGTGTTGACGCTAAGAGCGAAAAAGGTCTTGAAAACAAACAAAAGACAGTAGATTTTAATACATTTGCTGTTGAGCATTTAAGACTTGAAGGTTTATATGATATCGCTAAAAATAGCGCTACAGAAGGTCTAAAATCAGTTAATGACTTGCTCTTCTTAATTGAAAAGAATGCAGTTACTGACTTTAAGACAATCTCTTCTGAAATTATTGATCAAGTATCAAAGACAGTTCATGAAAATGTATGTAGCGAAGAAATTCTTACATATGTTGAAGATTTCGAAAACAAATCTAAAGTAAGAAAGGTTGAATATAAAGAACTCGTTCCTTCACTAGAAAATATGAAGAGCTTACTTGAAGAAGGTTTAGCTAAACCTATGCCAAACTTCTTCGCATTAGGTTACTTCAACATTTTCGGTAAAGAACCACTACCTCAACTTGATACTGTTGAATTAAATGCTTATTTAAGAAAGTACTTAGATGATAACTTTATGTTAGCATTCATTGAAGATGCTAAGAAAGGTGTTGTCTATTCATTTGAAAGAAGTTCAAAAGCAAAGCAAGCTGTAATTGATGAAATTCAAGCTAAACGTAGTATCTTTGAAAAAGATGTACTAGATAAGAAAGAATGTCTCCAAGAAGTTAAAATATTATCAGCTCTTGTAAAAGATACTATTGATAAGCTTTCTTCAAAGAAAGAATCAATTACTTACACTTTTGCTAATACTTTAACAAAAGCTCTCAATACTTTCTTTAAAGCAATTCCAAATAACAAAAAAGAACAAGCTAACTATGATAAAGCTTTAGCTAAATACAATAAGATAATTGAAAAAGGCAAAACTCCAGATTATAAAGTTATGCCTCCTAAAATTATTGATATCGATATTGCTAAAGAAAACATTCTTCGTCCTTTAGACTTAATTACTGAAGTATATAAGAATGATTTAGCTAACCTTGATAAGTTTAATGCTGATGAAGCTACAGTTGCACTCATTGACTTCTTCAAGGAACAAGCTCAAAGAATAGCTAACGTTGTTACAAAGTCTATAGCTAAAACTAAGGCTTTAAAATTAATGGAAGAAGTTGGTATTCCTAGTCCTCGTATTAGATACCGCCAATTCCCATTTGAATTCTCTGGAGGTATGCGTCAAAGAATCGTTATCGCTATCGCACTTAGTGCTGACCCAGATATTCTAATCTGTGACGAACCAACTACCGCACTTGACGTTACTATTCAATCACAAATCCTTGAGTTAATAAATCGTATTAAGAAGGAAAGAAACTTATCAGTAATCTTTATCACACATGACTTAGGCGTTGTTGCTAATATGGCAGACAGAGTTGCAGTTATGTATGCAGGTAAGATTGTTGAAATGGGTACTGCAGAAGATATTTTCTATGATCCACGTCACCCTTATACTTGGGCTTTACTCTCAAGTATGCCTGACCTTGATACTAAAGAAAAACTTGATGCTATCCCTGGTACACCTCCAAATATGATTTATCCACCTAAAGGTGATGCTTTCGCAGCAAGAAATAAATACGCTATGGCAATTGATTATGAACTTGAACCTCCAATCTTCAAGATTTCAGAAACTCATAGTGCAGCTACATGGTTACTCCATGAAGATGCACCAAAGATCAAGCCACCTAAATCAGTTGTTGAACGTATTGAAAGAATGAAACAAAAACGTAAGGCAGAAGGAGGTAAATAGTATGAGAAAAGAATATGATAACAATACTCTTCTTGAAGTATCTCACTTAAGCCAACACTTTAAGTTTGGTTCATACACACTTAAAGCTGTAAATGATGTTTCATTTGATATTAAGAAAGGTGAAGTATTTGGTCTTGTTGGTGAATCTGGTTGTGGTAAAACTACAACTGGACGTACTATCATTAAACTTTATAACGCTACTGGTGGTGATGTATTCTTTAAGGGCGAAAGAATTGTTGCTGGAACTCTTGAATATAAGAAGGCTATTAAAGCTGCAAGAGCTAAAGCTAAAGCTGGTGAGATAACAAAAGAAGAATTATCTAATGTTATTAAAGAAAACCGCAAAGCTATTAAAGAAGCTAAATATGACCACAAGCATTGTAATGTTCAATATGTTAATGATAAAGTTAACGAAATTAAGGCTGAATATGAACCAAAAATCAAAGAAGTAGAAAAGAACACATCTGAATACTTCAAGTTAATGAAAGAATATCGTTATGAGTTAAGTAAAGCTAAAAAAGAAAGACTTGTTAACGAAATCCAAATGATTTTCCAAGATCCTATCGCATCACTTGATCCTCGTATGACTGTACGTGAAATTATCGCTGAAGGTTTAAGAATCAAGGGTGTTAAGGATGAAAAGGAAATCGATGAAAAAGTATTTGAAGTTCTTGAAAAAGTAGGACTTGTAAGAGAACATGCTAACCGTTATCCACATGAATTCTCAGGTGGTCAACGTCAAAGAATTGGTGTTGCACGTGCAATCATTATGAAACCTGAATTAATCATTGCCGATGAACCAGTATCTGCTCTTGACGTTTCTATTCAAGCTCAAGTTATTAACTTACTTAATGACTTAAGAAATGAAATGGGATTAACTATTCTCTTCGTTGCACATGACTTATCAGTAGTTAAATATTTCTCTGATAGAATTGGTGTTATGTACTTTGGTAACTTAGTAGAACTTGCAACAAGTGATGAACTCTTTGCTCATCCACTACATCCTTATACTCGTAGTTTACTTTCTGCAATTCCACTACCTGATCCATATTATGAAAAGCAACGTAAACGTATTGTTTATAAGCCACTTGCTGACCATGATTATTCTAAACAAGGTCCAACATTCAAAGAAGTTGAACCTGGTCACTTTGTATTATGTAATGACGAAGAATTCGAACATTACAAGAAAGTTATCGCTGGAACTGAAAAACCTCGTCCAATGTCTAACTACGAGGGTGATTTAGTAGAAAATGAATAAAAATAATATTATTAAAAGTATTGTTTTATTCGTTATAACTACTGCATTACTCATTGTATTCTTTGTTTGGAAAAAGGTTTTTACTGGCGAACTTGAAAAACAAGATTTATATAGAGTACTATGCGATGGATTCTTCATCGCATCAGCACTCTATCTAAGTTTTGCTGCATTACAATTTGTCTCATCAAGAGGTGAGTTTGATAGTATTAGATATGGAATTAAGAATTTCTTCCATATTCATAAACCTACCAAACACTTTGAAAATAATCATCAAACATATGGTGATTATGTTGCTGAGAAAAATAAAACAAGAAGATTCAAAGCAAATATTGAACTTTATGTAGGAATTGTATTGCTAATTACTGCAATTGTGCTATATTTACTTTATAAATTTTCAAAGTAGTAAATATTATTTAAAGGAGAGAAAAATGAAAAGATTTTTAATTGCAATATTTTCATTATTACTTGCTGTAAGTTTATTTGGTTGCGATAAGAAAACTCAAGGTACTACAACTACTAAAAAGCCTGAAAGTTCTAGCCAAGTAACAACTAAAACTACAAGAACAACTACAAAACAATCTGTATCTTCTCAAACACAAACTGCTTGGGACTATATTGTTGAAGACTATCCTTTACATGACTTTAATGATGAATATGAATTAAAGGCTACAACTCTTAAAGGCTATTTCTTCAATCCAAATATGCACAAATCTAATGATCAACTTTTATTTGTTGATGTAGATGAATTCTTAGCTGCACTTGATGGTTTCTTAGTATATGAAGAATATAAATTTGAAAAAACTAATGAACAATGGAAAGCTACTATCACTTTTGAAGATGAGGATACTCATGAAACAGAAGATGTTAGTATGATTATTGACCTTGTTAATGATTCAATTACTTTAGATTTATTCTTCTTATATAACACAAATGATATGGAAGAAACAGATTATAGTTTCGGATTAAATACTGTTGAAGAAAAATGTTATTCAAATGATGATATTACTGCAACATATACATTCGCTAAATACAAAATCGATTTCTTCAAATATGAAGATAAATATTTCATCCCTTATTGGGTAGCAAATCTATTCTTCTGTACATTTGATTATTGTAATGTATTCTTCAACGGCGCATCATTCATCTTCGCATATACTGATCTCAGTGGTTTAACAGCTGAACAAAAGGTTGTTGCTTATGATGAAAGCCCTATGAAAGGAATGGCAGCAACAAAAGAAGCAAGAACTAACCAATATTATCAACTTTCATTCATCTTTGAACAAATCTTTGGTGTAAGAGATAGTGAAGGATTCGAAAACTTCAATGACGCATTAAGCCAATCAACTAGACTTGCGCTTGTTAACCAAAGCCCTGACACTAATATGGATGGTTATAAAGCATTATGTTATAAAGATTTAGATGATGGTCATACATATTGCGTTCATCCATCTTTCTATAAAGGAAAAACTGGTAAGTTCAGTTTGTCAATCTCTGATGTAGGCGATGCATTCCTTGAACAAAATAACTTATATGGTGAACTTGCTCAAGCTAGAATGAGCTTAAACTTAACAGGAACTGATAAATATGTAAGATTCTATGGTGATACAGCTATCATTACATTTGATTCATTCGATACAGCTCCAACTAAGGAAGTTAAAGATGAAAATGGAAATGAACTTGAAGATGCAAAAGACAAAGACTCTTACTATTACATCAAGTATTGTTTAAAACTTATTGCTGAACACGGCGGAATCAAGAACATCGTTATGGACACTACACTTAATGGTGGAGGTAACGTTGGTGCTATGCTTAGAGTTCTTGGTTTCTTCATTAGAGATATCTATACTGAAACTTATTATAAAGGATTCGGCTATAAGACTTCTACATGCTATAACGTAGATACAGACCTTGATGGTGATGTTGATGATGATGACTTATATGATGAATATACTTGGTATTGTTTATCAAGTGGCTATTCATATAGTGCTGCTAACAACTTCGCAATCATTTGTAAAAATGCAGGTGTTAAAGTAATCGGTACACAAACTGGTGGAGGTATGTGTTCAATTCTTCCACTTGCATTAATTGATGGTACATCAATTTATACATCTGGATATAGCTGCATGACTTATTACACAGACAAAGAAGATGGTACTTATACATTCCATGATGTTCAAAAAGGTATTGCACCAGACATCATGTTAGATAAGTCTAAATTCTATGATGATGAAGCAATCTATAACGTTATTCACGCTCAAGATCAATCACAAGGACAAGAATAATTATTAATAATTAAGCACAACTTTCGGGTTGTGCTTTTTTATTTATTATTATTTATAATAAAAAATAAAATATCTCTTGATTTAATAAATGTTTAGTAGTATATTAATTTGCGAATAAGTCGCAAATTTATTCAAAGGACAATTATGGATAACAAAGAAATAAAGACTAATGGAGGAAAACTAAATATTAGAGTTTTAGTAAAACTATTATTAATAGGTTTACTCTTTTTAGGTACTTTATTTACTAGAATGTACATAGTTAAAGAGATGCACCATGAATGCACAGGCGATCACTGTGAAATCTGTGAAACTATCGCTATGGCAAGAAGAACTTTAGATTCTCTTGATGCAGTTGGTGCTATTTCACTTGCTATTATAATTATCCATTATTTATTCATTAAAAAGATTTATTATTTTATTAAGAATATCATTGAAAAATCTCCTGTAAAATTAAAAGTTAGATTACGTAATTGATTTATATTCATATTTAGGAAAAAGCACTATAATGCCTATTTTTTGCGCCTTTAAGATGCTTTTTCCTTTTCTTATGTAAATACTATTTAATTTAAAAGGAGAAAAAAATGAAAAAAATAATTAGAACATTAATACTTGCAGTTGCTTGCACTTTACTTGTTGCATGCGCTAAAAATAATAAAAATAACAAAATTAACATTGTCACATCAATCTATCCAATCTATGATTGGACTTTAAATGTTGTCGGAAATAATGACAACATCAACATTACACTTCTTCAAGATAGTGGCGCAGACCTACATAACTATCAACCTACAGTAGCTGATATAGCTAAGGTATCATCTTCAGATTTATTCATTTATGTTGGTGGTGAATCTGATGAATGGGTAGAAGATGCACTAAAGAGTGCAGTTAATAAAGATATGGTTACTATTAATCTTCTTGAAACATTGGGTGATAAGGCAAAAGAGGAAGAATTAATTGAAGGTATGGAAGGTGAAGAACATGACCATGATCACGAAGAAGGTGAAGATCACGACCACGAAGAAGGTGAAGAAGAGGAAGTTGAATACGATGAACACGTATGGCTTTCTTTAAAGAATGCTCAAATCTTTGTATCAAAGATTAAAGATGCAATGGTATCAATTGATAAAGATAACGCTAAAACATATGAAGCTAACGCTAAAAAATATAATGATGAACTTAAAGCATTAGACGCTAAATATACTGATGCAGTAAGCAAAGCTACAATTAAGACATTACTATTTGGTGATAGATTCCCATTCAGATATTTAGTAGATGATTATGATTTAAAGTATTATGCAGCATTTATTGGTTGTTCATCTGAAACTGAAGCTAGTTTTGAAACTATCGTATTCTTAAGCAATAAAGTAAATGAACTAGGACTTAAAGTAATTATGAAGATTGAAAGTTCTGATGGTTCTATCGCAAATACTATTAAAAATAATACAACTTCAAAGAATCAAAAGATTTTAACTCTTAATTCACTTCAATCATCAACTTTAGCTGATCATAAGAAAGGTAATACTTACCTCAAGATTATGACAGATAACTTAGAAGTATTAAAAGAAGCATTAAGTTAATATAAGGAGAAAACTATGGCACAGATAATTTGTACTAATCTATCAATTGGATATGAAAACAATATAATTGTTAATAATTTAAATTTTGAAATAAATAAAGGTGATTATCTTGCCATAGTTGGAGAAAATGGTGCAGGAAAATCAACTTTAATAAAAACTTTACTCGGACTCTTAAAATCAATATCTGGTTCTATTGAGTTTGGCGAATCTCTAAAAAGAACTGATGTGGGATACCTTCCACAACAGACTATAGTTCAAAAAGATTTTCCTGCGTCTATTTATGAGGTAGTTCTATCTGGTTTCTTATCTAAAATGGGACTTAGACCATTTTATACTAAGAAAGAAAAAGAGATAGCTCTATCTAATATTAATCGTATGGGATTATCTGGAATGGAAAAGCGTTCTTATAGAGAGCTTTCTGGTGGACAACAACAAAGAGTACTACTCGCAAGAGCTTTATGCGCCACAGATAAAATAATCATTCTAGACGAACCAGTAGCTGGACTTGACCCTAAGGTTACAGAAGAAATGTATGAACTAATCAGTTCACTTAATAAAGAAGGAACAACAATAATTATGATTTCTCATGATTTAACATCTGCCTTAGAATATTCTAATAAGATACTTCATATAGGAAAAGATTCTTATTATGGAACAAAAGAAGAATATATAAAGAGTGAACTTGGACAAAAATTTATTAATGTAGGAGGTAAACATAATGGCTGAAATAATTGAAAAGTTACAACTGTATTTTAATTTTCCATTTGTAAGATACGCACTTATTGTAGGTGTACTAATTGCTTTATGTTCATCTCTTTTAGGTGTAACACTAGTACTTAAGAGATTCTCTCATATTGGTGACGGACTCTCTCATGTAGCATTTGGCGCAATGGCTATTGCGGCTATCGCAGGCTTAACTAATGATATGTTAATTGTGCTTCCTGTTACGGTATTAGCTGCAATCCTATTATTAAACACAGGACAAAATACCAAAATCAAAGGTGATGCGGCTATTGCGATGATTTCTGTTGGAGCTCTCGCAATTGGATATCTTCTTATGAATTTATTTCCAGTATCATCAAATGTATCTGCGGATGTTTGTACAACTCTATTTGGTTCTATATCTATACTGACTTTAACGAAAGTAGAAGTGTGGCTATGCGTCGGAATTTCTCTTGCGGTAATTGTGATTTATGTCTTCTTTTATAATAAAATATTCTCTATTACCTTCGATGAAAACTTCGCTAAAGCTACTGGAACTAAAACAAATCTCTATAATTTATTAATCGCAGTAATTATTGCGGTTGTAATAGTTCTTGCGATGAATCTAGTAGGTTCACTTCTAATTTCCGCGTTAATTATTTTTCCAGCTCTATCTTCAATGAGGATGTTTAAAAACTTTAAAGCCGTGACAATAAGTAGTGCGATTATCTCAGTATTCTGTGCAGTACTTGGAATGTTAATTTCAATACTCGCAGGTACTCCAGTAGGCCCAACTATTGTGGTCGCGGATATATTTGTATTTATTATAAGCTTCATTGTTGGTTTATGTCTTAAAGGAAAAAGAGTATAGGAGGAACAATATGAAAAGATTATTATTAGTGTTTACAGTTCTAGTTACTTGTCTTTTAATGGGATGTGCTAAAACAAGTCCAGCTACTACTAAAGAAAATAGAATTAGTAACACAATGTATAAGAATATTGATATTGATTTATCTATTATGAGTAGCACTGTTGTATATTCTCAAGTATATGATATGGTCACAAGTCCAAATAAATACGTAGATAATGTAGTCAAAGTAAAAGGAACGTTTAGTGTATATCATGATCCAAATACAAATATATATTATCCATCTGTAATAATTAAAGATGCGACAGCCTGCTGTCAACAGGGACTTGAATTCCTTCTATATGGAAAAGCTATATACCCAACTGATTATCCAAAAATTAATGAAGAGATAACTATCATTGGTGTATTTATGACATATAATGAAGGGCCTAATGAATATTGTAGATTAAAGAATTCTATACTTGTATAAATAAAGAGAGGACAATTATATATAATTGCCCTCTTTTTAGTGTATAATAGAAGAAGAAATATAATTTAATTGGAGAATATAATATGTACC
>JAEEGK010015439.1_pt1 | contig 16937 bp, 13 predicted proteins | sample 8958771 | NCBI WGS metagenome assembly JAEEGK01 (sample SAMN16246547, study PRJNA631951) | gut metagenome | biome: gut microbiome; feature: rumen; material: SC-attached | host: Bos | place: Iran: Karaj | collected 2018-10 | reverse complement strand
CGGATTACGCAGAGCGGCATCCGTTAGGCGCGATCCCGGAGGAAAAAGAAACCGCCGCAGCGGAAGAAACCGCCATCACCCTGGAGGACGTGTGGTTCAAATATGACAAGGACCTACCGGACGTGGTGAAGGGTGTCAGCCTGGCGGTCAAAAAGGGGGAATTCCTGGCCCTCCTGGGCGGGAACGGCACCGGAAAGACCACGACCCTTTCCCTGATCGGTGGCCTGCAGAAGCCTTACCGGGGAGAAGTCAAGCTGAACGGAAGGGTGGGCACCCTGCCGCAGAATCCCCAGACCTTGTTTGTGAAAAAGACGGTCCGGGAAGACTTGTTCGAGATCTTCCGAGGCATGAAATTGGCGAGAATCTATCAGGAGAACCGGGTGGCAAGAGCGGTGCAGCTCTGCCGCCTGGAGGAGCTGCTGGACCGGCATCCCTACGACCTCTCCGGAGGAGAACAACAGCGGGCGGCCCTGGCCAAAGTGCTGCTCCTGGACCCGGAGATCCTCCTGCTGGACGAGCCCACAAAGGGCCTGGACGCGGAATTCAAGCAGATCTTCGCCGTAATTCTGAAGACCCTCCAGCGCCGGGGCGTCACGGTGTTCATGGTGAGCCATGACGTGGAATTCTGCGCGGAGTACGCGGATCGCTGCGCTTTGTTTTTTGACGGAAACATCGTCTCCCAGGGACGGCCGCGGGAATTCTTTTCCGGCAACAGCTTCTATACCACCTCCGCCAACCGCATGGCCCGGAGTTTGCTGCCTGAAGCCGTGACGCCCAGAGATGTGATGGCCGCCTGCGGCGGCGAGCTGCCGCTCGTCCCGGAGCTGCCGGAAGAAGTACCCCCCTTGCCGGAACCGGACGAGGACAGCGTAAATGCCAAACCGAAGCGCCTTCCCCTGTGGCGGCTGATCCTGGCCGGGGTCAGCGGATTAACGGCAATCATCCTGTTTATCCATACCGTTTCCCAAAACGATTTATCTGCGCTCATCACGGCAAACGGCCTCACAGATACCGCGCTGAAGGATATTCCGCTGTACCTCCTGCTGGTGGCCTGCCTGCTGATCTGCGCCTTTTCCTTGAGCCGGAAGTCCCCTCCCCCTGTGCGGGTACAGACGCCCAAGGAGAAACGGAAGCTCTCCAAGCGGACCCTGGCCGCAGCCGTCTCCATCCTGCTCCTGATTCCTCTGACCATCTTTGTCGGCGCATATTACCTGGGCGGGATGCAGTATTACCTCATCGCGTTCCTCATCCTGATCGAGACCATGCTCCCCTTTTTCCTGGTATTTGAGGGGCGGAAGCCCCAGGCGCGGGAGCTGGTGGTGATCGCCGTCCTGTGCGCCATCGGCGTGGTGGGCCGGGGAGCCTTCTTCATGCTGCCCTCCTTCAAGCCGGTGCTGGCCCTGGTGATCATCTCCGGCGTAGCCTTCGGCGGGGAGGCAGGCTTCCTGGTGGGGGCCATGACCATGGTGGCCTCCAATGTGCTGTTCGGGCAGGGCCCATGGACGCCCTTCCAGATGTTCGCCGCGGGGATCATCGGCTTCTTTGCCGGTGTGCTGTTCCGCAAGGGGCTACTGCGCCGAAGCCGGGTTTCCCTGTGCATCTTCGGGGCCATCGCCACGGTGGTGATCTACGGCGGCATCATGAACCCCGCCGCCGCCTTGATTTATGCCAGAACCCTGAACTGGCAGCTGCTCCTATCCTACTATGTTTCCGGCATCCCCGTGGATTTGGTCCACGCCACAGCCACGGTCCTTTTCCTCTGGTTTGCCGCAGAGCCCATGCTGGAGAAAATGGACCGGATAAAGGTAAAATACGGGATTTATTCTTCTTAGCTCATGGAGCTTAATCTGTATAGCCATTGAAAAGTTAAAGGAGGAAAATCTATAGGAGAAACGACAGAAAAGCAATGCCAACCTGTCACAAATGCGCACTTTCCTGGGCCTTTATTTATGAGGGGAATTCATTTTTCGTGTAAACCGCAATGAATTCCTGACCGTCCTTTAGGGAGTGAGCATGGTGAGAAAAACGAACTGAATTGCGGCTTTTCGGAATCAAAACTGCCTTTTGACGCCGAACCGCCGCTGAGAATGACAGCGCAGATGGCCGAAAGGCTGCCTGCGTTGTTTCTCTTTTCTATGCGTTTGCGCTCCGCGCTCCGGCATAATTCGGGACCGCAGATCGACGCGCATCCCTATTTACAGAAGAAAAAGGCTGCGGAAGCGCTTCGCAGTCGAGTCACTTGCCCTGCAATTCGAGCCTATCGCGCCAGAGCACCCCCGTTTCTGAGATTTGGTCAACCCCAAATTTCCGAAACGGAGGATACAGCAATGGCAAAACGGGATAAGTACAATCCTGACTATAAAGAACTATACCCTGGAGAAAAGATCACTCCGGAGGTGTTGAAGGTTTTGAAGCAAAGCGACCGGAAGATGAAATATATGGAGGTGGAGATCAAGCATGGTGTATTCCGGCAGGATATGAATGCGAAGACTGCGGCATTCGCACCGACACGGGAGGATTCCCTGGACAGGCTCCTGGACGTGGAAGGAGTAGAGTTTATATCGGAAGCACCCTCTCCAGAAGAAACCGTTATACATAAGGATACGCTGGAAAGGCTCCGCAAAGCATTGACAATGCTGGAGCCAGAGGAATATGCGCTGATTCACGCGCTTTATTATGAGAGAATAAGCGAACGACAATTATCCGCTCTGACTGGCATTCCTCAAAAGACTATCAATTATCGACGTAAGAAAGCAATAAACTCGCTTCGGAGAAAATTTTTCGGAGATTCCTAAGAAATTTTGGCTCAACCCCCTTGCTCGTCGGCATAGAGAGTGAGGGGGTTCTTTTTGCCCTCCTCAATCGCTCTTTGACAACTGCATATCCGGCAGCTAAATAACGTCAGCGAGTGAGCCCATCAACGGGACAAGCAATGCGGAGGATGCGCCAAGACCACCTGCGGAAGGTTTTTGCTTTTCGTAAACGACGGCCAAACAAGGTGCCCAGCGGTTCCATCCATCCAAAAGCAGCTTTGGCAGGCTGTTTCGCCACGACCTCACTCGCCTACAATGGTACCCCTGCCCAGCCACAGTTCACACAATGGGGGCAGCTCGGAGAGATCCTCGGAGGGGTGAAATCCCCGGAGCGCGGCGCCCGCCGCGGTTTAGTCAGCCGCCCAAGCCTGGGGAAGTAGTGTCGAATACGGGCAAGCGAAAGATAACTCAGAAACGGTCAGGGGCCGTTCCGTGCCTATCGGAGCGGCCCCTGTTTCAAAGAATGGTGGAATCAAGATGAAAAAACATATCCTGCGCGGGCAGATCTATAAGGCCGATCTGCGACCGGGTGTCGGCTCGGAACAGAGCGGCATCCGCCCCGTGCTGATCGTACAGAACAATGTGGGCAATCAATACAGCCCTACCGTGATTACCGCAGCGATCACCAGCAGCCGGACAAAGACCTGGATCCCGACGCACGTCCCGTTGGGAGATGTGCTGGGATTATATCCGGATTCAACGATCCTGTTGGAGCAGCTCCGAACTCTGGACAAAAGCAGACTACTGGAATACATCGGAACAGTGGATCAGGAAACCATGCGGCAGGTCGACGAGGCGTTTCGCATCAGCGTGGGGCACGACTAAATAAGGGGGCACTTGAAATATGGGCACAATTACACATACGGAACTGCAGGATAACCTAGCCTTCCTCTCCGCCCTGCAAATGCTGAAGCGGCTCGTGGAGAGGAAAATGATGACCGAAAACGAGGCAGAGTCCGTTCAGCGGGAGCTGAAGAAACGCCTCCGACCGACCGTGTAAAATGATAGCTTTGTGACCAATTCCCAGCTGCTTCTTTCGTTGGGTTTGGTGGATAGCTTTAAAGGGATCGTCCTGCTATTGTGTGTTGCTGAAGGGAGGTTAAAAACACTATGTCCAAGATCAAGAACATAGCTCAGGGCTCCCATGTAACCGTTATCAAGCCCAGAGAAACGAACCCGGCAAAGCTGCGCGTGGCTGCTTACTGCCGCGTCAGCAGCGACTCGGCAGATCAGCTCAATTCCTACATCGCCCAGGTGGAACACTACACAAAGTACATCTCCTCCCATGAGGGCTGGGAACTGGCGGATATCTATGCCGACGAGGGGCTGACGGGCATGGAAGTGAACCACAGGGAGGAATTCAAGCGCATGATCGCAGACTGCCGGGATGGGAAAATTGACCGCATCCTGGTCAAATCCATTTCCCGCTTTGCCCGAAATCAAGAGGATTACATCCTCCATATGCGGGAGCTGCTTCGGCTGGGCGTCACGATCTACTTCGAGAAGGAGAACATCGATACAGGGAAGATCACCTCGGAACAGACAGCGGACATTTACGGAGCCTTCGCACAAATGGAGACCACCAGCCACTCACAGAATATGCGTGTGAGCTACCGAATCCAGATGGAAAAAGGGATCTTCGTCCCAGCCAAGGCCCCCTACGGATACCGACTGGTGGACCGGGAGCTGCATATCGTCCCGGAGGAGGCGGAGATCGTGCGGTATATCTTCCGGGAGTTCCTGAAGGGGAGGGGGAAGCTGGATATCGCAAACGAGCTCAATGAGCGCGGCATTGTCCGCAGTAATGATCGCCACATCAGCAGCACCGGCAGGACCGACGTGTGGCATGTTGACACCATAAATTACATCCTCACGAACCTCACTTACACAGGAGATCAGGTCTGGCACAAGACCTACAAGACCGACGTCCTGCCATATCGCAAGGAGAGGAATAGAGGGCAGAAGCCAAAATACTATGCTGAGGGCTGTTGTCCCTCAATTATCAGCAAAGAGGATTTTGAGAAGGCACAGCTGTTAATTGCCAAAAGGCGGGATACATTCCCCAAAATGCCGTGTTCGGAAACCGTGTTCAGCAAACGGATCTTCTGCGCAGAATGCGGAAGCCCCTGCCGCAGGAAGGACGTCGGAACTCAGGTCTACTGGGTGTGCGGGCGACACAAGCAAGGAAGAGCAATGTGCCCGACCAAGGGAAGACCGGAGAAACTGATTAGGGAGGTTGTTTGCAGATTCTATCAGAAAATATGGAACGGCAGAGATACGATCCTCCGGCCTGTCCTGTCGCAGCTTAGAGAACTGCAGGAGCGAGAACTCAGGGCCAATCAGAATATCGGAGAAATTGACACAGAGATTGCAAAGCTCACAGATCAGAATCTTGTACTCACTCGGCTGAAGTCGAAAGGGTATATGGATTCTGATCTTTATTTATCTCAGATGGACGAGCTCAACGCCAGGGCGAGGGAGCTCCGCAGACTGCGCCGCAGTATCCTGGAAAAGACCGGCGAGGACGAGCAAATCTGCAGAACGGAGGAAATGCTGGAGTATCTGGAAAGCGGCGACGGTCAGATGGCGGAGCTGGACCCGCTTCTCTTCACGGTGCTGATCGACCGCCTGTTCCTGACCGCAGAGGGAAACGTCAGGATCAGGCTCAGGAACGGAATGGAAGTCACGGAAGCACTGACCATGGAGGTGAGATAAATGGCATGGCAGAGAAAAATCCCCTTCGGGTATCGCATGGAGCAGGGGGCGCTCAGTTGTGAGCTTGCAGAAGCAGAAACGGTGAAACGGGTATTCTCCATGTATCTGGCCGGCGACTCCCTGAAGCGGATCGCCGAGGTCATGACAGAGCAGGGCGTCCCTTATCATAAAGACAAGCCCTGCTGGAACAAGAACATGGTAAAGCGGATTTTGGAAAACGGGAAATACCTGGGCAGCGGAGAGTATCCACGCATCGTCTGTGACGAGGATTTCCTTGCCGCCCAGCGGTTGAAGGAGAGCAAAAAACTGTACGCTCCCTGCCCAGCAAAGATCGTGCCCATCAAGGACAAGTTCGTCTGCGGCACTTGTGGGTCCGGAATGACGCGGCTGTCTGTCGGCAATGGCGCCGCGAGATGGAGATGCCGGAACCCGGACTGCCAATGTGCAGCGCGGTTCGCGGACAGCGTGCTCTGTGATAGAGTGGACGACTGCTTCCGCATGATCGCCCAGGCGCCGGAACTGCTGGCAGACTGCGACGCTGCTTCAACGCCGCCGGTCACATCCGATGTCATGCGGCTGGAAAACGAGCTGGTCGCGGCCTTCAACCGCGGCACGGAAAGTGCCGAATACATGAAAGTCCTGATCTTCGCGGCGGCCGCAGAGAAATACAAGCAGCTACACGACCATGCGACTCAGAACAAGATGAGGAGCCTTCGAGAGAAGGTGACAGCCCAGGAGCTTACGGATCAGCTGAAGCAGGAGCTGATGGACAATGTGGTGCGGGCCATCCGAATAGGGCATTCAAGCAATGTCAGCCTGCAGCTGATCAACGGACGATCCGTCGAGAGCAAGGAGGAAACGCAATGAACATCCACACGGCAGCGACGAAAAAGGTCACCGTTATTCCCGCCGATCCCCAGTACACACAGAGGGATATCCGCAAGCAGCATCTGCGGGTGGCACCGTACTGCCGTGTCTCAACGGACAGCGACGAACAACTGACCAGTTACAGGGCACAGATCGAATACTATACTGCCAAAATCGCGGAAAACCCTGACTGGACGATGGTTCGTATGTATGCGGATGAAGGCACCACGGGCACCTCCATGAAAAAGCGGAAGGAGTTCCTGAAGCTGGTGGAAGACTGCGAGAAGGGAAAGATCGATCTTGTTATCACGAAGTCCACCACCCGCTTTGCCCGCAATACACTGGAGGGCATCCAGACCGTCCGCAAGCTCAGACGGCTCGGCGTCGGGGTGTTCTTTGAGAAGGAGAACGCGAACACCCTCTATATGGACAATGAGATGATCCTGACGTTCTTCTTCTCCCAGGCCCAGGCGGAGAGCGAGTCCCTCAGCAAGAACGTCAGCTGGGGCCATCGCAGGAACTACGAAAACGGCAAGGTCTACTACCAATACGACAGCTTCCTCGGATATAAAAAAGGCCCGGATGGGCAGCCGGAGATCGACGAGGAACAGGCCCCTATCGTGCGGCGCATCTTCGCCCGCTACCTCATGGGGGACAGCGTCCGAAAGATCTGCAGGGACCTGGAGGCGGACGGCATCAGGACTGTGCGGGGCTGTGAGAAATGGTCGGACAGCACGGTGCAGAATATGCTCCGGAACGAGAAGTACATCGGCGACGCGCTCCTGCAAAAGACGTACATTCAAGACATCTTCACCCGCAAAAGCATGAAGAACGAGGGGCAGCTTCCCAAATACTATGTACACAACTGCCACCCGGCCATCATTGACCGCACGACCTTCCAGAAGGTCCAGGAGGAGATCGCTCGGCGCGCCGGCAAAAGGAAAACCTCCACCAAGGCAAAGACGGAGCTGGGCAAGTACAGCGGAAAATACGCCCTCAGCGAACTGCTGGTCTGCGGCGAATGCGGCAGTCCCTACCGCCGCCAGACCTATATGCCGAGAGGGGAGAAGTACCACGTCTGGCGCTGCCTGAACCGACTGGAGAACGGAACGCGCATTTGCAAGCACTCCCCGACATTCCTGGAGACGGATATCCATGGCGCTATCGTTGAGGCGATGAACGGGCAGCTTGATCGGCAGAGAGCGAAGAATGCGCTGAAGCAGAGCATATACACGGCGCTGGCCGCAGCCGAACCGGTGATGACGCTTCCCGCCGTGGAGAGTCAGATCAAGGCCCTTCAGGAACGGCAGATCGAGCTCATCGGACTCGCCACGGCGGAAGGTGCGAAGTTCGAGGACTACGACGAGGAGATCGGTCGCGTCAATAGGGAGAAGTTGAGGCTGCTCAGGATCCGGGCAGAGTTGGAGATGGCTCAGCAGGGCAGTGCCGCCTTCGATCAACGCATGGAGGAAATCGACGCGGCGCTTGCGTTGGAGGGCGGTATGATCGAGGAGTACGACGATATCCAGACAAGGCAGCTCATCAGCAACATCAAGGTGCTGGACAAGGATCGCCTGCTCATCCGGTTCAGGGACGGAACCGAGACCGTGCAGCACGTAGAGAAGAAAAAAGCATAGCAATGAGGCGATACTCCTCCCTGGAGTTGAGGCACCGGGGCAGGAGCAAAACGCTCGGTGAAACAGATGATTGGACGACTAATCAGGGCGCTTGCAAGTTTTTTGAAAAAATTCGTCGAGACATGTCACAAAACGCCATCCACGCGGGCCTTATATAATAGAGGGGTATATTGACACGGCGAGTTTTGGGAGTATAAATTAATTGGGATGCATGGAATGCCCTTTGTCGCGTGAAAACAACCAGTAATTGATAATGACGTAGAGGAGATTAACATGGTATACAACCACTTTATTAAATGCCAGGTGTGTGGTACTATCACACGCATTCGTCTCCAAGTAGGCTTCCTCAAACGCCATCCTGTCGTTGTTACCTGCTGTAATTGTGGCACATCAATGAGTGGTCATGTAGATATTAACCAAGAATGCCCAGGACTAAGATTTCAATTTGAAAATGCAGATGAAGTCCTAGATAGCAATGATTCTCGTTATGTTGTTGAGTGCTCAGGTGAGTTTCCTACGATAAAGCCTCATGTGGATAGCACTGAAGGAAGAATTGCTATATCTCCTTTTATGAGATATTTGAGCATAATGGGACGCGAACGGTATGAGCAGTATACTCAATCAATCTTAAAACTCAACAACTTCCGCGACCATTGGCCACTATACAAGCGAATAATTGATCTGTTTAACAGGGGTGATCGAACATATTTGACGGCTGAGATATGGAAGATGCTGCCCAAAGAGCAATTTCCTTGCCGCAATGAATTTGAAATAGCGCGTGCGGTTCATATGATTGAAGTCATTTATTTCATAGGAGTACTAAGAGCGGACATTATTTCTGATCTGTCATTAAGCACAAGCGTTGTTCGCCTTGTACCTGAACAGTTGAGAGCACTAATAACATTTCTCAATTCACACGATGGATATTCGCTGAGACAACTACAGTCATCTATATATAAGATATATGACGAATTTATCAATGCTTATCCATTCCTCATTCCGGCGCTATCATTGCAATTTTGTGATGATGGGGTCGTAGATTTTGATGTAGAAGGTTCAACTACCAGCTCCTTCGATTTGATTAAGCAGTTCTCACTGGATGCATATGAAACTCTAGGAAATCTCCTTATAGTACCGGTTGCTTTAAACAACATTAAATATCGGAATGAATACAATCAATGTTCTGAAAAGAATGGTAAGACGGCTGGTTTAGAAAAATATGTAGTTCTTTCAAAAGCCAATCGATTCCATTATTGTGATGAAAACGAGCAGTATACAAAGGAACTACAGGTTATTCTGAATTCAGAATTGCGAAACGCAATTGGTCATAACGATGTTGAATATGATGCGATTACCCAAAAGATAACATATATTCCCAATCCCAGAGATCGAACAAGAAAAAAAACTGCATTTTTGCTGGAGTTTGAGAATGAGGCAATTCATTTATTCCAGGCAATTACGGTGATTTCTGAGTATTTGTATAGACTACGAGAAATTGAAATGATTGAAAATGGCCATGTTCCACTTCCTGTCGATCAGGGGCTTGCACCTTTTCAAAAAAGTCGGTCGAAATGAACCTTACCCATGTGGCAGCATGTGAAAGTACAAAAAGTATTAAGGAAGATAACTATTCCAAATGTGATCAAAGGGGAATAAATATGCCTACAGTTTCAAAATATGCTTTAATCTTCAAAAATAGAATGCAATCATTTGAAGAAGACCTTGAAATGATAGACATCCTTTGTAAAGCCCAAAAACAGGATGATTTGCTGAGTGATACCAATCTATTGTTTAAATATTTGAATCCATCGGTGCATAAGGCAATTGCGCGACGCAGTAACACTCGCAGAAGCAAAATGATAGTTGTTAATCATTTAAGACGAACAATTTATGTGTCGTATGTTAAGGATGCTTATGAGGAAGTGTCCCTTTATCTAAAGAGCTTTGTTGCCGAAGCGGCAATAAAAGCTAAGAAAAAAGAAACAGCATATAGGCTATTAGGAGATCAAAAAATAACTTTAAACGCCAGGGACATCCTTCAATATCGAGATATAAACGAATTAGGGAGCTTTATAGCCGAACAAATTGTTCAAGATCTTGAAAAAGAACGTAGTACGAAGTCACTAATAGCTAAAGTTATCAATAAAACAGGAATATCTGTTGAACAGCAGATTATTGATGAAGCTATGCCGTATTTGGAAATGCGCCATAAATTTGTCCATACCGACGGATTGGTTGACGAACAGTTCAAAGCAGATTATCCGATGCTTTCATTTGATACATATAATTATATTGCCTTAAATAAAACCATATTATCTCAGCTTGAAATAAAAATCACAAAGCTTGTCAATGCAATCGATTCGGACGCAATAAGCAAAGGGATATTGATGCCTAATACATAAATGGAGGAAAGGAGGCAGGCTCGTTCTTGCCCTCTTCGCTGTCCACCATACAGCCACGGAAACCGAACGGCTTTCCCTGCCCCGGACTTTTTACGCTTCGGCATTTTGCATACGGGTTGCAGACGTGTATTGGGCTTGGAAACGGCAGACTGCGGGCAAGTCTTTTCAGGTTCCGTCATTCATAATGGCAAGCATACCCCTACGAACCCAGCTCTGTTGAAGAACTGGTCAATGACGAAACGTCTGAGAGAACCTTGCTGCATCGTCGGAATTTTCTCCGTTTTCACTAAACCGCAGATATCCCAGTCACAGATATGTGTGTTTTCGGCTGCTCTACTTTGAGCCCCTCCATGAGCCACCTGTACTGCTAGGACGTGAGCTACTTTGCCTCACGCTCGCTCTAGGGCCATTGGTAGACGCCTCGTTCCAGCCGCTTAGGGCAAAGATTCGTCTGAAGATATGTTAAACAGAGAAGCTTTGACCGATTGTACAGGTCAGCACGCTCTCCTTATTTGCGTTTTACGCGTTGCAACTACCGCTTCTTCTTGACTTTGTTAATTAGAGAAAGTATGATGATTTTGTATATCTATGTGGAGGGGGTGCTAATATGGCGAGTTCCGATCAGGTCAAAAAACTGATCAAAGCTCATCTTGATCAGAACGATGAAAAATTCAAGACAGTCATATTGCAAATTGCAGCCTCTGAAGCAAAACAGGGGCATGAAACTGTCGCCAGGGAGCTTAAGCAGTACGCAGACAAGTTGGCTTACAGCAAGAAAAGTATCGTAAAATTGAATGGCGTCAATTCAATGTTTCTTACATCAATGCCCAATGACAGCTTGGCAGATCTTATAGTGTCTGATGATATTGAAGAAAGAATAAAGAGAATTCTCCAAGAATATCGGAACAAGAATAAACTTAGACAATTTGGATACTGCAATAGAAGGAAAATTCTTCTCGAAGGGAACCCAGGCACGGGAAAAACATTTACGGCATCTGTGATAGCAACTGAATTGGAATTGCCTCTTTTTACTGTGCAAATGGATAAAGTGGTGACAAAGTTTATGGGTGAAACAAGTGCAAAGCTGCGCCAGATTTTTGATTCAGTTGATACCGCTACAGGAGTTTATCTATTTGATGAATTTGATGCAATTGGTGCTGACCGAAGTCTGGATAATGAAGTCGGTGAAGCCAGAAGAATTTTGAATTCATTCCTGCAGTTTATAGAACAAGATGAGTCTGACAGCATAATTGTGGCAGCGACAAATAATCAAAAGATACTGGATCAGGCATTGTTTAGGCGTTTTGATGATGTGCTTCACTATTCAATGCCGACTGATAGAGAAGTAGTACGGTTGTTTGATTTGAAACTAGGCGTTTATTCAGCGGAGTTTGTTCCCGGTGAGAAACTGCTCACGGAAGCGAAAGGATTAAGCCACGCAGAAATTGTTCGTGTATGTGATGATGCGATAAAAGATTCCATTCTGTCCGGCAGTGATATAACAGAAGAAAAAATACTTTCCTTTGTTTATGAAAGAAAGTTGGCATATATTCCAAAGGAGGCGTAAAACATGGCGGAAAAGAAACGCAACATTTTTCTCCAAGATGTAAAAGCCGAGTTTGCCTATTCTTCTGAAGGAGCGCCCATAAAGCGCTCCTTTCCTGTCCGTTTGGATCCCAGACAGCACGCACAGTTTATTGAAAGGCAGTTGAGAAAAAGCCAGAAAGAAGCTCTTTCTCAGCGCCAGGTGGCTGCAATCCGGTATAAAGAAGGCCTGTATTTGGAGTTTTCGGGTGAAGCAAATAGAGAGTTGAATACAAAATCACTGGAAAATATTAATCAGGGCATTCGCCTTCTTAATGTTCAAGAAGAAAACGGTGTTACAAAAGCCACAGTATATGTTCCCTCAGAAAAAGCAGGTTATTTTTTGCAGAAAGTGGAAGCATATGCAGACAGCTTAGACGGCGAAGGAAATCCAAAGAATAATGATCTGATTCGTAGCATCGAAGATGTCAGAGAAGCTGTAATAGAATCTTTCTGGGTTGGGAATAAGGATTACATTCCAGGCAAAGAAGCAGTTTGGTGTGAAATATGGCTGAGATATAATAAGGATCATCAAGCAACTGCAGAAACAAACTTCTCTCAGTGTTGCAAAGAATTGAATATCGTTCGAAACTCGCGAAAAATAGAATTTCCAGAAAGAATGGTATTCCTTGTTAAAGCAAATAGGGACATCTTGGCTGGTTTGCTAAGTTCCTGCGATTATATCGCTGAGTTCAGACGAGCGCCTGAACCGATTTCGTTCTTTGATGAACTGTCAGGAAAAGAACAGGCAGATTGGGTGAGCGATCTGCTGGGAAGGTTAAGAATAGGTGATTCCCAGGCAACAGTATGTTTACTAGATACAGGAATCTCAGCAGAGCACCCATTGATCAAGCCACTTTTGATACAAGACGGATATCAGTCTGTAGATGATAGCTGGCTTTCTTCCGATCATGATGGGCATGGAACTGAAATGGCGGGAGTTACGCTGTATTATGATCTGAGAGATAGACTCCTCACGGATGAAGAAATCTATGTTCCACATAAGCTGGAAAGCGTTAAAATTTTGCCACCAAAAGGGGAGAATGACCCTGAATTATATGGAGCAATCACTGAACAGGCAGTTGCATTGGCAGAAATTCATAATCCAAATGCAAACCGAAGCATCTGCATGGCAGTCTCTGCTCCAGGGTATACAGATGGAGATGGACGTCCTTCATCCTGGTCAGGTGCTATAGATAGCCTTGCAGCCGGGGTTGATAGTGATGCTGGAGATAAGCGGTTAATTCTCGTAAGTGCAGGAAATGTTCTTCCAAATGAATTTGAGCATGGAGAGTATCCTGAAACCAACACTCTACATAGCGTAGAAAACCCTGGGCAATCTTGGAATGCGTTGACAGTCGGAGCCTACAATAACGATATTGATATTCAGGACGAGAATTTTAAAGGATTCACGCCTTTAGCTGATGTTGGAGAGTTGTCTCCTTATAGTGCTACATCCGTATTGTGGGATAACAAGTGGCCTATAAAGCCTGAGATTCTTTTCAACGGAAGTAATATTGCGACCAACGGAACAGACTATTCGGAATGTCCGGATTTTTCACTGTTGACAACAGAAAGAAATCATTTCATTCGTTTGTTCTCAAGTATATGGGCAACAAGTGCTGCAACCGGCCAGGCTGCGTGGATGGCGGCTCAGATTTATGCCGAGTATCCAGAAATATGGCCTGAGACGGTTAGGGGACTCCTGGTTCATTCAGCGAGATGGACGCAAAAGATGTATGACCAATTCTGCGTTGATGATAAAAAGACATCAGGAAGACGGAATCTCGTTCGTTCCTGCGGTTATGGCATCCCGGATTTTGAACATGCAATTCAATGTATGGACAACTCGGTCAATATGATCATCGAAGGAGAGCTTCAGCCTTATAAAATGAAGGTGGGCGGAGGTTACTCGATGAACGAAATGCATCTACATACGCTTCCATGGCCGAAAGAAGCTCTGGAGAATCTTGGAGAAGTAAATGCTGAACTCAGAGTGACACTCTCCTACTTTATTGAACCAGGGCCGGGCGAAGTTGGTTGGAAAGATAAGTACCGATATGCATCTTGTGGTCTCCGCTTCGATGTAATCAATAACAACGAAACACAGGAAGATTTTATCAAAAGGATAAATGCCAGCGCCCGAGGCGAAGATAAAAAAGATAAAGGTGATGGAAGCAGCGGAAGTGAGCGATGGTTCTTAGGTCCGAAGGTCAGAGACGTTGGATCCCTTCACTCAGATTTTATGGTATTAAGTGGTGTCGAATTAAGTGAAATCAATCAGATTGCTGTTTACCCAGTGGTCGGATGGTGGAGAGAAAGAGGATACCTAAAGCACTATAATGATAAGATCCGATATTCTCTAATCATCACAATAGCAACTCCGAAGCAAGATGTAGATTTGTACACACCAATAGTGACTCAGATTGCAACCCCGGTTGAAATCAAAGTAAATGTATAATTTCGGGGGAATTGGTGGTCAGGATATTTGAAAAGAAAATCCGAAGTCCATGATTGAGTTGTCATAGCATTTGAAACTAGGTTCATAATCCAATTACTATGAGGTGGAAGGATAATGTTGACGGATTGCTTTCTGCTTTTTGGAAAATAGGAGTTTTAACCGATTACTACAAAATAGCCTTGATTTCTTCGAAATCAGGGCTTTTTTGTAACTTTTCGGGGCATTTCGCTTTCCAGAGAATGGATGGGCGGAGCTGAGAGAAGCAGCGCCAAGGCAAGTTGGCGCGGATGCGGTGTTCGGACTCTGCGCGGTACTCTCAGATCTCCGAAAACGGCTTTGACCCACAGCTGACCCACACGGGCATAATTTGAGAATCCATGCATCAAAATCATACATCGCACAAAACACCGGGAGCGCCGTGACCCACAGGGTTTCAGCGCTCCCGATTTTCTTTGTTTATAGTTCGTCTGTAAGACCTTTAGAGATAGGGGCGTTCATCTGCGTTCTCCGCAGGTTGTGCCCGTCCTGTAAAAGGCATTCCTGACCGTATCGGTGGATGAAACAATCGCTGTCACTCATTCAATGCCGCAGCTCTCTGTCATCGCTTTCGGGAGGATCCTCCATATCTTCTCCGGGAACGAGGATATTTGTGCGCTGCACCAGGGTGCTCTCCTTCCCACGGAACGAAGCGGCGTCATAACTGTCAAAGGCTTCCCAGGGGTTTTCCGAGATGCTCATGGTTTTTCGCTCCTCACGCCGGCTTGACCGCCCGGATCATAAACATGGGCGTGTGGCCGTAGATCAGCTTCTCCTTTTCGTCCCACAGTTCTCCCGTAATGTCCCGGTCGTAGGAAATGCTTTCAAAGCCGACTCCTGAAAGAAGCCTGCAGTCCCAGTCCGGGCGGCGGATGTCGCCCAGTAAATGGCGGCGTTCTCTGGTGTAGGAACGCTTCGAGCGTTCCTCATTGAAAACCGTGTTGCCGCTGAAGTCGCTGCCGAAGCGCTCGATGCACTTCCGTTCCCGCTCCATGGATTCCAACATGAGCTCCGGCACCGCCAGGGGAAGATGCCAGTTGGCGTCAAAGATCAGCAGGATGCCTCCCGGCTTCAGCACACGCAGCCACTCCGTATAGACCCTGCGGTGGTCCCGGAGGGCGTGGGTCACATTCCGGCTGACCACCAGATCTAAGGAATCATCAGCAAATGCCAGATCGTGACAGTCCATCTTCAGGATTTCCGCCCGCACACCGTTGGCCGCGACATTTTGCCGCACCTTTTCCAGCATTCCGTCGGCCCCGTCGATACCGGTAACTTCATGTCCAGCTTTCGCAAGGATAATGGTGAAAAAGCCGGGACCGCAGCCACAGTCCAGCGCTCGGAGGGGTGGCTTTCCTCCTGCCTGCGCCTCTATCAGCTTTTGCCATCCGGCCACGCGGAAGCTGGCCAGCTCATCATGGATGATACGGTCATAGTTATCCGAATCGCTTGACCAGCATTCGTTGATCTTTTCTTGTTCCGAGTTCATTCGATCTCCTTTGCCGCTCTCATTGAGAAATCTTCTCCAGGGACTTGGACAGAACCTCGTTACCCTGGTCGAAGAAACGCACGGCTTCCATGGTGAGCTCATAGGCTTCCCCGTTCCCGGCGTCCTTGAGCTTTCCGGCCATCGTTTCCAGCTCCCTGGTGTGGTCCGCGTTGTGGCCGGTCATGTACTTCATCAGCGCATACAGCTGCTCCAGTGGTTTTGCTTCGCCGTGATCGTGGTGATGATGGTGGCCCTCGTGATCGTGGGTGTGCTCATGGGTGTGGCCATCGCCACTTTCATGGGTGTGCTCGTGAGTATGAGTATAGCTGTGTTCATGCTCGTGGATATGGGCTTCCGCGGTTTTGTCCTCATTGGGATCGTGCATCGTGATTTCTCCTTGTCTGCCGTGATCAGCTCGTGATTGCTGGTCGTATTTGCTTTCATTTTATGTCCCTCCCGGGAGAGCCGCAAGCCTCCCGGGGGGATACTTTTTTCAAGCAAGCATATTAACACAGGTGTTAAGCGATTTCCCGCTTTATGATGTGGTGTATTGAAAAGCAGCCCCGCCTCCTCCATCGGTCCTTTCCTGTAAATTCTTTCTTTCCCCACACATATGAGGCCTCCCGTCATATCCGCCGCCTCGGTCTGTGCCGCCCCGCAGGCTGCCCGCCCCGCCGCAGCCCGGGCGGGACCGGCGCGGCCCTGATCCGCAGTATGCGACAAATTATCCTTGACAACAAATAATATCTGTGAGAGAATAACAGCGTCTTCGAGTTCCCCCACCTGTGGCAAGGGCTATGGTGTCGGAACCGTGTCGGAAGCCCGGCAAAGGGTCATGCGGGAAACGGTGTGGCCTTCCTGATTGAAAAGGAGACGCGAAACAGGCTTGCCCTGCCCGAACCGGGTCTTGCTCTCCGTCCCTTTTCATGAGGG
>JAEEGK010015438.1_pt1 | contig 16938 bp, 15 predicted proteins | sample 8958771 | NCBI WGS metagenome assembly JAEEGK01 (sample SAMN16246547, study PRJNA631951) | gut metagenome | biome: gut microbiome; feature: rumen; material: SC-attached | host: Bos | place: Iran: Karaj | collected 2018-10 | reverse complement strand
GCATATCCCACGAGGTAACCGGGGTTTCCCATTACTGACGCGATCCATTCGAGCGGTGTGCCGGAAAGCGGCCAATTCACAAAGAAATAGTTGTAGCCGAAGTGCTTGTCAAACGCGTAGACCGGCGGCACCACAGCCAGGAGGAATAAAAGCACATAATGGATATGCTTTACGGACGGTGAGGCCTCGCCCTTGAAAAACACCATCAGCGGATACAGAACAAGAAGCCCGTGCCACAGAAAACTGTGCAGGTTTATGAAATTAAGCACGGGGTAATATATGGTCCAGTCGGGAAAGATAAGCGCCGCAAGGGAACCCGGCATTATCAGGATAAATGCTATCTCTCCGAATACGGCCTTGGCTTTTTTCCACGGCAGGAACTCACGAAGAAGAAACACAAAGATACCCACAGAGCACACGTGGAGCGGAAGGTAGCCCAGGCTGAACCTGTGCACGTGCACAAGGAAAAGGTCCTTGACTATTTCGAGTCCCACCATGAAGAGCGGCACGATCTTTAAAACGAGCCGCTGCCGCTTTTCGTTCATTTTCCTGAACACAACAAGAAAAGCCACCACAAGCCCCAGCGTAACTGCCGTGCTCACAATGTGCTCAGTCCCAAACAACGGGTATCCCATCCCGTCGGGTATGTCATCCTGCTGCTTCCAGAAAAATTCCACGTTTCGATCCTTCTCTTTCTGTGCTGAAGCCGCAGAGAATCCACGCGGCTTTAGGGGCATTATACCACATCCTTCCGGCCGAGGGCAAAGAAAGTTCACGCGAGTTACACAGATATTTCACACTTTTCGGAGAGTATATGGATTGAAAATAAAAAAATAAGGTGCTATCATGCAAATCATGAAATTCCAGAAATATTACAACATCATATTTTACATATTGCTCATGGGCTTTACTGCTTTTTTGCTGCTCGACACCTATGTCATACCTCGTGAATACGGCGATGACAAGGGTTCGGAGCACGGCATGGAGCTTGCTTCTTTCGGTGAAGAAGGGACTTCCGGCCTCTCGCCCGCACCAAACGATACACCAGATCTTACTCCGGAGGCGGTCCCGGATGAAGCCGCAACTTCAACACCTTCACCCACATCGACTTTGGCTCCCACATTGACTCCAAGCTCCACACCCAGCCCCAGTCCGTCGCCAAGTCCCACTTTTACACCTACTCCGACATTTACACCCACGCCCACGTCAGTGCCTTATCCCACCGTAGCGGCGCCGATGTCCTACGCTGACGAGAACATCGAGATCACGATAAACACCTACAGAGAGTATGATTCCTATATCTATGTCGCAGACGTCAGGGTATCTTCGCTTGAATATCTGAAAACGGCCTTTGCTAAAGGCAAATACGGAAAAAACGTCACGCAGAAGACATCAACGATGGCTGCGAATAACAACGCGATCCTTGCGATAAACGGCGATTATTACGGCTCTCAGGAGAGAGGATATGTGCTGAGGAACGGCATGCTCTACAGAGAAAAGTCTGCCGGAAATCACGAAGATCTTGTCATCTGGGCAGACGGGAGTTTTTCCGTGATCGATGAAGATTCCGTATCCGCAGCGGCTCTTGCGGACAGTGACGCATATCAGCTTTTCTGCTTCGGGCCCGCGCTTGTGCTCAACGGACAGGTAAATGTGGAAAGCGATGCGGAAGTCGCAAAAGCCACAAAGAGCGGAAATCCCCGCACCTGCATAGGTATCGTGGAGCCCGGGCACTACCTATTCATCGTGTCCGACGGAAGGACCGACGAAAGCCACGGACTGTCACTCTATGAGCTTGCGTGCTTCGCCAGTGACCTTGGCGCGGAAGTTTGCTACAATCTCGACGGCGGAGGTTCCTCTACCATGTATTTTAACGGCGAAGTCATAAACAAGCCCGTTGCTTACGGTCACACGATAGTCGAAAGAAACGTGAGCGACATCATCTACATAGGATATTGATTTAACGGCTCATAACAAAGCCATGGAGCAGCATATGAAAAAACCTTTCTCACAAATAAAAAACGAACACCTGAGGCACGCTTTGATCTTTCTTTTGATCTCGCTGTTCCTAGTGGTGTTCGCGTCTGTATATGAAATGTTCAGTTTCGGAGTGTATTCCGTGTTTATGATCTTTGCTTTTACGGTGCCTCTCTGCCTTGGAACTATGATATCTCTTGTCCTTTTTGCGGTCAGGGCTCACGCTACGTCTCCTGCCGCTGCAGCGGTATACAATTCCGGCATCGCCACTCTCACCGTAGGCTCAATCCTTAAAGGCGTTCTTGACATTTCAGGATACACAAATCACCTGATGCCTGTTTATGCCGTTTCGGGCGCTGTACTTATCCTTACCGGCGCGGTGCTGTACTTTGCAAAAACGGGTCACGATGCATCAATATCTTAACGACTCTTCATCGCTCGCATATTTCTCAAAGAGCTTGAAGCATTCGTCCCTGTCCTTTTCCTCAAGTGTCAGGATGTCGCTGTTTCCTTTGAGGTAATCGTAAAACTTGTCATCCCTGAAGCCTATGCTGTCGGTGTCACGCACGTTGCAGCCGTAATATGCTTTTGAGATGTTGGCCCACATGATGGCTCCGAGGCACATGGGGCAGGGCTCTGCGGTAGTATAGATGGCACACCCCGTAAGGTCATGGCTTCCGACGGTATTGCAGGCGTCACGTATTGCCTCCATCTCGCCGTGACAGGTGGGATCGTGTTTCTCAAGCACTCTGTTGTGCCCTCTTCCGATGATCTTTCCGTCCTTTACCACGACTGCCCCGAACGGGCCGCCGTGTTTTTTTTCTATTCCTTCATACGCTTCCTTGAGCGCTTCTTTCATAAATTCCATTATCTGTTACCCTTTTGATCAATAAGTTATTTTCACTTTATCAATCATGTATCCCAGAACGATGTCTGTGATGATCAGATTTGTTACGGTGTCCTCACCGTTCTCCGCGATAAGTGCCTCAACGCTGTCATAGCCGTTATCCCTGGAGAGACTGTAGGCTCTTCTGTTGTAGTCTTCCTCGGAAGGCCAGATGCCCTCCACTTTTGCGATCTCTTTGAAGATGTAATAAATGGTCTGTGTGTTCAAAGCATACTGATCTGCATATGCCCTGAACTCTGCCATGGACGAAAAGCCCAGCGTAAGACTTACCACAGTATCCATATCCATGCCGTAGAGACCTGCAAGAGAAGATATGTACTCGTAATAAGAATTGTAAAAAGCGTCCGCTACGGCCTTTACCTCATCCTCCGGAACATTTGTGACTTCACTCGAATAGAAAAGCTGCTCGGTTATCTGTTCCCTGAAGGACTGTACATCAAGCTCGCTCCTGTAAAGCTCCTTAAGTACCGAAACATCGAAATATCCAACGCTCTTTGCAAACTCATCGTTGAGCTCGGGTAGCACGGGCCTTGTGATGCTGTTTACAGTGACCTTGAAGACTACAGGCTTTCCGGCAAGATCCGGGTTGTTGGGATAATATTCAGGGAAACTGAGATACAGGTCCCTGCTCTCGCCTGCCATGGCTCCTATGAGATTCTCTTCAAAACCCTCTATGAAGCGATGGCTGCCAAGTTCAAGGTCTGTACCTGCTGCGGAATCGTCCGTGCCGCCTTCAAAAGCGACGCCGTCAAGAAGCCCCTGATAGTTGATGTTTACAGTGTCTCCGTTCTGAGCGGGTCCGTCAACGTTTGTGATCGTGGCGTTGCTCTTTAACAGGTCATGGAGCGCTTCATCAAATTCACTGTCATTCATGGCCTTTACGGTAATATTCTTATAGTCACCGAGCACTACCGAAACACCCTCTGCCGGAGCCGCTGTGGGCTCAACAACGGCTGCTGTGGGCTCTGCGGGCGCCTCAGTAGGTTCTGCCGGTACGGCAGTAGGCTCTGCGGTCGCTGTAGGCTCGGGAGTTGCGGTCGCGGGAACTTCCGTGGGCTCTGCGGCAACAATGGTGGGCTCGGGGATGACCACAAGGTCGTTCAGAGTGATCACCGTGCCTTCTTTGCTGTATTCGCCGTAGGTCTTGCCGTCATCGGTCTTTTTGTAAGCTTTTACCTTGACGCTGTAGCTCACGTTTCTCTGTACGTCAGGCAGATATGCCGTGCGCTTTTCGCTTCCGTCTTCATCGACGGTCATAACGCTCTCATATTTCGAATCAAACTCAGACTTAAGATAGATCTTGTATCCGTCTGCGTCTTCTGTCTTATCTATGTTGACTACTATCACGTTTTCTTCAGGTTCGTATTTTACAACGATATCGGGCGTTCCGGGCTCTGCCGCATTTTCCTTTTTGCCGCCGTTACCGCATCCCGAAAGGAGCAGCGCAGCTACCACCGTTGTCATGATAAAAGCGATGAATACCGCTATTCTTGATCTTTCTCTTTCCTTCATAAATCCTCCGTATTTCCTTTTTGGTCATCATAAGTATCCAGAAAATGATGTACCACTCCGTGCTGTTTATATGCAATGACAGTGCTCAGGTTCACATTTGTCACGCTGTTAAAGATGTTGCTCTCGACAAATTCGTTTGTCTTTTTCATTTCCCTGATGAGCTTTTTTACTTCCAGGCGCTTTGACTTGCTCTGTCCGTCCTCAGCGCACGAAGAACAGGTGTCCGTAAATTTGCACGCGCACTGGATGAAATGCAGACCGTTGTAGTCGCGCCAGGCCTTGATATCGTCCTCTCTCACAAGGTACAAGGGCCTTATGAGTTCCATCCCTTCAAAGTTCGTCGAATGGAGCTTTGGCATCATGGTCTGTACCTGCGCGCCGTAAAGCATTCCCATGAGGATCGTCTCGATGACATCGTCATAATGGTGCCCGAGCGCAATCTTGTTGCAGCCGAGTTCTTTAGCCTTGCTGTAGAGATGTCCCCTGCGCATCCTTGCGCAAAGGTAGCAGGGTGATTTTTCCACTGTGAAGACAGATTCAAAGATATCCGACTCGAAAATGGTCACAGGGATGTTGAGCTTCTTTGCGTTGTTCTCGATGAGCCGCCTGTTTTCCGGACTGTACCCCGGGTCCATGATGAGGAACTTCACATCAAAATCAAATTTGTTGTGGCGCTTCAGTTCCTGAAAGCACTTTGCCATGAGCATGGAATCCTTGCCGCCGGAGATGCATACAGCAATGCGGTCGCTCGGTTTCACAAGCTCATATTCCTTCACGGCCTTTGTGAAGCGGCACCAGATGTTTTTGTGAAATTTCTTTCTGATGCTCTCTTCAATGTCCTGATATACAGGCACCTCGCGGTCTTCCTCCGGCTTGTCCTCTTCGGCAAGAAGCCACGCGATGTATCCGCCCTCAAGGTCGTCCGCGTCTATTCCGGCATCCCGCATGTTTTCAGCGGCTTCCCGGCTCAAAACGCCTCTCTTGCAAAAGAGCAGCACCTTTTTTCCAAAAAGCTCATCGAAATGCGCTTCAAGCTCGTTTTCCGGAATGTTCACCGCTCCCGGGATGCTGCCGTAGGCAAAGGCCTCGCTGTCACGCATGTCTATCAGCACATATTCTGTTTTGTCGGTCTTTTCAAAGTCTTTTACAGTCATACATTCACCCAAAAATAAACAGGGCAAGTTTATCTTACCCTGTCAAGGCCGTACAAGTATACCCTCATGTTAACGAAATGTCAATCCTTTAATATCGTTCCATGTTCATTCCCAAAGTCCGGAAACGAACACAGAAAGCGCTATCCATGTGAAGACCGAGAAAAAGCCGCCTTCTCCGTCCGTGCCGCTTACAAGCAGTCTTTTTGCTTCTTCCCTTGTCACAAGGCTGAAATCCCCAAAGCTTTCAAGTCCTACGGCCTCGTCGTGGGTAAAATCCACATCCTCGTCTCTGTTCAGCACGACGAGCGCTATCGCATTGCTCTCGTCCATGATTCCCGGTGAAGAAAAGAGGAGGGGTGAAACAAGACGCACCTCGTCCTTGTCCGTGATCTCAACTCCCGTCTCCTCAAAAGCCTCACGCTTTGCGGTGACGATGACGGCTTCCTCTCGCGGAAGGCATCTGTCCTCTTTGTCGATAAGACCTGCCGGAGGGCTTAAAAGGTAGTGGTTTGCCGCATATCTGAATTCCTTTGTGAGATAGAGCTTTGGCTCTTTTCCCTTTACATTTACTATCATGCACATGGATACGGCATCGGGAAGCATTTTTCTGTATGCCTCTTCATCCATGGTCGCCACCAGTTCATCACTGTCACGCCTTGACGCGTCCATGTATCCTCTGCCTTCACCTATATCAAGCTTGTATACTTTTAAAAATTTATTGTCGTAGACCTTTTCAGCTCCGTTTACCATACTTGTCTCCTTCCGTTCGTCAAAAAATCCGTGCGGGCTTTCCCGTCCGGATATAATTTTAATGCTTTACGATCTATTTTACAATATTTGATTCATAAGCTTCTTTTGCATTGAACACATCAAAGCCCGTGGCCTTGAGGATGTTTATGGCTTTTTCCGGGTCGTCGCTCTTTAAGACTGCCGCGGCATCCGAGCCGTTTGCGAAGGCGTACATATACTCAATGTTTATGGAGCCCGCAACAAGCCCGTGAATCGCCTTTGAGAGGGATCCCGTGGTATGCGGCACACGAAGCGCGATAACGTCTGTCAGCATTGCGGTGATGCCTGAGTTTTTGAGTGCTTCTCTTCCCTTTTCCGGGTCGGACACGATAAGCCTCAGCATCCCGTAATCAGAGGTGTCCGCAAGGCTTGCCGCGACTATGTTCACATCATTGTCGGCAAGCACCTTAAGAACATCGTCAAGCTGTCCTTCCCTGTTTTCAACAAAGATAGATAACTGCTTAATGGTATTGTCCATATACACTCTCCTTTTCTTCTCTTTTTGATCAGAGCTTTCTGTTGTCGATCACTCGGGTAGCTTTGCCCTCACTGCGCTTTATGGTCTTAGGTCCTACAAGCTGCACCTTTGCGGAAACGCCGAGCGTGTCTTTCAGCACATTGGAAACTCTGTTCTTGAGTTCTTCGAGTTTTTTGATCTCATCGGAGAAATACTTTTCATCTACCTCCACCTGGACCGTGAGGACATCGAGGTTGTTCTCTCTGTCGACGATGAGGAGGTAATTGGGTGTAACGTCTTCTCCGAGTGAAAGGAGCGCTGCTTCGACCTGAGTCGGGAATACATTTACTCCGCGGATGACCTTCATGTCGTCGGTACGTCCGACAAACTTGGAGATGCGGGGCAATGTACGTCCGCATTTGCATTTTTCGTGAGTGATGCTCGTGAGATCTTTTGTGCGGTATCTGATAAGAGGCATGCCCTCTTTTGAAAGCGTTGTGAAAACAAGCTCGCCGACCGTTCCGTCGAGAACGGGCTCATGTGTCACAGGATCGAGCACTTCAGGATAGAAATGATCGACATTTACGTGAAGCCCTGCGTGATGGATGCAGTCAATAGCCACTCCGGGGCCTGTGATCTCGCAAAGGCCGTAGATGTCAAAAGAGTTAATATGGAGCATGTCTTCGATCTTTGCTCTCATTTCCTCGGTCCAGGGTTCTGCGCCGTTGATGCCGGCCTTTATCTGGAGTCTGTCGACCACGCCCGCTTCCGTCGCTGCTTCCGCAAGATACATAGCGTATGAAGGGGTGCAGGCAAATGCTGTTGCTCCGAAATCCTCCATGCACATGAGCTGGCGCTGTGTATTTCCGGCAGACATGGGTATCGCCATTGCTCCGAGCTTTCTCGCTCCGAAGTCAAGACCGAGACCGCCGGTGAAAAGACCGTAACCATAGCATACATGCAGTCTGTCGGTGCTGTTGAGGCCTGCCATCGTGAGGCCTCTTGCCACACATTCGCCCCAGACATCGACATCCTTTTCAGTATAGGAAGCAAGGGTGAGTTTTCCGGTGGTACCGCTCGTTCCCTGCACTCTTGAGATCTTGTCGACAGGAACGGCAAGCATTCCGAAAGGATAATTCTCTCTGAGGTCTTCTTTCGTTGTGAAAGGAAGCTTTGTGATATCGTCTATGGACTTGATATCTTCGGGTCTTAAGCCCATCTCGTTGAATTTCTTTGTGTAAAAGGGCGAATTCTCATACACGTTCTTTACCTGTTTTACGAGTTTTTCGCTCTGCAGGGCATGCATCTCGTCGGTGCTCATGCACTCGACGGTTTCATCCCTGTATTGTTCTTTCCAGTCTTCAAGCTTTATCTTCATCAAGATCTTCTCCTTGGATTTTTTATACCCGGATCATTCCTCGTCTCCGAGCTGATCCTTTGCAACGGTAAGCACCTTTGCCTCATAGCATGAGAACATGCTGTCTATCTTCTTTGCATCGGGCTTTGACGTGATGAGGCTCACGATCGGTACTATCACAAGTCCTCCGAGCATTGCCACAACGCCGGAATTGATGGATGACTTAAAGATATAGCCGAGCACGGGGCCCCAGCCGGAAACATCGAGTTTTCCGAGTGTCACCACAAGCTGCACCACAGACAATGCGCAGCCCCATACAAAGCAGACAGCCGCGGATGCCTTTGTGACCTTTTTCCAGTAGAGACCATACAGGAAAGGTGCAAGGAACGAGCCTGCAAGCGCGCCCCACGAAACACCCATCATCTGCGCGATGAAGGTAACTTCGGGGTGAGCGTCCTTTATCACTGCGATCACCGCGGAAAGGATGATAAAGAACACGATGAACAGCCTCATAATAAACACCTGCTTTTTCTCCGACAAATCCTTCTTTGACGCAGGACGGATAACGTCGAGCGTGAGCGTGGAGCTTGATGTGAGAACCAGCGACGACAACGTCGACATCGAAGCCGAGAGCACAAGCACGATCACAACGGCGATTATCACTGAAGGAAGCGTCGATAGCATCGAGGGAACGATGGTGTCAAACAGCGGGCTTCCCGAAGCGCTGTATCCGATCTTGTCGGCATATAATCTTCCGAAGCCTCCGAGGAAATAGCATCCGCCTGCGACTATTATAGCAAATATCGTGGAGATGATGGTACCTTTTTTGATATCTTTTTCATTTTTGATCGAATAGAATTTCCCGACCATCTGAGGAGTGCCCCATGTTCCGAGGGATGTGAGGAGCACTACGAAAAGGAGCGCGAGCGGATCGGGTCCGAGGAAGGACGAATATGCGCCCTGCCATCCTGCTTCTCCGGTGATAGCCGCAAGGCTCTTTGATGCCTCGAGGAGGCCGCCGTTAGTTTTTACGACCGCGAGGATGACTGCAACTATGCCCACAAGCATTATCATGCCCTGAATGAAGTCGTTGATCGCTGTTGCCATATAGCCGCCGTATATTACGTAAAAGCCCGTGAGCACCGCCATCACAAGGATGATCACCCAGTAAGGGATGCTGAAAGCTATGTTAAACAGGCTTGAAAGGCCGTTGTAGAGCGAAGATGTATAGGGAATGAGGAAAACAAAGGCGATGACGGATGCAGCGATCCTTAAGCCCTTTGAATCATATCTTTTTCCAAAGAAATCCGGCATGGTCTTTGCGTCAAGATGCTGTGTGAGGACTCTGGTCCTTCGGCCGAGGATGATCCAGCAAAGAAGTGAGCCGATGAGCGCATTTCCTATGCCCGCCCAGGTCGCGGACATACCGTATTTCCAGCCGAACTGTCCGGCGTAACCTACAAAGATTACCGCGGAAAAATAGCTCGTTCCGAAGGCAAAGGCTGTGAGCCAGGGGCCTACGGATCTGCCGCCGAGAACAAAGCCGTTAACGTTTGTCGAATGCTTTCTTGAGTAAAAACCCACGCCGATCATGACTGCGAAAAAGATCACGAGAAGCGCCACACATAAGATGATGCCTGATGTTGTCATATGAACTGTCCTCATTTTATAGTCTATTATCGTATTTTATCGGTTTAAAGCACAACGCTTTAAAGCGTTAAAGTATACGACAAAGGGATTTTATCATTGAAACCCTCGATTGTCAAGGAATAAAGCCGTTTGAGTGCTTTGTTTTTTTGTTGTGCCGGGTCCTTTTCACCGTTTGTTCACGATTCAAACAATTCTTTTTCACCAAACGGACAATTTCGTTTCACAAACGCACGGTAATATGTGGTCATCCAAAAAACGAAACGGAGGAATGAGTATGAATATAAAAGATCTTATTAAAGCAAAGTCAGGAAAGATGTCAGCAAAAACAGCCGTTATAACAGCCTTCGCCCTGTTCTTTGCATCTGCATTCGCCGGATGTGAAGATGTGGAAACGGGAAACATCACGGTCCCCGTTTCACAAAGCGCAGAGATCGTATCGGGATCCGATGGCGGCAGCGCAGCGGGAAACTCTTCAGACTCCTATGAAGCAGTCACAGTTTCCGATGATTTTGTAAACGTAGATGTCGAGTACGATGCAAAAGATGTGACCGTAGTCGATGCTTCTGTAATCGATGCTTCTGCAGACGATTCTTCGGCAAAAGATGCTTCCGGTGACGATGTTCCCGCAGAAAATGATTCCACAGACGATGCTTCTGCAGACGATGTTTCCGACACAGAATCCAAGGGAAGCAATGGCGGAAGCATAATCACCACTTCCTCGGAAACCACCGCAAATGTCACCGCGATCACACTCACGGGCTCCTCTGCCATAGTTGAGGGTGACGGCGTAAAGGTGAGCGGAAATACTGTCAAGATAAAAGAGGCCGGAACCTATGTGATCTCCGGCACGCTGAACGGAAATATCATCGTAAACGCCAAAGAATGCGTCGTAAATCTCGTACTTAACGGAGTGACGATCCCCTCCTCCGACACAGCGGCCATCTTTGTAAAACACGCGGAAAAAGTCATAATCTCTCTCCAGGACGGCACGGTCAACACTCTTACAGACGGTGAATCCTATGTGTTTGACACAGATGACGACACAGGCGAACTTGAGACCGAGCCCACAGCATGCCTCTATTCAAAGTCGGACCTCACGATAAACGGAACAGGCACGCTCGTGATAAACGGTAACTACGGTCAAGGCATTAAGTGCAAGGACACTTTAAAGCTCATGAGCGGAACCTATGTCATAAACGCTGTGGATCACGGAATTGTCGGAAAAGACGCAGTGATCATTGAAAACGGAAACTACACCGTGACTGCGGGCGCAGACGGGATAAAGAGCACAAACGATGATGGGCTCACAGACGCTTCACTCGGAGTTGTCGGCATAAACGGCGGAACCTTTGATATCACCGCTGCAGATGACGGCATCAGCGCCGTATCGGTACTTTCGATAACAGGCGGTACCTTTAAGATAACAGTAGGCGGAGGCGCGGCAAATTCCACGGCAGTCCACGACACCTTCGGAAACGGCCGTTGGGGAATGAACCAGAGCACCACTTCCACCTCATCCACAGATACCGAAAGCTCAAAGGGGCTTGTAAGTGAGACAAAGATCCAGATAGCAGGGGGAAATATAACGATAGATGCGGCTGACGATGCCGTACATGCAAATTCCGCAGTCCTGATCGAAGGAGGAAACGTCACTCTTTCGGCAGGCGATGACGGCATCCATGCCGATGACACTCTTGTAATAAACAACGGTACCGTCACAGTCGCAAAGAGCTATGAAGGCCTTGAAGCACTTTCCATAGGCGTCTCGGGCGGTACGATAAGCGTAACCGCAAGTGACGACGGCTTTAATGCCGCAGGTGATTCGGCAAGCGGCATGGCTCAGGGCTTTAATCCCTGGAGCGGATCGAACTCCAAAGCAGTTTTAAAGATCGCAGGCGGTAATATCACAGTGGTCTCCGGTGGTGACGGACTGGATTCCAACGGGACCATGGAGATTTCCGGCGGCACCGTATTTGTGGACGGTCCCACAGACAGCGGCAATGCAGCGCTCGATTCAGACACGGCCTACGTGATAACAGGCGGTACGGTCATCGCAGTCGGTTCTTCGGGAATGTTTGAATCTCCTTCAAACTCCTCCACACAGTATATCTTTGCAGTGGGCGGCTCAGTAAAGGCCGGCGACAGGATAAGCCTGAGCGATGCAAACGGCAATGAGATCTGCTCCTATACAGCAACAAAAACCGTAAGCAATGCGGTCATCGTCATCTCCTCTCCTCTTATCGAGAAGAACGGGACATATACCGTGACTTACGGCAGCAATTCGGTTTCACTTAACGCCTCATCAATAGTCACGACCTCCAACGTGACCGGAGGAATGGGCTTTGGCGGCCAGGGCGGCTTCGGTGGCCAGGGTTTTCCTAATGGCCAAAGCGGCTTTGAAGGTCAGGATATGCCTGACGGACAAGGTGGCTTTGGCGGACGAGGAGGACAAGGCGGTCAGGGTGGTTTCGGCGGACGAGGCCAGGGTGGTTATGGTGGTCAGGGTATGCCTGACGGTCAGGGCGCTCCCGATGGCCAGGGCGCTCCCGATGGCCAGGGCGCTCCCGATGGTCAGGGCGCTCCCGACGAACAGAATATGCCCGGCGGTCAGGGAGCTTAACTTCCTGTAGACCTGTAAAACTTCATCCCGCGGTTAAAGATCAGCACCATCAGCGCAAACACGACCGCTCCTGAAAGCGGTGTAACAAATGTCGTCCATGCGGGCCAGCCGTACAAAGGCTTTCCAAGGATCCACGCCGCAGGGACATGCATGGTGAGCGCAAAAGGCGCTGCCACGGAAAACAATATGCGTAAAGGCCTCGGATAGATGTCAATCGGATACTGGCAGGCGCTTCGCCCTCCGTAAGTCAGGGCATTTACGAGTTCCACCGATTTCACGCTGTGTATGCAGAAGACCGCCTCTATGAGAAACAGTCCGAGGATCAGCATACAGCTCATGCAGACCGATTCGACAAGCGCAAGGACTTTCGCAAAAGTCCATACTACGCCCGACATCCTGCTCCCCACCGCAAGCGCCGCAACGCCCACCGCGATGCAGGTGATGCGTCTCGGATCCGTGCCGCTGCAGAGGACCTGGACAAATATCGTCCTTGGGCGGAGCAAAAGCGTATCAAGCTTTCCCGTGCGAACCATAGACGGAAAATCTCCGGTCACTCCTCTCCCGAAAAACTCGGTGATATAGAAAGACACAGACATCATCCCAAAGAAAAAGAAAAGATCGCCGCCGGTCCACTCATTGACCCGTTCAAAGCGGTCCACAAGAAGGATCACGGCGAGCATCTCCCCGCCCTCCATGACGAGCTGCGCGACAGTCTGCATAACGAACGAAGCAGGATATTGAAGATGCCCCTTAAGGAGCATTCCGATGGACCGTATATATAGTTTAAAAGTGTCCATGTCAGCCTCCCTGTACTATAAGGCGCTTTTTGTTAGCATTCCAGAGACATATCCCCGCAGTGATCAAAACAAAAGTCCACACGATCTGCACGGTCAGTATCCTCGGCGCCTCCTGCGGAGCATATATCCCGCTGTAGAGCCTTATGGGAGCATCCATGAGCTGTGCATAGGGAAGGACGGTTATCACCTTCTGCCAGCTGTCAGGAAACAGAGTGAGCGGAAGGAGATTTCCCGAAAACGTCATCATGAGAAGGCTGAGCATTCCCTGTATTCCCCGAGGATCCAGCGTTCTCATCGTGAAGCCCATTGAAATGTTTTCGAGCGCACACATACATAAAAAGCCAAAGATCAAAGCCAGAAGCCCGAGAAATAATCCCGGAACCGAAGCAGGAAGCGTGAGTCCCCAGCCTTTCGGCAGGAGAAACCCAAACACACGCATGGGAATCCCTCGCATGAGGCTTCCCATGAGCTTCTGGGCCGCTATCCTTGAGTAATAGAACCAGTAAATGTTAACAGGTCTGCAAAGATCGTAGGAGATATTCCCGCTCCTGATCTTGTCGAGAAGATCGGGGTCTGTTGCGACGAGCATCCTGAAAAAGGCCTGCTGAAGCCACACGTAGGTCGTGACATCCTCGATCGGCAGCGCCTGCGGTTTTCCGGCATAAAGCGCCCTGTAGAGCGCAACGAGCACTATCCCGAAAAACATCTGGCACAATATCCCGCCTATCATCGCGCCTCTGTACTGGAGCTCCATCCTGAGTCTCATCCTGAATACGGAAAAATAGCCTCTCATAGGTCCATCTCCTTGTACATGGCGGCGATCAGATGATCGATGTTTTCGGGCTGCAGCGTCATCTCACTTATCGGCCCAGCTTCCTGAAGCAGCAAAAGAAGCTGCGCAGTCGGAAGCTTTGCGGGCGAATAGGTGAGTGAAAGCTCATTGTCATTCCACGACGCGGAAACGCCCTCCGGAAAACTTACAGAGGGCCTGGCTGCGCCGTATTTTACGTTTACGGTACGGACCGTATCAAACTTTTCAAGGAGATCCGGAAGCCTTCCGTCAAAAAGCTTCTGTCCGTGCCCAAGTACCATCACGCGCGAGCAGAGCGCCGCGATGTCCTCCATATCATGCGTTGTGAGCATGATGGTGGTCCCGTGTTCACTGTTCTCCCACTTTAAAAAATCCCGGAGCGCGATCTTGCTGACCGCGTCAAGCCCTATGGTAGGCTCATCCAGGAACAAAAGCTCAGGCCTGTGCAGAAGCGAACCGCAAAGCTCCGCGCGCATTCTCTGGCCGAGGCTCAAAAGCCTCAGAGGCGTGCGCATTATGTCATTGAGGCCCAGTGCTTCCTTGAGCTCTCCAAGCCTTTTTTCATATTCCGCAGATGGTATCCTGTAGATATCCTTCAGCAAAGAAAAACTGTCGATGATCGGGACATCCCACCAGAGCTGGCTGCGCTGCCCGAAAACGACACCGATGTGTTTTACATACTCTCTTCTCTCACGCCACGGAACCCTTCCGCCCACAAGGGCTTCACCACCGTCCGGAGTGAGTATCCCGGAAAGGATCTTTACCGTCGTGGACTTACCTGCGCCGTTCGGCCCGATGTAGCCCACCAGTTCTCCCTTCTCAACAGAAAAGGAAACGCCTTTCAGCGCCTCCACAGTATCTTTCTCGCGGAAGAGTTTCCCCTTCTCGCGTTTTTTTCTCACAGCAAAGGATTTTTTTAACCCGTTGACCTCAATATAGCTCATTGCTTTCCCCCGTAAAGAAGCTTCCCGGCATCGTCATAGACCAGTTTCACCGAGAAAAACTCAGTGCTCTCGTCAAGGAGCCTGAGGAACACCTTGTCCCCCTCCCAGATGGGAAGACCGGGAACATCCTTCTTCGGCACCCATGTAAGCTCGCCCTCGTCGCAGTCATGCGGCTCTCCCGAATAGTCGGAAGATGTAAAAAGATACATATATTCCGTGACATCCTTGTAGACAAAAGTGACTATACCGCGAAAATCAAAGCTGTGAAGGATATAGCCGGTCTCCTCGGAGACCTCGCGCTTCACGCAGTCCTCGGGGCTTTCGCCGAACTCACACTTTCCGCCCACTCCTATCCATTTGTCCTTGTTCATGTCATGCTCTTTTTTTGTCCTGTGGAGCATGAGATAGCTGTCATCATGTACCAGATAGCAAAGTGTGGAATTTACGAACATACAAGCCTCCGTCATAAGCATCCGTTGGTTGCCGCACCGCACAACAATTACACCTTTTCCTTTATCCCGTGCCTCTTCCGGAATTCTCCGATCGTCTTAAGACCGCTTTCCGAAACGGGACGGATCCATTTTCCGCCGTAAAGATGCACCTGCATCATAACATAACGTATCACCTCATCACAATAGCAAAGTGCAAACACCCATCTGAATTCCAGTTTCAGAGCAAAGTTTGCGATATATACGGCGGGTATGACCATGCAGAACATGAACGTTATCTCAAGTATGGAGCCGTAGGCGCTGTCTCCCGCGCTCCTGAAGGTGTCGTTGTGGCACCAGTTTCCCATCCTCACCGTGCCGAGCACAGAAAAGATGAGGAGCATCTCCGTCGCGTGCCCAAACGATGCGCCTTCAAGCGACATTGCCCTGAACATCGGGCCGTGCACTCCAATAAGTACCATAAAAAGCACAAATACCATGAAGCTTGTGAGATAGACGATACGTATCGCGCGCCTGTAGGCATCCTCGTGATTTCCGGCGCCTGCTTCTTTTCCGACGAGCACCGATGCCGCGCTTGAAAAGCCCGAAAAAAAGGCTATCACCATGCCCTCGATGACACGGAAAACGGCTACCGCGGCTATGATCTGCGAAGTCTGCCTTCCGAGGACAACGTTTATCAGCATGTTTCCCACGCCGATAGCGATCTCGTTGCAAAGGATGGGGAAACTTCTCTTTAAGAATTCCCTGAACAACGCCGCAGACCATTTGAAATGCTCGCTTATGTCAAACAGGAACGGGATATGCGATACTTTCGCGCAGATCACGATGATGATGAGATTTACGACCGCAGCGACTATGGTGCCTGCCGCGGCGCCTCTAACTCCCATCGCGGGAAATCCGAAATGACCGAAGATAAGGATATAGTTCACGACACAGTTTGTGACAACAGAAGCGATGCCGCCTATGAGAGGGATGGTGACATGCTCCGTGCACCTCATGAGCACGCCCATGCACATGCAGAGCACCTGGATGGGATAGGCGAATCCCGCAAGCCTTAAGTACGGCACGGCGATCTCCTTGATCTCGGCATTGTTCGTGTACAGATCCATCACCTTTTCGGGCGCAAGGATCCCAAGCCCCGCAAAAATAAACGCAACGCTCATCATGAACATAAAAAGGATGCCGTAGGAATGCCTTATGCCGTCTTTGTTTCCTTCGCCCCAGTACTGGGAGATGAACATCATGCCGCCGCCGAGGAAGCCCCAGTAGCATGAGAGCATGAGACTAGAAAACTGGGCGCAGAGACCTACCGCGCCCACTGTGTTCTCACCGAGTTTTCCAAGCATTATGGTATCGACCATAGAGCCTGTCGTGGTGAGCAGATTTTGAAAAGCAACAGGCACGGCTATCATCAGCAGTGCCTTTAAAAATTTACCGTTATCGAATCTTTCTTTCATGAGTTGTCATTGTCTGTCAGTCGGTTTGTGAAGACGCCACGCCGGAATGAGAGGAAT
>JAEEGK010015437.1_pt1 | contig 16938 bp, 10 predicted proteins | sample 8958771 | NCBI WGS metagenome assembly JAEEGK01 (sample SAMN16246547, study PRJNA631951) | gut metagenome | biome: gut microbiome; feature: rumen; material: SC-attached | host: Bos | place: Iran: Karaj | collected 2018-10 | reverse complement strand
ACAGGATTTATGCTGATACCGAAAGTCTTGAATCGAACAAAAAATTCGTTGCCGAGAACAATAAACAGACGCTTGCACAAGTTTTTGCAGAAGTCAGATACACAAAGGACGGCAACGAACATGCTTCTAAATGCTTGCTTGATGTACTGAAAAAACAAGGATTCTTGCCAGATGAATAAAAGGCTGCTTCTTACCATATTATTTGCAATATGCACATTGTTGCTTGTCGCACAGACCGACAATTCAAAACCTCGTGCAACCAAGGAAAAGTCGAAGTACAACAAGATGTTCAGCGAAGTACAGTATGGTGACAAAATATACAAGCAGGGAAGCAACTGGCTGACTTTCGGCATGGGCGTAAGCTACAAGATAAACTACGAACCCACTTACGAAAAAGGGCTTAACAGAACAATGGCTCTTGCATACCATTTCCGATACAAGGCTGTATATTTTAATGTTGGCTGGCATTTCTCAGGCGAAAATTTCTTTTTTGAAAGTTGGTACAATCCCGATCTGAGGGGAATCCGTGCAATGCATCAGCTTAACGATTTCCACGCAGGTGCTGGACTGCGTTTCGAGGACAGATGGTATCATTTCGGATTTTTCATTGGCCCTGCGTGGGCGATTGCTTGGGTACCAAATCCCGATTATCCAACAGGTTCAATAATAAAGAACACTATCGGCGGACACGTGGAAGTGCAAACGACCTTCAAGTTCCTATATGATGTGGGAATTGGCATTTCATTGTTCGGCAGTTTCAACAAATACTATCAAGTAATTGGCGTACAAGGACATTTTTACTTCTCTGGCGCTTACAAGATGAAATACTAAGGAATTACAAAACAAAAACATTGAAAAGTCGCTCAACAGCACAACACAACCAGAAACATAGAAACTTAAAAACAAGAAACTAAAAAAATATAACGTTATGACTTACATCAAGGATTATATCAAGGAAAACAGGGAAAGGTTCTTCGAGGAACTTTTCGGACTAATTAGGATTCCGTCAATAAGTTCGGAAGCCTCGCACAAGTCGGATATGATAAAGTGCGCCGAGCACTGGAAATACTTGCTCAAGCAGGCTGGTGCCGACAAGGCAGAAGTAATGCCGACAAAAGGCAACCCAATCGTTTACGGCGAGAAGATTATCGACCCGTCGAAGCCAACTGTTATTGTTTACGGTCACTATGATGTGATGCCTGTTGACCCGATTGAACTTTGGAAGACCGAACCTTTCGAACCTGTAATCAAGGAAGGTAAGATTTGGGCGCGCGGTGCCGACGACGATAAGGGACAAAGCTTTATGCACGCAAAAGCTTTCGAACTCATGGTTAAGACCAAGACTTTGCCATGCAACGTAAAGTTCATGCTCGAAGGCGAAGAAGAAATTGGCTCTCCGAGCCTCACCGAATGGTGTGCAGAACAAAAGGATTTGCTCAAGGGCGATGTTATTCTTGTTTCCGATACTGGAATGATAGCATCGGACATTCCGAGCGTTACCACAGGACTGCGCGGACTCGCATACTGGGAAGTTGAAGTTACCGGACCAGATCACGACCTTCACAGTGGAATTTTCGGCGGTGCAGTAGCTAATCCTATCAATGTGCTTTGCAAGATGATTGCTGAGCTTCACGATGAAAACGGCAAGATAACTATCCCAGGATTCTACGATGATGTTCTCGAAGTATCGGCAGAGGAAAGAGAATTGCTTGCTGGCAAGCCTTTCAACGAAGAAGAATACAAGAAAGCTATTGACGTTAAGGCTCTCAAGGGAGAAAAAGGCTTCACAACTTGCGAACGCACTGGCATCCGTCCATGCTTGGATGTATGTGGAATTTGGGGTGGCTACACCGGCGAAGGCTCAAAGACCGTGCTTCCATCGAAGGCATTTGCAAAGATTTCGACACGTCTAGTCCCGAATCAGGACCACAAAAAGATCGCACAACTTTTCAAGGAATACTTCGAGAAGGTTGCTCCAGAATATGTAAAGGTAGAAGTACGTCCTTTGCACGGCGGACAAGGCTACGTTTGCCCGATTGACCTCCCTGCATACAAGGCAGCAGAAAAGGCATACATCGAAGTATTCGGCAAACGCCCGATTCCAGTTCGTAGCGGTGGAAGTATTCCTATCATTTCGCGTTTCGAAGAAGTACTCGGCATAAAGTCGATACTTATGGGATTTGGCCTCGAATCGGATGCAATACACTCTCCAAACGAGAACTATCCAGTTGAAAATTTCCTCAAGGGAATCGAGACTATTCCGCTGTTTTACAAGTATTTCGCAGAAATGAAATAAATAAAAAAGCAAACAAAGTTAAAGGCTGCCATAAAGGGCGGCCTTTTTCATGAACAAATCTTAAATATTTCCTAATCAATGTTAAATATTTTTTAAACTGCCTCATAGCAAAGAAAAACAAGTTTTTTGGCACAATTTTTATAATTTTACAAACTGAACAAATTAAAAATTTACGGTTATGAAACGGTTTATCATATTAGGATGTCTGGTACTAGGGATTAGTATCGCATCGGTGGCACAAACGGTAACTGCAGCAAGCGAAGAAATTGCTGACGATTTTGATCTCAAAGCTGCGGCTTCACTGTTCGGAGACTCAAAAGACATTGAAGACTTCGAGAATAAATTAAACGATGAATCGATAGGAATTTCTAACCTCGACCTCAACGGCGATGGTGAAATTGACTATCTAAGATGCGTTGAAACGGTAGAAAACGGTGATCACTACATCGTGATACAAGCAGTTCTTGCAACCGACATCTACCAAGACATAGCAACGATATATGTGAAAAAAGATGTTGAAACCAAAAACATCACGGTTCAAGTGATTGGCAACGAATACATCTACGGACGCAACTATATAGTAGAGCCTGTTTACATCTACCGTCCTGTAATATACAACTGGTTCTGGGATCCATACTGGCACTACTGGCACTCGCCATACTACTGGGGCTACTACCCACACTACTGGCACTGCTGGCACCACAGACCATACCATGTATATCACCATCACATTGTAACTTACCATCACCACCATCACTGCAGCTATCATCATCCGCACAACCCACACTCTGGCTACAATGGCCACAGGGAGGTACACAATGGATATGGCAACTCGCATCCTAACGGAAGCTTCAACGAAAGACACCCTGAACACAATAATATAAGCGACCATCACAGGACTATCAGAAACGATAACCCAGGATTCAATGGAAGTAGCGAACACAAAGCACCTGCAAGCAACGCATCGAGAGTTGCAACCGACAATGCCAACAGAACACCTGCTAACAATGGCGGTTCTAGAGTAGCAAACGACAACATAGGCAAAACGCCTGCTAATAACAGCAACTCTAGAGTAGCAAACGACAACATAGGCAAAACGCCTGCTAATAACAGCAACTCTAGAGTAGCAAACGATGCCACCAACAGAACGCCTGCTAACAATAGCGGATCAAGAGTGGCAAACGACAACACCAACAGAAAACCTGCCAACAACAGCAGCTCAAGGGTGACAAACGAAACCATCAACAGAACTCCTGCTAACAACAACTCAAGTGTAAACTCTTCGAGGCCAAGTTCATCGAACAACAGTTCAAGAGTAAACTCCTCGAGTTCATCAAAGCCAAGCAGCAGCTACAACTCTTCAAGCTCACGCCCAAGCTCGTCGAGCAATAGTTCAAGAGTAAACTCATCAAGCAGTTCTCACTCTAGCTCGTCGAAGCCAAGCAGCAGCTACAACTCATCAAGCTCGCGCCCAAGCTCATCGAGCAGCAGTTCAAGAGTAAACTCATCAAGCAGTTCTCACTCCAGCTCGTCGAAGCCAAGCAGCAGCTACAACTCTTCAAGCTCACGACCAAGCTCATCGAGCAGCAGTTCAAGAGTAAACTCATCGAGTTCATCAAGACCAAGCAGCAGCTACAACTCATCAAGTTCACGCCCAAGCTCATCGAGCAGTTCAAGGGTAAGCTCTTCAAGCAGTTCGCGTCCAAGTTCGTCGAGCAGCTACCACAGCAGTTCGTCAAGCTCGCGCTCAAGCTCACCAAGTTCACACTCGAGCTCATCTTCGAGCAGATCAAGTAGCAGCAGCCACAGCTCAGCAAGCCACTCATCCTCTCGCAGATAACACTATGATATAGCATTTCATGACAAAAAAATTGATGCAGTCGAAAAGGCTGCATCAATTTCTTTTCTCTATATTTGCGAATTCAAAAATATACGTAACTAATATGAGACGAATATTAACGATAATTGCTTTGGCATTTTTGCCATTCCTAGCCAAATCACAAAAGATAGAATATTTCAACGACCTTATGTCGGACATGTACAACTTCGCCATTTACGAACCAGCCGGCTACGACCCCGTCAACAGCACCGACATGCCAGTGGTGATGTTCCTGCACGGACGAAGTATGAGCATAGGACTTGGTGGCTACAGATATGGTTCCATATCATCAATACAAGAAGGCTACGAAATCCTAAAAGGTCAGCCAGCTCTAGTTTTGGAGCCAAACGCAAGAGGGAACGAAGGCTGGGGTTCAGTGAAGCTGCACAAGGTTTACGAATTTCTGAAGGCCCATTATGCATTCGACCACGACAAGTTTTATGTGATAGGCATGAGTATGGGCGGCTGGGGAACTCTAAACTATGTCAACAAATACCCTGATGAAGTGGCCGCATGCGTGGGCATTTGCGGAGGCTGTGACGCTAAGACTCCCTGTGGACTCAACAAGGTGCCTACCTGGATTATTCATGCCGCTGACGATGAAACAACAGATGTCGCTTGTTCCGATAGGGTTGTCGAGGCAATGAAAACTTGCGGAAATACCAATCTGCTGAAATATAGCCGATTGACCAGCGGAGGACATAGCCTGATAAATTATTTTCAATATCACAACCTATACACATGGCTTTTTAAACACAACCGAACCAACCGCAGATTCGATACAAGCGTCAACTTTGTAGACAATCCTGTTCATGCCGCCTATCATTGGTCGAGTGGCATCGGAGAGTCAATTTATATTACACAAGCAGAACTTGCCAAGATACAGGCACGTACTCCAAAGCCCCAAGGTAGCAATACCATGGCATCGAACAGCGGAACAACTACAACGAGTAACAGCACCAACAACAGCGGAAACTCGTCAAGTACGACAAAACCAACGTCAAGCAACACTTCGTCATCATCGAACAACACAAGTTCGTCGTCGAAACCAGCAACGACAAACAAGCCGGCTTCAACTTCAAAGCCCGCAAATACAATTACGATAAAGCCAAGTAATACAACATCCACATCAAAACCAAACACCGCCACTGTAAAGCCAGTAACTACATCAGAAAAAGGCATCTACATTGTCAAGCAAGGCGATACTTTAAAGAAAATCGCAAAAAAACACAAGATAAAATACAAGAAACTTCTTCAGATAAACCATTTTACAAAAGATAGAAAAATTAAGCCTGGTGACAAGATAAAAGTAATGTAATATCGCCTTAAATTCAGCAAATCCATATATGAAACGCCTTATAACAATCATAGCAATTGCAATATCATTTACTGCAAGTTCGCAGCAGATTGAAACGTTCGCAGTTTACCCAGAAATGAATGATTTCGCCCTATACGAACCAGCAGGATACGACCCTATTAACAGTACCGACATACCTCTCGTAATGTTCTTGCACGGACGGAGCATGAGCCAGGGATACTCAGGTTCATATTCTTTGTACGGACCAATGATCGCCATATACAACGGCATTGCAATAATGGAAGGGCAAAAGTTCCTAATACTCGAACCTTCTGCAATTGTTACCGAAGGCTGGTCGTCTGCCAAACTGCACAAAGTATATGAATTTGTAAAAGCCCACTACGCATTCGACCACGACAGGTTTTATGTAATCGGCATGAGCATGGGCGGATGGGGAACGTTGAACTATGTCAACAAATATCCCGACGAAGTAGCCGCATGTGTAGGCCTATGCGGTGGTTGCGATGCCAAGACTCCATGCGGACTCAACAAGGTCCCGACATGGATAATTCACGCAATAGAAGACGAAACCACGCCAATATCTTGTTCCGACAGAGTTGTGGAGGCGATGAAGGCCTGCGGAAGTACCAGCTTGTTGAAATATAGCCGCCTAAAAGACAGTGGTCACGACCTAACAAGATTTTTCAACTATTGGAACCTATACAACTGGCTTTTAAAACACGACCGTACAAATCGCAAAATCGACAATACCGTCGATTTTGTAAACGACCCTCAATATAGAATAGACCCTGATATATACTTGCACCTCGCTTTTGCCAAGGAATTTGATTTCCCAATCGAAATCACACCTGAAGAACTCGAAAAGATAAAAGCCCGCACTCCGAAGCAAAAAGGTAGCAATACCATGGCATCGAACAGTGGAACAAATTCATCAAACAACGGCAATTCGTCAAGTACGTCAAAGCCGACAACAAACAACACTTCGTCGTCGAGCAACACAAGTTCGTCGAGCAAGCCTTCATCAAGCAACACAAGTTCGTCGTCGAAACCCGCAACAACGACAAAACCAGTTGCTACAGTAAAACCTGCAAATAGTACTACGGCAAAACCCAATACAGCGACTGCCAAGCCAAACACGGTCAGGGTAAAGCCAATAACAACAGAGAAAGGCATTTACATTGTAAAACAAGGTGACACGTTAAAGAAAATTGCAAAGAAACACAAGATCAAATACAAGAAACTTCTTCAGATAAATCATTTTACAAAGGACAGGAAGATTAAGCCTGGCGACAAAATTAAGGTCGCATAATATATATGTAGTAAAAAACGTATACTATATAATTTTTATATATCTTTGCCGCTTTTAAAAAAAATAGCATGAAAACAAGTAACATGATTGTGCCTAACCTACTATTGGGAATGGCAGGAGGTATTCAGTACCGCGCACTTTTAAAAGCTACAAAGAATCCGCGAAAGGCAAGCGAAAATACGCTTCGCGAAATCCTTACTTACGCAAAAGACACCGTTTACGGCAAGGAACACAAGTTTGATTACATACTTGAAGCCACAAACGACACCGAACTTTACAAACGTTACCGCGAACAGGTAAAGCCAAACGAATACGAGAACTTACGTCCATACGTTGAACGCCACAAACACGGCGAAGCAGACATATTATTCCCTGGCAAGCCAATTCTTTACGCAACCACTTCCGGTTCAACTGCCGAACCGAAATGGATTCCAATAACCGAACGTTACCTGAAGACCATATACGGCAAAATGACCAAGGTATGGCTCTACAACTTCATTCAGAACCGCCGCAAGGTTTTTGCAGGAAAGATTCTTTCGATCGTTGGCAAGGTTATCGAAGGTTATGCTCCCGACGGTACAGTATACGGTTCGGTCAGCGGTGTCACACAGCGTGACTGCCCTGGTTTCGTAAAGAAACTCTACAGCAACCCGCAGTGTGTTTACGGAATCGCCGACTACACGGCTCGTTACTATGTGCTTATGCGCATGGGCATCGAACAGGACATCACCCTGATTGTTACAGCAAACCCGTCGACAATCGTCGAATTGCAGAACAATGTAAACCGCTACTACGACGAGTATGTGAACGACATTGAACACGGCACGCTTAAAGCCGACCTCAACATCGACCCGGAAATCCGCAAGGAACTGGAAGCTTGCCTCAAGCCAAATCCGAAACGCGCTGCCGAACTTCGCGCATTAAAGGCAAAATATGGCAATGTCCTTCCAAAGCACTACTGGCCGAACATGCAGATTCTGAACACTTGGAAGTGCGGAAATACAAAGGTTTACCTCGACAAGTTCAAGGATTCGTTCCCCAAAACCATGTTGCATCAGGAATTTGGCTATTTCGCTTCGGAATGCCGTTTCGGTCTGGTTATGGACGACACTCTCAACAGCGTTATGTTCCCGCACATGCACTACTACGAGTTCGTCAAGGAAGAAGACATGGACTCCCCCAACCCAACATTCTACCAGTTGCACGAACTAGTTGAAGGTCAGCGCTACTGCCCGTATGTAAGCACATTTGCAGGCTTGTACCGCTACAACATGAACGACTTGCTCGAAGTTGGTCCGAACTTCAGGAACACACCAACTGTACACATGATACAGAAAACTCACGGTATCGTTACAATGACTGGCGAAAAACTCTATGAGCGTCAGTTTATCGAAGCAGTACACAAGGCTGAAGACACAACTGGCATGAAGACTCGCTTCTTCATCGGTTTTGCCGAACTGCCCGAATCGCGCTACAACTTCTACTATGAGTTTGCCGATCAGGAAACCACTCAGGAACAAGCCGAAAAGTTTACCGAAGCCGTTGATGCAGCCCTCAAGGAGAGCAACATGGAGTACAAGGCAAAGCGTGAATCACTGAGATTGAAAGACGCAGTAACCTACCGTCTGCAGTTCGAGTCTTTCGAGCATTTCAAGGAAGAATGCATCAAGGAAGGCGCACGCGACGGACAGTTCAAGCTCAACCTGTTGCTACAGGACTAAAAGCGTCAGGCAAAGTTCAACAAACTGATAAAATAATATGGCAGAAATCAAAGCTGTCATCTTCGATTTAGACGGGACTTTATACGACAAGTCCCGTCTTCCTTTACGACTGGTAGGAAGGCAAATCCTGCACGGGAAGCTAATTATGCTCAAACGCGAGCGTAGCGTCAGGAAACTGCTCAAAGGCAAATATTTCGGCGATAAAGACAAATTTGAGGAAGCGTTTTTTAGTCATTTCCAACGTAAGAATGCAAAGAATTGGTTTTACGGAACCTATATGCCCGACACCATAAAAATCCTAAAAAAGCATTACCATATTGCCCCGTGGGTCGAAGATTGCCTTAAATCACTGCACGACAAAGGCGTGAAAATAGCAGTTTTTTCCGACTACGGCTATGTTGAAGAAAAACTTGAAGCCATAGGTTTCGACCTCAAGTGGGCCGATTATCTTTTCGACGCACCATCACTCGGCGGACTAAAGCCTTGCAAGGAAACTTTCCTAAAAATATGCGAGACAATGGATGTTTCTCCGCAAAACTGCCTCATGGTTGGCGACCGCGACGATACCGACGGCGCAGGAGCAAAAGCGTCCGGCATGCGATTCATGAAGGTTACAAAAGCTTCAGAACCAAGCGAGTTGGGAGATTGAATGGCTAAAGCAGTTTTTCGCTGCGCTGTTTCAATGGCTTCGCCGTTTAACTTCATTGAGGGCTACGCCGTTCTATGCCTGCGGCGTTTCTGTGGCTGGCGCCGTTTGAATGCCTGCGGCGTTTGAAGGTTTCTGGGTTTAAAGTTCAAAGTTCAATGGCTACGCCGTTTCTAAAAAAGCGGAATGTCATGCTGGACTTGTTTCAGCATCTGATTCCGCTTTTTTGTTTATGGGTTTAATGTTCAATGTTTGTACCGACGCAAAGCATTGCGTCGGTACAATGGCTACGCCGCTTAAATGGGTTGAAAATTTGATTATTCTTCTGTCGTTGGCCACGGATTCTCTTCTATTCCAGCCATCTGCACCATGGTTTTGTGAGCGAGATTGCATACTCGCAAAATTTCATCCTTACGCAATTGTTCCTTCTCGAAAAATATAGGTTCGCCAACATGCAAAGTTACACATGGCAGATTACGCTTACCGAACAATCTATACAAGCCTTTTCGCTCGCGATAGCTGTATACCAGCGGAACGACAGGAATATCGTACTTGTAGGCCATAGCAAAAGCGCCAGTCCTGAACGGACGTATCGGTGCATACATATCCCAGCGCACTGCCTCCGGGAATATAAGGAACCACTCTTTGCGACCATGAAGTTCGTCGAAAGCCTCGTTGAACTTGCGTATGCCTCCGCGCGTTTCGGGAATCGGAATACCACCAGCATGGCGCATAATCCAGCCAAATTTTCCGTTGAAATGCTTGGCAAACATCGGAATCCAGATTCTCCCAAATCGACGAACTGCCTGATTTACACCAAACGCATCGAAAATAAAAACATGATTGCATAAACACATCGCCCCATTTTTCAGTTCTTTGCGATGTTTGCGCACATTTTTCCGCCCCTCTATCCGTAGTCCGAAATGAAAGCGGGTCATAAATGCAACCAACAGCCATTTTATAAAAAATCCCAATACGTCACCCAACTTGTAACTTAGCGACTTGTCGAGGTACGGATAATTTTCGTCGAACTGATATTTTCCCTGCGACGAATCCTCGACCTCAACCTTCAGCAGACGACGAAACGGATCATCCTTTGGATAATCGACACCAATGTCGGGGATATACACGCCTTCTTTTACCTTAAATGTACCGAAATGCATTTTTACAAAATAAAATCAGGGCAAATATAAATCTTTTTCAGCAATTATCGGTTTCTGCTGCGAAGGCAAACCTCATCGAACCATTATTTATAAAAAACGTAAATCGTCAATCAAAAATCGAAAATAACTTTTATCTTTGTCTCACTAATTTTAAAAGGTAATATGCTATGGCAGATCAAAGACTAGAAGAGTATCGCGCATACTACGATGCACGCACAGAGCGATACGCAAACAACCCTCTAACGAAACATTCATACGAGGCTGAGAAAAAATTGAGAGACTTGTTCTACCGCTACGACAATCTCGATGAAATAGGACAAAACATGGGCCGACTCAATACCGACTGCGCTTTCGCCGTAACGCGCGACCAGTACGAAATGGAAAGCGAATACTACGAGAGCGTTCAGGAGCCAATACGCAAGAAAGGCGCCGACCAGATACTTGCTGAACTCGACAGGCAAACCGAACTCCTGGACATGATGAACATGGTGAACGACCAAACCAACAAGAACGGTGTCGAAGTTAGTGCCGACGAAGCCAGTGGCAAAGCTTTGATGGAAAACTGGAAACAACTCGACGAAATAGAAGTTTACACCAATGCCGTTGTTCCTGCAAGATACAAAGCCAACATGCAGAAAGTTATCGACGAGGCAAAAAAATCCCTCATCGAATCGCGCGACAGCGTAGAGAAAACCATTGGCGACTGGGTTGAAGGATGGCGCATGAAACCGGAACTTACACGCGAATATAGGTTCAGGCACGTTATGCCATATAGCGACGAGGAAATTGAGGAACACCTCAAGAAGTTCAAAAACATTATTAACAGATAAAAGGAGGAACAAGATATGGCAGTAGATAAAAGTATACTCGATGCAATAACCGGCGGATACAAGTTCTATCTCGACGACATGAAGAGCAAGAACATCACCGGACAATACTACGACGAAGTCGAAAGGCTTTTCAAGCGCATAGAGGAACTCGGCGAAGAATGCTCTGACATGAACGAACTGTACGCCAAGATGCAGAACGAAAACATCACCGTAAAGATGTCCGACGCCTACACCCGCGCACTTACCGAAGAAGGCAACAAGAAATATATGCCGCAAAACGGCGAAATTCCCGACGACAGCCAGTTGTTCAAGAACAACTTGGATGCTCTGCGTAATTGCATAACAAGCTTACGCGACAACTTCGACAACGTGATGGAAAAGGCAACCGAATCGGAACGCATGAGACTTATGGTCGAAGGCAATCCCGAAGCTCTGATAAAGAGCATCGAGGACATGATTGCTCTCGCCGAAGAGCCTGGCATGACATACGCCAACTTCCTACGCCTGCAGATTGAACGCGGACTCGACAAGGCTGCTCAAGCTACTACCCGCAGTGCCCTCGAAAGTATTGTCGAAAGCCAGAAAGCCCTTATGGCACCTGAAATAGAAACTAAGATGTGTGAGGAAAAACTCGAAGAATACGACAAAGAAGCTTCAAAAAACAAGTTCAACATTGTTGACGTTAATGTTTGGAACCTCATCTCCGACAGAATCGAAAGGAAATACAGACCCGATATAATAAAAAGAGACAAAATATACGATTTGTTCCATACAATAATTGGGGACCTAAGTTTCTGGAGTATCGCACATTGCCCGTTTGCACCTACCGATGTGCCACCATGGTCTATGATGGGTGACATCGAACGTGCAAAAGCTGACATTGAAAAGACAAAGGCCATATATCCCGGAATTATCCGCGAATACGAAAAGCTTTTGTATCGCTACTTCGGACTAAGGCTTAAAGATATTATCTACGACAGCAAATTAATCCATACCATAAAGTCGAACTATATTGACGAGTCACAAGAACTTATAGAACACCTGCTTCTCGACGTATATCCTCAATGCAAACCGTTCAACACTCTGCCCAATGATTTAATCGAAAAGCGAAGCGCAATGTACAAAGGAAATCGCGAAGTAAATCCTCTTAGGAACGAACCTTATATGAGAATGAAAAGATTCTACAATTCCAAGTTCGGTGAAGGTTACATGGAGAAATTCATGAAAGAAATAGGACAGGAAAAAGTTGATGTCAACACAGCAAAGATAAATAGTTCTGCTACTCCGTGGGATTTCGAAACTTTCATCAAGCACACCGAAGGCAAGATTGCAGAACCCGACCTCAACGAAACATTTGTGGACAATTCGGCATCGAGCAAGGTCGAAGAGGTTACCGATACTTTGAAGGAAAAAGCAGGAGGATTGTTCTCATTCTTCAAACGATAGAAGCATAAAAAAGTGGTCAGTCATCCTGAACTTGCCATAGGATTCGACCACGTTATAACAAAAGAAAAGGCCGGACAATAGCCCGACCTTTTCTTTTTATGCAATTCATAGGTTAGAACTTCGTAACCTTTCTTACAATAACTTCGTTTGCGGTGTAGATTCTTACGAAGTACATGCCAGCAGGCTGAGCTTCGAGCGAGATGCTAATTACATCCGACGAAACGGCTTCGCTTGAAACAATCTGTCCGTCAACATTTGCAACCTCTACGCGCTGAGCATTGCCATCGGTAACAATGTTTACAATGTCGCTTGTTGGATTCGGGTAAACCGAAATTTCGGAAGCAAGTTCGTCAACCGAAGTAACAATAGAAACATCGTCGTTGCTACGAGGATAGATCTGGAATACAGTATCGTAAATAACTGCAAAACCAGTAATGTTCCAGTTGGTGTTGTCACCGATTGTCATGTCGAGAGTCTTGAAGTTGTTTCTCAAAACAGCCTCGTTTCCGTTCTGCGAGAAAGTGGTATTGTTACCAGTAGCACCTTCGGTGTAAGTGTTTCCAGTTTCAACGCTTACGTTGAGAACTCTTACAAGCTGCGAAACATAGTTGTTTGAGCAAAGCTGTTCGACAGTAATATCGATAGGAGCTATAGGTCCGACATTCTGGGTAGATGCAGCGGTATTTGCTACTGGGACATACTCAAGAAGTCCGTGATACATGCTTATTGTACCAGCGATACCTCCCGAAATCACATCACCTTCGTTGTATTCGGTTGTAATCTTGTTGCCGCTGTCGTAGATAAGCAAACCGCCAGTTGCATCCTTTACATAGATGTTTCTGTCGCTGCGGAAAACAAATGTTACATCACCTGTAAGTCTGAAGGTGCCCTGTGTGCTTGTGAGAGCATAGAGTGCTGCAATGTTATCAATCATTGTCGGGAATGTATAGTGTGCTGTTGCAACAACGCTAAACTCCTCGCCTACGTATGCGATAGCCTTTATTGTTGTGTTCTGGCTAACTGCAATTGGCTCGGTGTACTGAGTAGATGCGCTTGTAGGCTCGGTTCCATCGGTTGTGTAGTATATTGTTGCACCTTCGGTAGCGCAAGTGATTGTTACGTTCTGAGCTTCTTCGTAGTATCCAGCTGCAGGAGTAAATACTGGTGTTGCAACTGTAGGAACATTGTCGCCCAAGTCAACAAACAAATCGAGTGCGAAGTTGTATTCGTCGTTTCCATCGTTTGAAGTTGCGTAAGCACCAAATGCATTAGCAGTTCCTGCTCTGAATGCGACAGCCCTGGTATTTGTAGTAACATTAGTAATCTTAAATCCTGAATAGTTGTCAACAAGAGCCATGCTTGTAAATTCGGTAATATTCCACGAATCTGATGAGTTGTTGAAGTTGGTACCAGAATTGTAACCCAAGATTCCATTAGTTGCATTTGTAAAGGTGTAGTTGTCACCATCGATGCTTACTGTCCATACGATAGTGTCGACATCTGTAGCAATTACATCGTTTTCAACATCCAAAGCAATACCGCTGAGCTTGCTAGCGATTCTTGCCGATGCAACATAGAAGTGGGTGTTATCTTCGTCGTAGCGCGAAGCGATGATGAGCTTGTCGCCATTGTTCAACTGCGAGAGCGAAGCGATACGATAGTAGTTTACAACTACTGGCGGATTTGCAACAAGAGCAACGGTTGCAACTGTTTCGCCGCTGGTAAGTGTAAGTGTTCCAGTTGTTACCTCATCGCCTGTGAATGTAACATTCAAAGTTGCATCAGTATTCATTGTTATGGTTTCTGCATCAACTGTGAAGTTGTCGGTTACTGTAACGGTAATGTCGGTTGTGAGGTTGAGGCTCGAAACATTCAAAGTCTGAGATTCGTTGGTTGCAGAGAATGTCAATTCTTCGGCACTTACTATGATGGCTGGAGTTGTAACGACATTGTAGAATGCCTCAGCAACAGCACTTGCTATGCAATCCTGCTTGAAAGCCTTAGCCTTAATTGTTGTTGGCTGTGAAATTTCGATTGCGGCAACATATTCAGTCGATTCTTCTGTCGGGTCGGTTTCGTCGAGAGTGTAGCGGATAGTTGCACCTTCGGTAGCACACGAAATTTCAACGGTCTGAGTTTCTGTGTAGTTGCCGGCAGGAACCGAGAATGTAGGAGTAGCAACGATTGTTGCACTGCCTTCCATTTTTACAAACAGGTCGATAGAGAAGTTGTATTGGTTGCTGTTTGAACTATTACTGAATGAATATGGAGCGAACCAGTGGTCATTGTTGTTTTTCAACGCAATGGCTCTTGTATCGTCACTTTCATTTGCAATCTTGAAACCAGCATAGCTTGGAACGTATGAATTTGCACCTGCTGTCCATTCGCTGATGCTCCATAATGTATTCTGGTTGTATGCCCAGTTTGTACCCGAATTGTATCCTAAAGTGTCGCCTGATGCGTTTACAAACTTATACGAATCATTTACAATATTAAGAGTAAATACAATCGAGTCGGCATCGGTAGTGAACATGTATCCAGCCGAAGTGTTTTCTGCAGTTATCGAAGTTCCGAAAATCTTCTGGTTAGTTGAACTAACGATTCTGTAAGTTGTAGGAGCAACATAGTAGTGAGTTGCATCGTCGTCGTAGCGAGCAGCGATTACAACCTTGTCGCCGTCCTGCAACTGGTCGAGCGAAGTGATACGTACATAGTTTGCAGCAACAATTGGTTCCAACTTTGTGAATGTTGCGGCTACAATTCCGCTGTTATTCATATTTGCCTTCATTGCGATAGCCTTAACCGTTGCTGTAGCGTTGAGAGTGAACGGTGCTGCATAAAGTGTCGATTCGGCTGTCGGGTCGGTACCGTCGATTGTGTAGTAAATCGAAGCATCAGCAGTTTCGCATGTAATTGCTACTTCCTGAGTTTCCTCGAAAGTTCCACCGTCGGGAGTGATAATTGGAGTTGCAACGGTTTCCATGTCGGTAATTGTGTAGATTGCCGTAACAACAGCGCTACGCATACCATCTTTTTCTGCAAATGCATGAACCGCAGTAGTTTCTGTGAATGTCAACGGAGCTGTGTATTCGGTTTCGGTATCGGTATCGTTAAGAGTGTAGTAAATTGTTGCTCCATCGGTTTCGCAAGCCAACGAAACGGTAACGCTTACAGTATATGTGCCAGATTCTGGGGTAAATGTTGGCTCGGCTGGAGCTTCACGCTTAACAATGTCGGCTGCTGTACGCGGATATACCTGGAATGTGTTGTATATCGAAGCCAAACCTGTTACGGTAATAATGTCATTTACTGCATAATCACTTTCGGTAACTACACTGAACTGGTCGCGGATAACGGTAGTTGTATCGCCATCCGAAACGGTAATGCTGGCACCATTGATTGCTGTAATTGTAACATTTTCGAGTTTTACAAGCTGCGAGGTGTAGTCGTTGGCAGTAGCCATCTGGCGGATAGTTACAACAGCAGGAGTAATTTCGCCTAGGTTTTCGGTTGATTCTGCAGTATTTGCCATTGGAACTATTTCGTATAGCCCCTTATAGATTGAAGTCTTACCCAAAATTCCACCGCTGATTACATCACCCTCGTTGTACTGGGTAGTAATAACAGGAGTTTGGTTGTCATATATCAACATACCAGCAGTTGCATCCTTTACAAACATATATCTTCCGTCTCTGAAAACGAAAACAACATCGCCAGTAATCTTGTACTGGTCGTTGGCAGCTGTTGAATAAACTGCTGCAAGGTTTTCGAGGAATACAGGCATTGTGTATGCTGCAGTGGCAATATCACTATTGGTATAGCCTTCCTTAACTGCGACAGCCTTTACGGTTGCCGATTCGCTCAAGGTGAACGGTCCTTCGTACAAGGTCGATTCTGCTGTCGGATCGTTGCCGTCGGTTGTGTAGTATATCAAAGCATCGTCGGTAGCACAAGTGATGGTTATCTGCTGCGGCTCGTTGTAATTGCCAGCTTCGGGAGTAATTACAGGAGTTGCAACAACTTCCATGTTGGTAATAGTATAGGTTGCCGAAACAATTTCGCTCGAAAGAGCGTTCTTTATTGCAATAGCTTTTACCGTAGTTGTTTCGGTAATGTGAATAGCATCGGCGTATGCGGTCGAAGCATCTGTCGGGTCGGAGCCATCGAGAGTGTAGTAAATGGTTGCTCCATTGGTTTCGCATGTGAGCGATACATCAACGCTGTTGGTATAAGTGCCAGCAACTGGAGCGAAAACAGGGTCTGCAGGAGCTGGTTCTGGAGCATCAGCAAGAATGAAGAATTCAATCTGAGTGTTCTTTATATTGTTGTT
>JAEEGK010015435.1_pt1 | contig 16939 bp, 19 predicted proteins | sample 8958771 | NCBI WGS metagenome assembly JAEEGK01 (sample SAMN16246547, study PRJNA631951) | gut metagenome | biome: gut microbiome; feature: rumen; material: SC-attached | host: Bos | place: Iran: Karaj | collected 2018-10 | reverse complement strand
ATAATGCGGATAAAATTTAACAGAAGAAAGCAGAGCGCCAGTAAACAGGCCTGATTCAGCCTCAACTCAGATCTGCCTGAGTGGATTAGAGTACTCAGAATGCGGGTATGATGAAGGAGAAGCAAGATTACACGAAGAATAAAACGGATAATGTGCTGGGTTGTTTCCTTTTTTGAGAAAAGTCACGCATAATTCAGTAATATATGATATAATATGCTTGTGTGGGAGTCGTATGTTTTGATAAATCACGGGATTTGCGGAGAAATAAAGATGATAAAAGTATTGACAAATGCGGAAGAGAAGAAAACCGTAGCAAGACTGGTTTTGGAGGCGTTACCGGATTGGTTTGGCGTTCCCGAATCCACTGAAAACTATATATCGCAGAGCGCCCGGTGGGAAATGTTTGCGGCTTATGATAACGAAAAGCCTGTAGGATTTGTCTGCCTGAAAGAAACGGGGAAAGATACCATTGAATTGGCTGTTATGGGGGTTCTTAAAGAATATCATCGAAAAGGAATTGGCACACAATTATTTGAGGCTGCTAATAAAATTGCCACAGATTCGGGATATTCCTTTATGCAGGTAAAGACAGTCCAGTTAGGCATTTACCCAGACTATGATATCACCAACCGATTTTATCAGGCCTGCGGTTTTAAAGAACTGGAAGTCATCAAAGAAATCTGGGGAGAAGAAAATCCCTGCCAAATATATGTGAGGTATTTGAAATGAGCACTTTTGAAATAAAAAAACTAACTCCCGACCTGGCAAAAGATTATTTTGATTTTTTTGACAACAGGGCATTTTCTGACGGCTCGTCTTTCGCCCCATGTTATTGCAATGCCTTTAATCTGAGCAAAGAAAGAATGAAGGTTGAGCTTTATCAAAAGACAGAAGAATATGGCAACAATTTTGAAAGCTGGAAAAGAGCTCTGCGTGAATCTGCAGAGAGAATGGTTGCAGCTGGAGAAATTCAGGGATATCTTGTTTTTGATAAAGGCCTGTCGGTTGGCTGGTGCAATGCAAACGACAGATTAAATTATTACCACACCGGAGAGTTTGATCTTCACACTCCGCCGGAAGACCAGGCGCCCACAAACTGCAGCGACCCGGGCCAAGTTAAAGCCATTGTCTGTTTTGAAATTGCTCCGGATTATCGTGGAAAAGGAATAGCTTCTATGCTCTTGCAGCGTGTTTGCGAAGATGCAAAGTCAGAAGGTTTTAAGTATGTAGAAGCCTATCCTGCAAAAGACGGCGGAAATCTGGGCAAGGCATTTACAGGACCAATGCGCATGTACGAAAAGGCGGGTTTTGAAGTTGTAGAGCAGGCAGAACAATCTTATGTTGTGAGAAAGAAACTTTCTGAAAACTAAGTGCACGGGGACAAAAATGGATTACGAGATTACAGATTATATTACGCCAGAAGAATACATGGAAATGAGAAAGCTGGTTGAATGGAGCGAGTTTCCACTAGAGCAGGCTGCAGAAGGCATAAAGCATACGTCTCATCTTGTTGTTTTTAGGAAGGATGGAAAAGTGATTGCCCTTGCAAGAGTTCTCACTGACTATGGTTATGTTGTTTATATTGCAGATGTAATTGTGCACCCAGATTTTCAAGGGCAGGGACTTGGTCGTGCGCTTATGAACAAGGTTATGGAGTATATCAAAAGTCAGCTCAAACCCGGCTACAAAAAAATGGTTAGCCTTATGGCCGCACAGGGCAAGGAAGACTTTTATAAAAAGTTTGGCTTTGTCGCCCGCCCTAATGAAATGTACGGCTGTGGAATGTGTCAGTGGATTAAGACAGAAGAAGGGGAGCAAGGTGACAGCACTCTGTGATTGTTAGTGAATGGCCACCACTTTATAAGCCTCAATCAATTTTTCGAGGTTGCAGGCGGCATTTGCAGGACTGGTACTAGGCAGGCATTCAAGAGTCAGCTGGTAACGCTTTTCATATTTTTCTGCGCAAGTTTTTTTCCAGAGTGACCAGGCAGTTTTTCCTGTGCAGAAGACGCGAGAAATTTTTGAATGGCCCAGGATTTGATCAAAATCGTTTGGCCTTGCATTTTTAATAGAAGAATCTGCGGCACCGGAAATATCGCAGCTGGCAAGAACATCCCAAAGGGCTATGTGATGGCGGAGAAGAAAATTGCGTCGCTCAGAAATTGCAGCCTCGCGGTCAGGCGAATTATTGGGGCAGCACAAATACTCTCCAAAAATTGCCGGCAGCACCTTCCAGAATCTGTTTTGAGGATGCATATAGAAAAATCCTGCTTCTCGGCTTTTGGGCGAAGGCATGGTTCCAAGAATCAGAACTTCGCTTTCTGAGTCCCAGACCGGCGGGATTTGATGAATTATCTTTTGCAAATCTGATTTTTCCATCATACGATCATGCTTAAACCAAGCCTGCCCTCATCATTTCAAAATCATCGGGTGTAATTTCAAAGCGTTCCATATCAACATGGCCGTCAACAAAACCAACACCTTCAGCTTCAAGCTTTTCCTGCTGAATACTGGGGCCGCCAAAAGCAAAACTTCCGGAACAAAAGCCCTTCGCATTTACAACGCGATGGCAGGGAGTAATTTCATTGCTTGGATTTTTGTGCAAAGCATTTCCAACGTAGCGGCGAAGATTACAATTTCCGACAAGCGCTGCAATATGAGAATATGTGACAACTTTTCCGCGTGGAATGAGCCGCACCGCCGCATAGATTTTTTCTGCAAGTTCCATGCCCTTACAATAGCAGATTTTTTTGTTTTTGTTCAGTTGGCGGATACTCAATGTGTGTATGCCGGAGCAGTAAAATCTGGAAGCCAGAGTGTATCCAAAATACTTCAGAAGATAAAAATCTTATTTTTTTGAAAAGTTTACATATAAATTCAGCTTTTTTCTCATTTTATATGTACTTTTTATAAGTTGAACACGTTTTTGATTTGAAAAAGTCATATATTTTTCATAAATTCCTCAAATTATATGACTTTTTGCCATAAATCACCCCTTTTTTTTACCCAAAAAGACTTTTTTTCGAATAAAAATACATATAATTTTGACATATTATTGAAATTATATGTTTTTTTATAAATTCAAGCCCTTTCCGGTAACCAGACCATCTTATCTTAAGTATCTATGTAAAAAATCCGCACTAGGTTTTACCGGTAACAAGTTTCTGTCAAAACAATTAGGCTGTTGTTAAATTTGTAGTTTAATTAAATCAAAAACTATAGCCCCCAGTGCATTTCGGGGTGTCTGGTAGAAAAAGCAAAGCAGGGCTACAGCCTCCGCTCAAAACTAAACTACCGAAACAAGATATGCGCGGTGATGATTGTGTAACTGTAAGCATTCACAGTGATGATGCAGCCACCAATCCTGCAATACCAGTTTTTTCCTTTGCGTGTGATGTCAGCGTCTTTAGACTCAATCTGCTTTTTGCACCAGGCGACCACATCCGGAATATCGTCCCCAAGCCCAAGATTGCGGCGTATACGGTCTACTCCCATAGGAGTAGTGTGAAGCTTGTCCAGATTTTGTAAAAGTTCGTTATCCATTGTTTGTTCTCCTCGTCACAGGATGTCTTATTACAGTTTTCAAATTTTCTGCAGCGGTTTTGCGAGGGTCACTCAGGTAGATTTCGTGATGAAGTCTTGTGGCGGAAAAATCTAACTGCCAGCCGTTGGCCAATGCATATTCATCCATCAGTTTGATTGTTGCAGGTTCATCGTCGTAAGAGCCCTTGTGCATAATCTGGACGCAATCGCCTTCTTCAAATGTCAGTAATTCTGCTCGGGTACAGTCCAGCCCCTTCTTTTCAGTCACACTTTTCTTCGCCCATTCAAAATCTTTTTGCCTTACAAAATCTGGAAGCCGAATTACCGAAATCCAGTTGAAGGAAGATTTATCCTTATAATCAAAGCCCGGAACAATTATTCCGTTTTTCTCCTGCCACCAGAAGCCTTCCAGTGGTGGAACAACATAATCAAAATAACCTTCAATTCTGTGGTCGCCCATTTTGCTCATTTTAATTGTGTAGGAAATTGCATACAGAATTGCCAGTGCTTTCTGATATTCTCCTTCACTTTCATTGGGATTTCCTTTGCCGCGGACAGCAACAAACTGCATTTTTGGAATATGAACCAGTTGCGGTTTTGCCAGCGGTAGATAAAACTCCTTGTATTCCTTTTTGTAGTCAAATGGCATTATAGTTCCTCCTTAAACTCTTCCAGTAATTCGTGTTTATAAACTTTTTCTCTTGTTGAATTCCGCACTTCCTTCCAAAGACGGGCAGCCACTTTCAGCTTGTTGGAAAATTGTACAGTTGCCGGGTCGGCACAAAAGTCTTTTACAAACTTATTCCATTGAAGTGAAATCTTGTCATATTGGGCATAACTTTTTCGCCCGTAATAAATATCCAGCAGATCTCCAAGGGTAAAAGCAGTGTCTCCCCTTTCACGGACTCTTCTTGCGCTTGCAACCATATCTGTATTGAACTTAAATTTTTTGATTCCCGTCTGAGCAGAAAAGAAATCGCGAAAGTGCTGACTGAAGCGAAAATCACATTCTATCAGCCCTGTATTCAGCGATAGTTCTGAATCTGGATTCTTTTGAGTAAAGGCCGCTGTTACTGTTTTAATGTTAGTTGTTCCTGCTTTTTGAGAGACAGATTTTTGTTCTGGATTTTGCAAGCTTTTCTTGATTTGAGTTTGTGGCATTTCTTGATTTTGCTCTTCTCTTCCAGGATTTATTCCTTTCTTAAAATACTCCTCAATCCTTCCATTCAACTCGGTCTTATAACCACTAGCACAAATCCCTAGACGCCTGCAAATCGCAACAAGTTCTTCACGATACCAGTAGTATTTTGAGAACTCTTCGTATGTTCTTATTTCTTCAAACTCAGGTCGTGTTTTCATATCAAAAGCATAACACATTAAATATGACATCAGCATGTCATATTTAATCAACTTGCTATAAAACACTTGAGAGAATTTCCATCGGCTGCTTCACTATTAACCAAAAATTTTTTCCCAATCATTCCAAATTTTTTCCAGATTTCCGGAATATTGAATCACTTCTTCAGCTGTCATTTTTTCCAGCATTTTTCGAACTAATATTTGAGCAACAGAATAGGGATCTTCAAGAGCATAGAAAGTCTGATAGTTACACATGGTTTCGCGGTTATAATCAGATTTTATATTTGGATTGTAAGCCTGATTTGAAAGATAAGTAGCCAGCCCTTCCATAATAAAACATACAGAATTATTTGGATTTTCAATTCTTTCATAATTACAGATGTGAACACATTCATGCACAATAATCTGAAGAAAATCTTCAAAAGGGCGGTCTTTATGCATTTGAGTTTTCTTATATTGATCATATGACAAAACAGAAATAACGCCATTGTCCGCGAGCCCTACAATGAAATCCTGATAGGTCTGTCCTTTACTTTCAATAAAGGCTATCCATTCTTCTAAGGTAGAATAAATGTCTACTGTAATTTTTCCAGATAAAGCAGAAAGATTAAAAAAAGCCATTAGCCTGCGCAGATTTTCATTGAGAGCCCCTTCTGCTTCTTTTACCAGTAATTGATCTTTATCTTCATAATGAATTGTAAAATATTCCGAATTTTTTGTGTTTTTCATATATCTTTCCTTATTATTTTAATAATATCAGAAAACAGTCATAATTCAAGAGTTTGTGATTTGGAAGTTATTTGGAAATGATTTAGAAGTGATTTGGAAGTGGTTTGAATAAAAAATTACTAGAAAAAATCAAAAAACGTAATATACTATAAATGTTAGTTGAATGTCTTACTCAATCATAAGTATATTGGCATTAATTATTAATCTCATCATAAACTGGGAATCGCTGAAGAAAATACGAGGTTCATCTGGAAATAAAGATGAACAGGAGTCCATTTCCCGTTACCGCTATTTTTTGATTGCCTGCTGTATTTTCTTTTTATGTTCCTTACAATGCTAACCTGAATACGCTATATCGTCGCATATCTGGACAGACGTGGACGAAAAAGTAAAGCCCTACTCTATTCTGTGTGGGCTATGTTCACACTGGCTCTTTTATATCTCATAATAAATTATTTTCATCCTTTTATTTTTTCATTTAATGAAGAACATGAATATATTACGGAACCGGGCAGACATATTGCTTTCCTTTTACAGATTATCCTTTATCTGCTTACTTCAACTTATATGCTCTTTATAGCGCATAAATCAACTGGTATTGAAAAATCACGTTATGTAGCTGTTGGACTTACCTGCCTTGTGATGGAATTATTTCTGATAATTCAGATATTTGATTACAGATATCCTTCCTATCCAATGGGCCTCATAATTGGAATCTGCGTTATTCATTCTTTTGTTCAAGCCAAAGAGAGAAAGGAAAAAGAAATATACGATAACATTGCAACAAGTCTGGCAGAAGATTATGAAGCGATGTATTACATCAACATAGAAACAGGAGAATTTAGGGAATTTTCGAAAAGTCAGAAATATGCAGCTATGAAGGTTCCTGTTGGAGGTCGAGATTTTTACGCCGAAACCCGTGTGAATATAGAAAAATATGTTCATCCTGATGACAGAGAATTTGCCCAAAACTTGCACCAAAAAGAAACCATGCTTAAAAATCTGGAAAGCAGAAAATCATATTCCTATAAGTACAGATTGATGATTGAAGGACACCCAAGATTTTTTCAATTTACGGTAATGCGGGCCAATGATGATAAACATTTTGTTCTATATGAAAAAGATATAGATGATGAAATTACTGCTGAAAATATGCGGCTCGAAAATCAGAAGAAGCAGGTAATCTTTACTCAAATTGCAGAAATTCTTGCTGTCAATTATGACGTTATTTACTATGTTGATGCAAAAGATTCAAGCTATATCAGTTACGAATGTAGAAATATTTATGGAGAACTGTATGTTCAAAAAGCTGGTGATGACTTCTTTGCAGATTCTCGAATTGATATTACAAATATTGTTCATAAAAATGATCGCGATCTTGTGCTCGAATTTATCAACAAGGATCATATAATCAGTACTCTTATAAATCAGAAAAGTTGTAGTTTAGACTATCGGATTGTGGCATTTAAACAAACGCATTATGTCAGGATGACTGTCCGAAAAACTTCTGATGGAATTCATTATATCATTGGCATTGAAAATATTAATGATGAAGTCAAAAGAGAAAAACAGCATTTAAAAGCTTTGAACACAGAAAAGGAACTTGCAAGACGTGATGACCTTACAGGTGTAAAAAATAAAACTGCATATAATGAGCTGGAAAAATCTGTTCAGACAAATATCGACAACGGAATGGATTATCTTCCTTTTGCACTTGTTTTGTGTGACACCTTCGTTCATAGTCCGGTATTTAGAGTTGGAGGAGATGAATTCGTTGTATTTTTGAGAGGCAACGATTATTCCAACAAAGAAAACCTGATAAAAAGTTTCCGCGCCCAGGTTCTGGAAAATCTAAAATCAAAATCCGGGCCAATTCTGGCTTGTGGAATAGCTGAATATGTTCCTAAAAAAGACAGGCTTGTTTCAGAAATCTTTAATCGTGCAGACAAAGAAATGTATAAAAACAAGCGCGAACTTAAAAAGGAAGAAAGCCTGCTGGGAAAATAATTGTTTCTTTATCTCTACTTTTCCTGAAAAGCCATTGCAATTCTATCAAGAGCCTTTTCCAGTATAGGTCTTGGGGTCGCCACATTAATTCTCTGAAAATATTCCCCTTCCTCTCCAAACATAGTTCCTCTGTCCAGCCAGACTTTTGCCTTGTTCACAATAATGTCATCAATCTCAGAGTCAGAAAGTCCCAGTGCAGAAAAATCGAGCCACAAAAGATAAGATCCTTCACTATCCATAACCTGAACCTTAGGAAGTTTTTCTTTTATGAACTGCTTTGTAAACTCCATGTTTTTTTGAATATAAGATTTCGCCTCTTCAAACCATTTTTCGCCGTCTGAATAAGCGGCTATAGCGGCAACAATTCCCATAACATTCGGTTCATCATAGCCTGTACATTCAATTTCCTTTTGAACAGCAAGTCTGATTTTTGGATTTGGAATTATAATGTTTGAAAACTGCAAACCTGCAAGATTAAAGGTTTTGCTTGGCGAAGTGCAGATTATTGAATTCTGTGCAGCCTTTTCAGAAAGACTTGCATAAACTGTATGATGATGTTCACCAAAGGTAATATCAGAATGAATCTCATCTGAAACTACAAGAACATTATGCTTCAGGCAGATTTCCGAAAGCCTTTCAAGTTCAGTTTTTGTCCAGACACGTCCACCAGGGTTATGAGGTGAGCAGAAAACAAAAAGTTTAACGTTTTCCTCAACAATCTTTTTTTCAAAATCGTCAAAATCAATTTCATAATGACCGTCACGAAGAAGCAGCGGATTATTTACCACCCGTCGGTTTAGCGACTTAATTGTATTAAAAAAAGGATAGTAAACCGGTTTTTGGATAAGCACCCCCTCCCCTTCTTTTGTAAAGGCTCTGATTGCGGCGGCTATTGCAAAAACAACTCCGGGAGTATTTACAATCCAATCCTTCTGAATCTCAAAATTATGACGCTGTCGAAACCAGTTTTCCACAGCATCGTAATAGCGCTTATCTGGACGACTGTAGCCAAAGATTCCGTGATGCGCCTGCTTTTTGATAGCTTTAAGAATGCATGGTGCAGTTGGAAAATCCATATCGGCAACCCACAAACTTATTACATCTGCTGGTTTATTGCGCGCTTCTGCAAGATCGTATTTAATTGCGAACGTATTTTTTCTATTAGTGATTTTGTCAAATTTAGCCATTTAATGCCTCCTCTAAATCTTTTATTAAGTCTTCTGCGTTTTCAATTCCAACTGAAAGCCTAAGAGTTGCCCGTGTAATTCCATTTGCCTCGCGGATTTCCTCTGGTACATCGGCATGAGTCTGAGTAACAGGATAAGTTATAAGCGACTCAACACCACCAAGGCTTTCGGCAAATTGAATCAACCTGACTTTTTTTAAAATTTCCTTGGCTTTTTTTTCACTTTCGACATTGAACGTTACCATTGCTCCAAATCCGCGAGCCTGTTTTTTTTGTATTTCGTGGCCCGGATGGTCTTTTAGTCCCGGATATATTACCTTTGTAACACAACTTTGCTTTTGAAGCCACTCTGCAATTAAAGCTGCATTTTTCTGAGCCGCTTCCATTCGAATTGCAAGAGTTTTAATACCGCGCAGTGTAAGCCAGCAATCAAAGGGAGCAAGCCCTGCACCTGTTGTTTTTATAAGAAAACGTAATTTTTCACGAATAGCTTCTTTGTTTGTTATAATAAAACCAGCAAGAGTGTCGTTATGGCCTGCAAGATATTTTGTTCCTGAATGAATTACAATATCTGCTCCCAGCTCAAGAGGATTTTGTAAATAAGGAGACATAAAAGTATTATCTACAATCAAAATAAGTCCATATTTTTTTGCCAGCATACTCACTGCTCTTATATCTGTAATATTCATCATAGGATTTGTAGGAGTTTCGATGTAGATTGCTTTTGTAGCAGGCGTGATAAGCGTTTCCAGATTTGTTGTTGCACAATTTACTCTTGTAAACTTTATACCATTCTTAGAAGAAACGTTATCAAAAAGACGGATTGAACCGCCGTATAAATCGCTGTCAGCAATAATGTGATCGCCGGGAGAAAAGAGTTCCAACACCAGCGTAATTGCTGCCATTCCACTTGAAAGTGCAAAACAGTCAATTCCTCCCTCCAGCTGGCAGACTAGCTTTTCAAGATGCTCTCGGGTTGGATTCTGGAGACGACTATAATCAAAGCCCGTACTTTCCCCAGGAGCAGGATGTGCATAAGTTGCTGTCTGATAAATTGGAAAACTAACTGAGCCGTAGTGATTACAGGGACTACAGGGGCTACATGGACTATCGCCATCATTTTCGGACTGATTAAGATGAAGACATTGTGTTTGAATTGATAAGCTCATATGCAAATCTCCTTTTCCTTTTAAACAATCTATTCTAATTAAATAACATACTCAACTCTATTGAGAATTCTCTCAAGGAATTTACGGGTTCGTTCTTCCTTAGGTCTATAGAAAATATCTTTTGGACTCCCCTGCTCTACAACAACTCCACCTTCCATAAATACAACCTGTGTAGCCACCTCTTCTGCAAAACTCATTTCGTGAGTGACTACAATCATAGTGGTTCCTTCCCTTGCAAGCTCTTTAATTACAGAAAGAACTTCTCCAACCAGTTCCGGGTCCAAAGCACTTGTAGGCTCATCAAATAAAACTACATCCGGATTAATTGCAATAGCACGGGCAATTCCTACACGCTGCTGCTGTCCGCCAGAAAGTTGTGAAGGATAAAAATCTTTGCGGTCTAACAGTCCAACCTTTTTCAAAGCCCCTTCTGCAATTTCACGGGCCTTATCTTTAGGAATCTTTCTTGCCGTCACAAGCCCTTCCATAACATTTTCAATTGCAGTTTTATTTGCAAAAAGATTGTAATTCTGATACACAAAACCGGTTTTTCGACGAACACTCAGAATTGTCTTTTTGTTTGCGTGTGAAAGACTTGTGTGAATATCATCAAAGTCAAGTTCACCTTGATCTGCTGTTTCAAGAAAATCCAGAGTACGAAGCAGCGTAGTCTTACCAGAACCAGAAGGTCCAAGAATTACAACTACATCACCCTTATTTACATTAAGATTCACACCTTTTAAGATTTCGTTCTTTCCAAATGATTTATGTACGTTTGTTACCTTAAGCATATTTTCCTCCTGAATGAAGCCGAACGTCCGACACCGGCGACTTATCTTCTCTTATAAACTGAAACTCTTCGTTCCCATAATTTGAAGAGATACTGAACAATGGAACAGATAATTATATAAATTACAAAAATATCAAGATAAGATTCGATATAATTGTAGCCGTAGGATGCTTCAATCTTTGCAACAGCAGTGATATCTTTTACTGTCATCATAAAAGCAAGCGAAGTATTTTTTATAAGCCCCACAGTTGCATTACATAGATTTGGAAGGGCTGCAACAAAAGCCTGCGGAAGAATGATTCTTTTGTAAGTTTGAAAACCTGTAAGTCCGCTGGTGTAGCCTGCTTCAAGCTGCCCCTTATTTATTGTAAGCAATGCAGAACGAAAAACTTCCGATACCGTTGCCGTTGTATTCAGCGAAAAAACAATAAATGCATAGAGAATCGGATTAATGTCGAAAACGTTAAAGCTGCTTCCCGACTGTTTTACAAGCGAATTAAGAAAGGAAGGAAAAACAGAATAAACCACAAGAATCTGCAGAACAACTGGCGTTCCTCTCATAAATGAAACATAAACAGTACCAAGCTGCTTAAGAACTTTTACATTATAGATACGGGCAAGCGCAAGTAAAAATCCGAATAAAGCTCCAAAAATAAGAGAAACTATTGTAATAAGCAGGGTTGTAGGAACTGCTGTCCACAACAATGCAAAGGTTTTTAAAAGAAATCTTACATCAAACATATGTTCCTCCTATTTAGAAATTGATAAACGGCCCTTTGAGTAATGTCTTTCCAGCCCCTTAAAAAGCTGTTCAAAAAGAATTGTCAAAGTCCAGTAGATGATTGCAAGCGCAATATAAGTTTCAATTGCGTAGGCCCCAAAATTAATACTGATATTCAGATTACCTTTTCCCATTACATCAATAAGTCCGATTGTAAAGGCAAGGGAACCTTCTTTCAAAAGTACAATGGCACTATTACCAAGGTTTGGAAGTGAAACAACAAAGGCTTGCGGAAGTATAATTCTTATAAAAGCCTGACTTTCTGTAAGTCCACTGGTTAAAGCTGCCTCTCTCTGTCCTGCCGGGATTGCAAGGTAACTTGAACGCATAACTTCTGCAGCACTTGCACTGAATAAAAGTCCAAGCGAAGTGATTACATAAAATCCCTTTGACCAGTTGTTAATGTCCACCTTAAATACAGCCCAGAAAAGATTTGGCAGACCGTAGAAAATTACAAAAAGCATTACAATTGAAGGTGTACATCTAAATGCATTGATGATAAAACCCGAAAGCTTCTGCTGCCATCTTTTTTTTGACAATCTACCTTTTGCAAGTAAAAAGCCAAGAATAAGTCCTGTTACAATTGTTCCAAAAAGAATCTCAAAAGTAACGCTTAAATAGGGAAGCAGCACTGGAATTATCTGCAATATTTTTTCAGGATAAAAAGGTCTGTCCATGTTGTCTCCTTGATAAGGCTCTTGTGCCTGGATTAAAAAAGGCTGCAACCTAAGATATTAAGTGCAGCCCCAAACTATTCTATTTCAGCAGAGCCGAAATATCCTCTCCGAAGTATTGGATTGCAAGTCGTGAAACTGTACCATCTGCAATCAATTTTTCAATTGCTCTATCATAAGCGTCAGCCAGCTGCTGCTGTTTTTTATTAAAGATTGGCCAGGTAGGGATTCCTTTGTAAGGAATATAAGTAAGCTTATCTTTGTAAGAACTATATGCTGCACCTTCCTTAAGAACGTTGTTTTGGAAGGAAAGCTTGATGTCAACATAAGCATCATAACGGCCTTCATTGACCCAGATATATCCATCCGAAGCACCAAACTGATCACCTGCAATAAGTTTAACCTGTGCATTAGGATTTGCCTTATTATATTCATCGATAACAGTGTACTGAGCATTTGCTGCTCCAATAGGAACAAGTTTTCCTGAATATTTAGCAAAAGACGGAAGGTCCTTAATTTGATCTGCAGTTTCTGTACGAATTACAATACCAATAATACTTGCGCCAATAGGATTCTTTGGGAAAACATACTTCTGCTTTCTTTCTTCAGTAATCCAGATTCCCTTTGTTCCAAAAGCGTATTTTCCCTGAAGAACACCAATAAGAAGATCATCATCTGATGTCGGAAAATATTCAAACTCATACTCTGGAAGAAGTTTGTCTACTTCCTTTATAACGGCAACTTCAAAACCATCTGACTCACCCTTGTCATTTACGAAATCATAAGGAACGTAATAGTTTGTATGTGCTACACGAATCTTCTGAACCTTTGTCTTTTTTTCTTTTGCACTTACAGAAGTAAGAGCCAATGCTATCAATGTAATTCCAATAATAATCTTTTTCATAATTTAATCTCCTTTAATTTGTATTAAGTAATTTGTATTAAGACAATCCCTCGTCTATCGAAGGATTCCGTTTATTTAGCCGCCTCGCGTACCCACTCGAATCTTTCGAAATCAATATCTTTTGGTACTGTGCAGTCTGCTCCAAGAATAATTCCTGTCTTTCCAGATTCTGCAAGAATACGTTTTGTTTCTTTTTGAATATCTTCTTTTGTTCCTGTATAAAGAAGGCCTTTTTTTGTATTAGCAAAACCACCAATTACAGCTTTTCCTCCAAAGAGTTTTTTGCCTTCAGCAAGAGAAACTTCTTCTACAACTGATGCAAAATTGATTACCTTTGCAGGGTAATTTTTGAAAATAGAAAGATTGTTGCGGGCACCTTCGTATCCGCAGATGTGAAGAATGTTTGTTCCGCCAGCCGCATTTGCTGCAGTAAGTACTGCAAGTTCTGAAGGCGAAATAACTTCAGCATACAGATCAGGACCAATACTTATGTCCTGAATTGACTGTGTACTTAAGTAAATACCATCAGCTTTTCCTTCGCTGATTACGGCATTTGCAAGCCTTGCGGTATTCTGTGCAATTACACCAAGCGCATAAATTACAGCAAACTTATCTTCCTTAATAAATGATGCAAGCTTCTTATCCGCCCCTTGAATTGCCCATTTGAAAGCTGTAGCGGGCGCAAATATATTGTAGAAAGTTGCTACTTCTTTGCCAAAAGTGTCTGTCAATTCTTTTACAAGTGAAACCTGATCTCTAATCCACTTGTCATCACTTTTGATAGGTTTAAGTGAATAAAGGTCTGAAGCCTTGCTTGCTTTATTAAGTGCAGCTGCTGTTGAAGGTTCAAAAAAATAACCGTCACTCATAAGCTTTACAAAATCAGGCTTAAAAGTTTCAACAAAGTGCTTATGTCCACTCAGATTCTGCTCTCTCATCTCTGGTTTGTCATAGGCTGAAAGCAGTTCATTCTGTGTGTAGTGGAACCAGAATCCAACTGGGACACGTTCTGTTTTCTTGTTATTAAATGCATCAAAAACTAATTCTCTTTTGTTTGACATATTTTTCTCCTGTGTTGCGCAAGGCCCCTCAGCCAGCCGCAAAATATTTGAGTTCTTTTTAGTTTAATTGGATTGATAAAGCTGGAGTTCTTTCAGCTTAGTTTTGACGACAACAGAGGTACATGACTCCGTTGCGGAAATTTTCACGGACTAATTTTTCAAAGAAAATCTTCATATATACCTCCTTTTTAGATTCTCTAATATGTTTTCACAAACCTGTATTACCTATTGCTTTACTAGGTTTTTATGTTGTTAATATAAAGTTATTTTCCTAGTATGTCAATAGGTTTTGTAATTATTTTTTTTAAATTTTTCTTTTTCAATTTGCCATATCGGGTAATCCATCACTATATTTGTAGTATGAATATTTCAATCAAATCATATGACAATTCAAATTTTTCTGTTAAGTTTCTGGAGGGATTTTCAACATCGGTTCTTAATGCTGTAAGAAATGTACCAGGACGACAGTGGGATGATAAGAATAAAATCTGGCTTATCCCCGATAATCAAAAGGCTGCAGATCAACTTTTGCAGAAGATTTTTGAAACAGGGCTTTTTAATGTGCCTCAAAATTTTCTGGAAAAACATGATGATTCAACAAGGCAGGATTCGCGGATAAGTTCCGAAATAAGAAAACTTACTGAAGCTTTGACCGTCCGCCACTACAGTGACCACACAAAACAATGCTACAAAAAATGGGTGGAAGAATTTATCGAAAAATATCATGAGGATATCAACAATGTTGGAGAAGTTCAAATCAATGCATTCTTGAAAGATCTTGCCCTGAAAAAAAATGTAAGTGCCTCTACCCAGAATCAAGCCCTTGCTGCCCTACTCTTTTATTTCAGGTACATCAAAAATACTCCGATTCTGGAGCTTGGTTCTGTAATTCATGCCAAAAAGAAAGAGCGCATTCCTGTTGTTTTCAGCCGGGAAGAAGTTACCAAAGTTATTGAATATATGTCCGGAACCAAAAAACTGATTGCAAAGCTTTTGTACGGAACCGGCATGAGGCTGAATGAAGCACTGAGTCTTCGTATATTAGATCTTGATTTTGACCAAAAAGAAATCATCATCCGTCATGGTAAAGGTGATAAAGATCGCCACGTAATGATACCGCAAAAGCTGGTCCCGGAACTTAAAGCGCATATAGAAAAAGTCCGTCAGATTCATAATCAGGATTTGGCTGATGGTTGGGGTTCAGTTGTTATGCCTGGTGCCCTTAACGGGAAATATCCTGGTGGCTCCAAAGAATTCAAATGGCAGTGGCTTTTCCCCCAGAAAAATCGCTGGATTAACGCCCAGACAGGAGAACAAGGTCGCTGGCATCTTGATGAAAGCCTGATGCAGCGCGCCGTCAAACAAGCTGTTTTAGAAGCCGGTATAAACAAAAACGCCAGCTGTCACACCTTCAGACATTCTTTTGCTACACATCTGCTGGAAATTGGATATGATATCCGAACCATTCAAGAGCTGCTTGGTCACAGCGATGTAAGTACGACCATGATTTATACACATGTTTTGAATCGCGGCACCAGCGGTGTGGTGAGTCCGCTGGATAGGTTGTAATGTTTTTGCGGAAGGAAGAAGGTGATGCGGGGGTGAGTATATACGTGTGCGTGAGGATGGATATGCAAGTGTGAGCGTGTGTGTTTGCTTGTGCGTGCATACGTGTGGTGTATATGTGTGTGTGGGTGGGGAACTTATACGTATCCGCATAAAACTATTTGTTTATAGGCTATTTCATGATATAATAAAAAGAAACACTCCCCCTTTGTAAGATTATACTGACAGTTTTTGCAGTATAAGATTTTTAGTGTGGATAGGGAGAATAATTGTTATGGCGACAGGCACACTGGCCTGCTTTTTGTAAAAAATTTTTTTGTTAAGTGGAATATATAAATTAATGGAAAAAATCATCTTAAGAAAAGCAAGAACAGAAGATTTGGACTCCATGTGGAATAATATCTGGCAAGATAAAGAACTTGCAAAATTTATGCTTTGGAAACCAGTAGAGAACATAGAAGAAGCAAAAATCAGATTACAAAAAACTATTGAATATCAAAAATCAAATCTTGCATTTTATATTTGCCTTGAAGAAACTGATGAAGCAATAGGTTTTCTTGGTGCTGTCAATATAGGTGATGGTATTTTTGAAGACAGTGGAATCTGTATAGCGAATAAATATCAAGGAAACGGATTTGGAAAACAGGCAATGCAGCTCCTCTTGAAAATGATTTTTGAAGAACTCGGTGGAAAAGAGTTTATTTACAGTTGTTTTGAAGAAAATAAGAAATCACAAAGACTATGCGAGTCACTTGGATTTGAATATAAATACGCTAAACAAAATACTAGAAAGTGGGATAATCTGAATTATACAGCCAAGTATTACTCGATAAAAGCTGGAGAGTAATTTTTTAGTGGTAAAATAATTATAGAAAGAGAACTTTAGGGGAGCATAAGGAAACAGTGGTACGCGGCTTTACGCCGCTAGAAAAAATATAATAATAGAAGCGTAGCTTCAAAAAAATACAGAATAATTCTTAACGAAAAAAGAAATTAAGAAATCTAATACTGTATGCGATATATTTTTGCCATAACAAAGCTTCAAAGCGGATGTCGCGGTCAGGTCGCGCCACCGTTTAAGCAGTTGTTATGACGACAGGCACACTGGCCTGCTCTTTTTTTAGGAGAAAATATGGGAAAGAAAAATATTTTCATTTTATGTTTTTGCTT
>JAEEGK010015432.1_pt1 | contig 16941 bp, 7 predicted proteins | sample 8958771 | NCBI WGS metagenome assembly JAEEGK01 (sample SAMN16246547, study PRJNA631951) | gut metagenome | biome: gut microbiome; feature: rumen; material: SC-attached | host: Bos | place: Iran: Karaj | collected 2018-10 | reverse complement strand
CCTGGGTCACGGCCATCCTGAGGCTTACGCTGTGGAATACAAAGCTTCCAAAGGTGATGCCGCCCGCAATGTGGCTGCCACTGAATACTTCCGCGTAAATCCTCACCGTCTGAATCTCGGCGTTATCGGCCTCGACATAAAGACCCCTGATGGCTCCAAGGTCGAGCTGAAAACGCTCACCGACGTCCGTCAGGAGCTGAAACTCTACGACGGCGTTATCGAGTCGCAGTTTGCTGTCGATGGTTTTCCCGTCGACGTCACCACCGCCTGCCTTCAAGACCGCGATGCCGTCATCTACCGCATCAAGACACCACTACTTAATGAGGGGCGCGCTTCTGTCTCCATCCGTTTCCCTTATCCCACAGGTAAGCACGCCGACGATGCTGCTGACTGGACGAAAACTGAACGGCACACGTCGAGAATTCTCGACATGGATGACCACTGTGCCATCATTGAACACAAAATCGACCAACAGTCTTTGCTGGACGAGCAGGGATATCTTCTATACATTCGTTGGGAAGGTAATGCTGTCGTTGATTCATGCGGGACGCATCATTTCGAACTCACCAGTGGCAGCGATGTCCTTTGTTTCGAGGCGGAGTACCGTGCTCTTCCTGCGCAACACACTCCGAAAGCCGTCCCCGACATGCTCGTCTTCGACCAGCAATTGAAGGCCGTCATCCGTGCCTGGAACAGCTGGTGGCAGCAGGGGGCCATCGTCGACTTCTCACAATGTACCGACCCGCGTGCCCGTGAACTGGAGCGCCGTGTAGTGCTCTCCCAATACCTCACCCAGGTGAACTGTGCCAACAGCTTGCCGCCACAAGAAACCGGTCTCACCTACAACTCCTGGTTCGGGCGTCCCCATTTGGAGATGGCCTGGTGGCACCTCGTAGACTTCGCCCTCTGGCACCGTCCAAAGACCGTAGCCACCATTCTCGACTGGTACAACACGGCAGCCTACCCCGAAGCCCGCAAGATTGCCCAACGCCAGGGCTTCAAGGGCGTACGCTGGATGAAAATGACCGACCCTTGGGCCGGCGAGGCTCCCTCAAACACAGGCAGCTTCCTCATCTGGCAACAGCCACATTATATTTACATGGCCGAGGAGCTATACAGAGCCACTCCAACTGCCGAGACATTGAAGAAATACGGCGAGCAGGTTGAAGAGACCGCTGCGTTTATGGCTGACTTTGTGAACTACGACGCAAAGACGAAACGTTACTTCCTGCAAGGCGAAACGGCCATGCAAGAGTCGATGTCGAAGGACTTCAGTTATAACCATCCCTTTGAGCTGGCCTACTGGCGGTACGGCCTTAGCATTGCCAACCAGTGGCGTGAGCGTCAGGGAAAGTCCCGCAATGCAGAGTGGGACAAGATTGTCAACAACCTCTCAACCCTGCCCATGACGAAGGAAGGCATCTACACCGCCGGTCTGCCGAAAGGCAAGACTGAAAACCTGCAGAGTTTCGACCCCTTCGATGCCGTAGCAGCCGGTGCTAAACCCGTCGTCTCGACGGAGACCTTCGCCGAGAAATGCCGCAACGACCACCCCGCCGTGCTCGGTCCCTTCGGCATGCTCCCCTCCAGTTCAGTATGTTGCGATACCATCGCAACAAACAAAACTTTGGACTGGGTGATGCAGAACTGGAACTGGCCCACCACATGGGGCTGGGACTACGGTATGACGGCAATGGCTGCAGCCCGCCTCGGACAGCCTGAGACCGCCCTCCGTGCCCTGCTCATCGACACGCAAAAGAACACATACTTGAAGAACGGCCACAACTTCCAGACCGCCGACCGCCTGCGCATCTACCTGCCGGGCAACGGTGCCCTGCTGACTGCCATCGCCATGATGTGCGCCGGCTGGGACGGCTGTACTATCCCCAGCAATCCGGGATTCCCCCAGAATGGCACGTGGAACGTGCGCTGGGAAGGATTACAAAGAATGCAATAATATAAATAAAGTATAACACCGACTATGAAACAGAAACTGATAGCTTTATTCATTATTCACTTTTCACTTTTCATCAGCCACGCAGTGGCGCAATCCGTCCCTGCTTTCCCTGGAGCCGAGGGGCATGGCCGCTATGCCACTGGCGGACGTGGAGGCGTTGTCCGCCACGTTACCAACCTGAACGACTCAGGCGAAGGCTCCTTCCGTGCTGCCGTCAGCGGCAACGACAAGAAGATTGTGGTCTTCGACGTTGGCGGTGTCATCGCATTGAACAGCAATATCAACATCGGCTCCAACACCACCATAGCCGGACAGACGGCTCCTGCCCCAGGCATCACTCTGCGATATTACACCGTCAACCCCGCTGGCAACAACATTGTGATGCGCTTCATCCGTATTCGCCGTGGACAGGAGAAAAACATCAACGACGGTGCCGATGCCTCAACCGCACGCCATTACACCAACCTCATGATTGACCACTGTTCACTGTCTTGGTCAATTGACGAAGTGGCCTCGTTCTACGACAACAACAACTTCACCATGCAGTGGTGTACCATTGGCGAGAGCCTCAACAATGCCGGTCACGGCAAGGGTGCCCACGGCTACGGCGGCATCTGGGGCGGCAAGCTGGCCTCGTTCCACCACAACCTCATCTGCCACGTCAACAACCGTTCACCCCGCTTCAACGGCGCCCGCTACAACTGGACGGGCTACACGGGCAACAAGCTCTACGACCAGTACAAATGGCAGAACGCCGTGCAGGCTGAGAATGTAGACTTCCGCAACTGCGTCATCTATAACTGTGGCAACGGCTGCTACGGCGGTCCCGGCGGCGGCAAGGTCAACATGGTAGGCAACTACTACAAGACTGGACCTGGCGCTACTACCAGCCGCCTGACCACCGTCACCGTCGGAGCCAACAGTAACTCAGAGGGGCACCCTGAATACTGGACGATGACCAGCCGCTACTACCTCAGTGGCAACCAGATTAACAATAACGACGCAGGCTGGTCGCAGATGTCGTACGATAACGGTACATACACCATCGATGGCAAACGCTATAGCCCCGACCCCAATCACTACAACGGCAACGACGTGGACTACGTCAAGAACTCGGCAGGCACCGACTGCGTCTGCATCCAGCTCGACGAGCCCGCACCTGTCGGAGAAGTGACCACCCATAGCGCCGCCACGGCCTTCGACAAGGTGCTCGGCCTGGCCGGTGCCTCGCTTGTTCGCGACACGGTTGATGAGCGATACATGACAGAGGCGAGAAACGGTACCGCCACATACAAAGGTTCTGTGACGAATAAGGCCGGTCGCATCGACGTGGTCAGCGACGTCAACGGCTATACCGAAGATAACTTCGGGACAGGCAGCCGCCCCGAGGGTTTCGATACTGACGGCGACGGGATTCCCGATGCTTGGGAGACGGCCAACGGCTTGAACCCCAACGTCGCTTCTGACGCCGTCCTCAAGACCATTGACACCGAGCGGGGATGGTACACGAACCTGGAGGTCTACCTGAACTCACTGGTTGAGGACATCATGAAAGCCTGCCAGGCCGACGGCGACAATACTGTCAGCGAGTACTACCCTGAGTGGAAGAAACCTGGCGAAGGGCAGACAGAGCCGGACACCCCCGATGACCCGGGGAACAATGACGACCCTCAGGAGCAAACGGTTTTCTACACCGTGTCGTTCAACGGCTCTAACAGCGAGAATCCCGAAGGGGTGTTCACCTACGAGGGCAAACACAACTTCAACTCGAAGTTTGCCGGGAAATATGACGGTCAGGAATATAAGGCCGGGCTGAAGATGGAGGGCACAACCGTCATCAACTTCTCCACCACGGCAACGGCCACCGTCACCATCGTGCAGTCAACCTGGAGCAACCACACCATCAAATTAGACAGCACAGAGTTGGCCACGTCAAACGCCACGACACCAGAAGGCTCGGCAGGTGTGCGTGTCTATACCATCAGCGGCGTACCCGCCGGCGACCATAAGATTACCCGTGGCTCGGGTGAGAGCGGGGTGCTCTACATTGCGGTTGTCACAGAAAGCACCACCAATCCCGACCCCGATCCCGACCCCGACCCCGACCCCGATCCAGACCCTGACCCCGATCCAGTCATTATGCCTGGCAATGTTGACGGCAACGAAGTGGTTGACAGTGGCGACGTGACGTACCTGGTCAATCACCTGTTAGGCCAGACGCCCGATAACTTCGTCAGCGAGGCTGCCGACGTGAACGGCGACGGCGAAGTGGACATTGCCGACGTGGCAGCCCTCATTGCCGCCATTATGGAGCAAATGGGCGTGCAAGAATAGAGTGTGTCGCCTCTCGCGGCGAAGTCAGGTGCAGGTAGTGCTGGAAGTGCGGGTTGTTTTCTATGTTTCGCTACTATTGGGCAAGAGAAGGTTGCACACGCCGTCGGCGGCAGCCTTCCCCTCCCCTCGTAGGGGAGGGGCCAGGGGTGAGGTCAACAACCCGAATTGATTATAACCACAACAACCATGTAAATAACTTAAACTCTGTTAAATATTCGTAAATTAACGTTGAAAGCGATTGAAGAAAGGATAAATTTCACTAAATTTGCGAAAGATTATATAATTACTTAACTAAATTATGAGCCAATGAGAAATAAACTACTCTTTTCAGCAGTCATAATTGTCCTGAGTCTACTCGGCACCACCAATGCCGATGCGCAATGGATGTCGATGACCAGCCGTATCGTCAACCCGTCGTTCGAGAGTGAGAGTGACGAGGCGGCTGCCAGTTTCGAGGATAAAGAACGAAGAACAGTCACCGGGTGGACCTTAGACTACCAAAACAAAGAATGGACCCAATACGGCACGACGAGCGGGAGCGCTACGTCATTGGGCGGAGTCTCCACCCCGCCCGCTGCAGCCGATGGTACCAAGTACTTATATCTGCGAACCAACTGGGCCAGCGGTGTCACCCTCTCTGTCAGCCAAACCATCAGCGGCAATTGGCCGGCCGGCTACTACCGCGTGAGCTGCAAGGCGTACACCTTTGCGTCGAAGGCCAGCGCGTTTGGGCTGTCTGTTCAGGTCGGCAGCGACACGCCTGTCACGTCATATTATAACACCGCGAACAGCAGCTGGCAGCCCTGGAGCGTCACCATCCACAAGACCGACGCTACGACTGACCTAACCATCACGGCCACCATGACTCCAGGCGGTGAATTTGGCGGACAAAACTACGGTATGCTCCTCGACGACTTCCAGCTGGAGTACAATCCGAACGAGCCAACTGAAGGCGAAGTGGGGGGGGTATATTTTTTATATAGCCAGTACAACGATAATGGCACCGGCGACCAGAACCGCTTCCTGGCGCGCGGAAAAAACAATGGTACTCGCGCCGTCGTTGACAAGTACGGTATTCCCCTGCGGCTTATCTATCAGGACGACGGCAGCGTCAAGATGCAGTTTGCCGACGGCACTAATGGCTATGTCACTAATACATGGTTCCTCAATGCCAATGGCGATGCAAATGATGCAAACACATTTAAGATGGTGGCGTCTACTGTCAGCGGTGTCGAAGGCTATCACTTCGCCACGCAAGAGGTCAACCCGGATTTGTCTGCAAGGCAGTACATGTATGTGTGGCTTATCAATAATACGTCAGGGGACTATTACGCTGTAGCTGGTAATGCTGACAATAATGTAGAGAACGACTACACCCGCACCGTCTGGAAGCTGCTGACCCCCGCCGAGCGTAATGCCATCGTCGCCGAATACCCCGGAGAGAGTCTGGCGAGCGTGATTGACCAAGCAAGGACGGGCGACCTCTATCCCAACCTGCCACCGACCGAGACGCCCGCCAGCCAGTATGGCTACTGGATCGAAGCGGAATACACCGCCGTTGACGTGACTCCCGGCACGTGGAGCTACACCGCCGTACGGCCGGGCAACAAAAACGCGGGAACAGGCGATGCAGCCGGTACAACCGAACTGTATCAGGAGACCGGCACCTTCACCCAGACGCTTACAGGGCTGCAGAACGGCATCTACCGCATCGCCCTCCAGGCCTTCGAGCGGCACGGCAGCACTGACAACGCCAAGCGCGTGGGCACGGACTACGGCAACGTCGGCGCCGCCTACATGACGGCCAACGACCAGCAGGTGCACATAGCCGCCTGGCACGAGGAATACACGGGCACGAACGACCCGAACACGATGGCGCAGGCGGCCGCCCGCTTCAACAACGGCCACTACGTTAACGAGGTGTTCGCCTACGTCACTGACCGCACGCTGACCATCAGCGTCACCGAACCGGGCTACCTGGGCGCAAACTGGTTTATCATGAAGGACGCGCTCACCGTCACCTACTTCTCGCCAACGAAGAAGACGGTGGCAACGCCTGAGGGCGAATACTACCTCTACAACGTGGGCACGCAGAAGTACATGACCTTCGACGGCTACTGGGGCACCTACTACAGCATGAGCGACGTGGGCAAGCGGCTGACGCTGGAGACCAGCACCGACGGCTTCACGCTGATGCACACCACCTACCTCTCGAACACCGACGACGTGGAGTCGAGCCACGACACCGAGAACTACTTCTACAGCCACCTCGGGCGCAAGGAGCACGCCTTCAGCAACGGCAACAGCCACGAAGGCGGCGAGAAGTGGGTGTTCTACCAAGCAGGCACTTTAAACGACAAGCCCGTCTACAACATCATGAACTTCATGACCGACTACTACCTCTCAGGCGACGAGGGCTACGACAACAACGACAGCCGGGGCTGGGGCGGAAAGCTCAAGACGACGGCCACGACCGCGAACGAGCAGTGGCAGCTGGTGACGTTCAGCGAGCTGAAGAGCGCCCTGAGCGCCAGCACCGCCAGCCCGCAGGACGCCAGCTTCTTGATAGACGAGCCCGACTTCATCGTCGGCTACAACAACGTCTATAAGGAGTTCTACAAGTGGAAGGTGATGGGCAACGACCAGTTCAAGTATTCTGACTGGGGCGATGACAACATCGTCAGCTTCCACTACGACAGGAACGGCGGTGTGAGCGAGGGCAACGCGGCCTACGCCTACAGTCTGGCCTCTGATTATCCTGACATCCTGCAGACCATCGAGGGCATTCCCAACGGCCTCTACGTCGTGGAGTGCCAGGCCGTGTTCCGCGACGGCGAGAGCCTCACTAAGGTTGACCAGAGCACCTATCAGGACAACACCAAATCATCCAGCCGCCTGAACAAAGACCGACTGGCCGACGGCACCTACGTCAACCGCGCCTACCTCTACGCCAACGCCAACATGGCGACGCCGCCCGACGACGCCCGCGACCTGCGCGACCGCTACTGGATCTACGAGAACGCGCAGATGGTGCCCGTACATGCCGCCACAGCCGATTTCGACAACCTCAGCGAGACCCAGATTCTGGAAAGCTTCAAGAACGGTGAGTACACCGTCCAGCTGCCCGTCTACGTTGATAAAGGCAAGCTAACCATCGGCCTGGTGCAGCTCATCGGCATCAACAACAACCTGCTCGCCTTCGACCGCTTCCGCCTGAAGTATTACGGCACGAACAACTTCAGCGACGCCCAGGCCATAGCCAAGGCCAACCTCGTAAGGCTGCAACGTTATTACAAGACGACCACGGACGGCGGCCTGGGCTACCAGAGCAACACCATCACCACGCCCGAGGTAACCGACCTCACCACGGCCATCAGCAATATAGACACCGACTACTCGACGGCCGCAGACGTGGCGCAGTACAACCAGGCGGCGCGCGACTACGGCGAGACCTCCATCAACTGGTATATCTACAACGTGCTGCAGACCGACTACGACCGTGGCGACTACAAGACGGTGGCCTACGGCTCTGACAGAGTTATCAACAGGACTCCCGGCGGAGCGCTCTATCCGTTTGTCGACGATGAAAGCAAGAAAGCGGTGGTGAAGTACTTCGGGGCCGGCACGAATACCAACAACGACAAGAGCTGGAGCGCAACGCCAGAGACCTACCTCACAGACTCGCGCTTCGGCAGCGCAAGTAACATGCGGGACAACGGAGGGCTCGACGACCTGAAGGCCGCCATCTCGGCCCTGCGTACCTACGTGGTGGCCAACAGCGAGGTGCGCTACCTGGAGAACGGCCTCGGCGAAGACGAAGCCGAGGCCGCCCGCAACGTGCGCCTGGCCTTGCGGCCGGGAACGAAGGAGGCCGTCGACATGATTACGCCCGAAGGCGTGCGCCGCTTCTACGAGATCAACCCCGTGATGTTTGCCAACACCGGCGCCAAGGTGATGGCCCCGCCCGTGAACAAGATCATGACCAACGCCCGCTGCTGGGCACCCCGTGGCGCCCACGGCCACCGCTACTACGACTACACCAACTACTGGTGGGATTCTCAGTCCGGTCAGAAAATAAACCACGTGGAGATTGAAGGTCTGATGACGGGTGAGTATCTCGTCACCATCTCAGAGAGCCACAACCATGAACTGGGGTCACTGAAATTCAACTACGAGGTTGGCGGCGTGCAACAATACACCGAGGATGTCGAGCTGTTCCGCGGCGACGAGTCGGTCTGGCAGATTTATACCCACAGCTGGCAGGACATCTCGTGTAGGGTAAACATCACCCAGCCATTCCAGAAAGTGGACATCTACTTCAAGGGCGGCGCGAATGCGCCGAGAGGGGCGACGATGAACATCTGTAACCTCCGCATCTACCGCATGAGTGCCGTGCAGACACTGCTGCTCGACGAGAACGAACCCGTGTTGGCCAAGAACGGCATGACCCCAGAACAAAACGGTGCCGGCTACAAGGGCTACCACGGCGTGAAGACATACTTCAAGCGTACGATGGCCAAGAACCAGTGGAACACGCTGGTGCTGCCCGTCAACCTGACGAAGCAGCAGGTGGTGGCCGCCTTCGGCAAGGGCACCATCCTGGCCACGATGGACGGCTTTGCCACCGACTACCCCACCGAGACGCAGAACCCCGACAACTGCATACACTTCACCACCGACGACATGTCCGACCTGAACGACAACCAGACCGCCATCACGGAGGGCAAGGTCTACCTCATCAGGCCCACCGCCGACCCGGCAGTGCCGGCTGGCGAGAAGGTACACTTCAAGAACGACTACGAGAACCGCCCGAACTACGTGGAAATCGAGGGTCCCATCTACTTCATCTCATACGTGGACTACCACGTGTCAGCCGAGGAGAGGAACCCGGACGTTGGCCAAGGCGACAAAGAGCCCCACGACCCACCGCCCACAGCCGACGACGGACTGAACACGAAGTATCTTGCCAAGGGTGTGCAGGAAGACAAGCTGACTCTGCAGATGCAGGGCAGCTACGGCAAGACCCTGGTGAGGGTGAACCAGCCAGACGAAAACGGCGGCACGAACTACATCTACGCCTTCCAGCAGCAGAGCGACGGCGCCGTCAGGCTGGTGGAGCTGGAGGGCGAGAACACCTATAACGAGACCGACCACGGCATCGCTGGCACGGGCCGCCTATTCAAGGGCTACCGAGGCTGGGCGGTGGCCAACTACAAGACGGGAGCCGACGTGCGACAGACGTACACCGTGCTGCTCGACGAGGGCGACAACGAGCTGACCATCATCCGAGGCATCGACTCGGCCGACAACTACTCTGAGACCAAGGTGAGCCGCCAGGGCATCTACGACCTGCAGGGCCGACCTGTTGACGCCGCACTCTACAACTCGCCGACGTGCCCGAAGGGCGTCTACATCGTCGACGGCCAGAAGGTGGTGAAGCAGTAACGTAACACGAAAACACTATCTAACAACCAGACAACTATGAGCAAGAAAGAATACAGCCCCCCCGCCAGCCGGCAGCTGGAACTGACGAGCATCGTCGCCCAGATAGGGCCGATACAGTCGCAGCAGTACGACAACGCAGCCCACGCCCCGCTGGGAAAGGACGAGAAGCTCGACGACCGATGGAACGACGACTTCATGGCCCGTGAGTGGGACGACTGGGAAGACTGGGAAGAGGAGTAGCTGCCGACGTGAACGGCGACGGCGAGGTGGACATTGCCGACGTGGCAGCCCTCATTGCCGCCATTATGGAGCAAATGGGCGTGCAAGAATAGAGTGCTTATCGTCGCGGGGCGTTGGGACTATTCTGACAGGAAGAACAGGCTGACGCCCAAGACCGAGATGAGGGCGCCCGCCACAGACCGCCACGTGACGGGCTGGCGGAAGAGCCAGTAGGAGGGCAGGATGATGATGATGGGCGTCAGCGCCATCAGCGTGGAGGCGATGCCCGCACCAGTGTACTGCACGGCCATCAGAGAGAAGCCCACCCCCACAAACGGACCGAAGACGGTAGTGGCCGTAGCCACGGCCATGCCCTTACGGTCGTGGATGGCCTCACGCAGCGATGCCAGTCCCTCACGGAAATATAGCAGCAGACCGAAGCCCAAGATGCCCGCCACGCAGCGCAGGAAGTTGGCACTGAAGGGTACAAGCCACGCCGGCTGACCGCAGGCTTCGTAATGGTCCATACCTATCTTGCTCAGCACGAGTCCGATGCCCTGGCACAGGGCTGCACCGACGGCATAGAGCACGCCGTGCAGCGGCAGCTTCAGCGACACCCTGTGGTGCTCGCCCCGCCCCAGCACGGAGAGTCCAATGCCGCCCAACGTCACCATCATAGCCACAAGACTCATGGGCGTCATCTGCTGGCCCAGCGTCACCCATGCCATAAGGGCTGCCGCCAAGGGTGCCAGGGTCATGAACAGCTGACCATAGCGCGAACCGATGATGATGTAGCACTGGAAGAGGCAGAAGTCGCCGATGACGTAGCCCACCAGACCTGAGAGCAGCATCCAGCCGAAGGCCTCGGCGGTGATGCCGCCGGGCAGGGGCGAGCCTGTCGCTACCCAGAAGAGCACCAGCGACATAGCCAGTGCCAGCGCCATACGCAGCACGTTGAGCGTCAGGTTGCCTAACCGCTTACTGCCAAACTCGCTCAACAGGGCCGTGGCCGTCCACGAGAAGGCCACGCCTATCGATATCAGCTCACCAAGATATGACATCGCTGAGTGGTGAAATAAAGAATGACGCCGGAAAGGAGTCCGGCCACGACGTCGATGACGTAGTGGGCGCGGATGTAAACGGTGGCGAAGCACATCAGCACGAAGAGCACGGCCACAAACCAGACGAGCCCGCGGCAGCGCGTGCGAATGGCCAGGAGCAGCAGGACGAGCGTCACGCCGACATGACTGCTGGGGAAGGCGGCCGTGGGCCGCTCGCCGGCGGCGTGGGCATGCACCATAATCTGGTAGAAAAAACCGTCCTCGTAGCCGGGCATGGTCATCATCTCGTCGTGCGTCAGGAAATAGTTGCCCACGTCTGGGAACACGCCCTGGGCCACATTGTCGAGCCCTGCGGCGAGGTAGTAGAACTGCGGCCCCGTGACGGGCAGTGCGACGAAAACGACGTAGAACAGGAAGAAAGAAGCGAGGATGACGAACGCCGTGCGCAGGAACTCGTCGTAGCGGCGGAAGAAGTAGTAGACGGCGACAGCTGCCACTAACAGGAAGTAGCTGGAATAACTTAAGTACATCAGCTCGCTGATGACGGGGTTGGGCAGCCGCTCGGCGAAAAGCAGGGCGGGCTGGCAGCCGAAGACCGACTGCTCGGCGGCGGCGAAGATATGGTCGAGGTTGGGGAAGATGCGGTTGAGGTCGAACGTGTCGGGATACCACCACGACAGCAGGGCCAGCTGCAGCGTGACACGGCAGAGCAGCGTGAAGCGGCAGGGCACCATGCGGTAGACAGCCCACAGGGCGGCGGTGGTGACGACGATGCGCAGACGGCCCCAGACCATCGGCTCGGGTGACGGCAGCTTGGTCCACGTGAAGAATATGAGCACAAGCGTCAGCACGAGATAGGCCAGCACGACCCACTCGGCCGCCAGCAGTCCGCGCACCGGCTTCTTGTCTGTCGCAAACAGATACTTGATTACAGCCATTTGTTGTCTTTATACCACTTGATGCTGCGGCGGACGCCCTCGCTGAGGTCTACCTCGGGATGGTAGCCCAGTTCGCGGATGGCGGGCTCGATGTCGCAGCGCCAGTTGCGCTGCTTGAGGATGTTGTACTTGTCGTTGTTCAGAGCTGAGATCTTGCCCGTCAGCCTACCGATATGCTCGCCGAAGAAGGTCACCACGCGCAGCACCCAAACGGGGGCCGTGATGCGTATCCACCAGGGGCGGCCCAGCTCTTCGTGGATGAGGTCGCTGAACGTCGTCGACTGGTACACCTGACCGTCGCTGAGGAAGTACTTGCGGCCCGTCTGCCCCTTCTCCAGGGCGAGGAAGACGGCCTGCACGACATCGGTGACGTAGACGAAGGTGATGTCCTGGCGCTTGAAGCCCACGGCGAAGTCGCTGTGCTGCTTGATGCTCTTGGCCATCAGGAAGTAGTCGCGCTCACGCGGCCCGTACACGCCAGTCGGTCGCAGAATAACAAACGGGAACTCCCCCCTCCCTTCGGGGGAGGGGCCGTGGGAGAGGCTATCCAGCCACTGCTCCGCCTCGAGCTTGCTGCGCCCGTACTCCGTATTGGGCTGCGGGGTGTCGGTCTCGCGGATTTCCTCGTAGGGCTGCTGCTCGCGGATAGCGCCGAAGACGCTGAGCGAACTCAGATAGACGAAGCGGCGGATAGGCATCTGCAGGGCCATGAGGGCGTTGACAAGATTCTTCGTTCCCTCGGTGTTGATGCGGCGGAAGTCGCGCTTGTCGATGCACTTCGTCACGCCGGCGGCATGGACCACGTAGTCGAACTGATGGCCGCTTAGCTGCTTCTCGAGCTGCTCTTCCGACGAGAGGTTCAGCTCGATGAAGTGTATGTGGGGATCCTGCAGGTATGCGCGTGAACTGCTGCCGCGCACGGCGGCCCACGTTTCGAAGCCCCGCCGCAGGGCCTCCTCGACGATGAACGAGCCAATAAAACCGCTGGCTCCGGTGACCAATATTTTCATTTTCACAACTTTTTGCGCGCAAAGTTACACATTTTTATTTATTTTCCTTACCTTTGCACCTACAATTTAACGAACAAAAGCAGAACGACGATGAAAAGACAGTTTTTACTGCTGGCAGCAGTGCTGCTCAGTTGTATGGCAATGGCCGAGGACGGCAGCCGCCTCTGGCTGCGCTACGACGAAGTGAACAAGGCTAAGGTGACGGGACCCGAATGTATAGCTGCCGACGAGCTGCGCAAGTACTATAGCGGCAGCGAGGCACAGCTGGTGATTGACCCGGCAGTGGCCGACGACGAGGGCTACGTCATCAGCGGCAGCACCGTACGCGCCAAGACCGAGCAGGGACTGATGTACGGCGCCTACGCCCTGCTGCGCGGCGAGACGGGCGCTTCGAAGCCGTTCTACAAACTGCGCATCCTGAACCACTGGGACAACCTGGACAGCTCGATTGAGCGCGGTTATGCCGGACTGAGCATCTTCTGGGCCTTGGAGGACCCGAAGACCAGGCGCACGCCAGACCAGTGGAAGCCCAAGCCAATCAACCGCGAACTGATCAAGGACTACGCCCGTGCCAACGCCTCGATAGGCATCAACGGTACGGTGCTGAACAACGTCAATGCCTCGCCGAAGATGCTCACCGCCATTTATATAAATAAGGTGAAGGATATTGCCGACATCCTACGCCCCTACGGTATCAAGGTGTACCTCTCCGTCAACTTCGGCTCGCCGATGACGATTAGTGCCAAAGGTGTCAACGGAGGTAAGCCGCTAAAGACCGCCGACCCCATGAATGCTCAGGTGAAAGCCTGGTGGAAGGCGAAGGCCAAGGAAATCTATCAGCAGATTCCTGACTTCGGCGGATTCCTGGTGAAAGCCAACAGCGAGGGGCAGCCCGGTCCCTTCGACTATAAGCGTACCCATGCCGATGGTGCCAACATGCTAGCCGATGCCGTGAAGCCATACGGCGGCATCATTATGTGGCGAAGCTTCGTCTATGGTGCAGCCCATAAGGGTGAGGACCGCGTGAAGCAGGCTGTCTCGGAGTTCAAGGACCTCGACGGTAAGTTCCGCGACAACGTCATCCTGCAGTCGAAGAACGGTCCGCTCGACTTCCAGCCGCGTGAACCGTATGCACCCATCTTCGACAACATGCGCCAGACGAAGCAGATGGCCGAACTGCAGATTACACAGGAGTATCTTGGACAGTCGCGCCATCTGGTGTATCTCGCCCCGATGTGGCGCGAGTTCTTCCGCTATGTGGAACCCAGCCGTCTGTTGGGCATTGCCGGCGTGGCCAACATCGGACTCGACAAGAACTGGTGCGGCCACCACTTCTCGCAGGCTAACTGGTACGCCTTCGGCCGACTGGCGTGGAATCCCTCGATGAAATCGGAGGAAATTGCAAGCGAGTGGCTGACGGCGACGTTCGGGAAAACCGAGAAGGACGAGGCACTGCTGAGCGTCATGCTCCGCAGTCGTGAAGCCTGCGTGGACTATATGATGCCGCTCGGACTGCACCATATCTTTAAGTTCGACCACCACTACGGACCGGAGCCCGACGGCTTTATCAAGTCGTACCCGATAGAGTGGTGCCCGGTCTACTACCACAAGGCCGACAAGCAGGGTATCGGCTTCGACCGCACACACACGGGTAGCGACGCCACGAGCCAGTACCGCGAGCCTTACTGCTCGCTCTACGACGACCCGTCGACTTGTCCGGAGAATCTGCTGCTGTGGTTCCACCACCTGCCCTGGACCTACCGCATGAACAGTGGCCGCACGCTGTGGGAGGAGCTACAATATCGCTACAACCGTGGCGTCGCAGAGGTCGAGGACTTCTGCAAGGTCTGGCAGGACTGCAAGCCTTACATTGACGAGCAGCGCTGGAACGAGGTCGACAAGCGCATGCAGCACCAGCTGGAGAACGCCCGCGAGTGGCGCGACGTCTGCCTCAAATACTTCGGCTCGTTCGTGGAATAATCACCTAAATTCCACCAACCTCCAGTTCGAACGCCCCAACCGGCAACCCCGTCTCGGCATAAGCATTCAGCCGGGCCGGATTATCTTTCCACGCATGCCGTACCCGCACAGGCAGACTGACGGGCGACGTGATGATAATACGGTTGCCCTCAGCACGGGCTGTGGCGTTCTGGAAACGTCCATCGCTGCCGGCAACCTCGAACTCAAACAGCTCGGCTGAGGCACGCAACGGCTGGTCGAAAGTCAGCGTGACAGTGGTTCCCTCTACATTGGTACTGACGACCTCAGGCATCAGGCGTACCTTTTTATCTTTATATACCAAACGGTCAAAGCAAAGGCCGATGCGCTCAGCCACTTCTTTCTTGCGAAGCGGGTGAATGTCAACGGTCTCGCCGAGGTCGATGGCACTGGCCAGTTCCACGTTGGTCATCTTCTTGGCCGTCAGGCGCTGGGCCTCGCGCAGCTGTGCCCAGTTACTGTTCGTGGGCGTGGCCTGATAGGTGATGGGACGCGGCATGCCTGTCTGCTGGCGTCCGTCGTAGTTGGCTAACTGTACCACGACGAAGGGCAATTCAGGCTGCTGCCAGCGGTCGCGCCAGCAGCCGATGAGCTTCTGCAGATAGTCGGCATAGGGAGCAGGATTGCTCGTGTTCGACTCGCCCTGATACCAGACGACACCGCTGACGGCGTAGGGAGCCAGGGGATGGAGCACGGCGTTGTAGAGCGTGGTGGGCAGGTTCTGTAACGAGACGTCGCCGCCCGGACAGGGAGGCATCTCGGCACCCAGGTGGAACTTCCACGACGGACTGAGGGGAATGACATCCTTCGGCATGGGGTTTTGCGAAAGGCGGTCGTCGCCAAAGCAAAGCATGTAGGGCTTCTCGGGAATGAAGTGAACGGCACCGTTCTTATTGATGAAACGGATAGCAATGACGTTGTCGCCCTCTTGCAGCAGTCCCTCAGGAATATCGTAGCGACGCGGGGGATACTGATAGCCGGTCTGGCCGATCTGCTTGCCGTTGAGGTAGGTGACGTCCTGGTCGTAGAGTGTGCCTAACAGCAGTCGGGCGGGCTTGTCGGCATGTGCCTTGTCGATGGTGATATGCTGACGCAGCCAGACAGAGCCCGTCCCCCGCCAGTTCCAGTTGTTCTGGTCGATGACGGTCCAGTCGTTATCCAGAAAGTCGGGCTGGGCATAGCTCTGCACATTATCTTCCTTGTTGAGCATCTCGTTCCACCGGCGGCTGGCCTCACCGTTAGCCTGCATCTGAGCCCTGACGTAGCTGTCGTTCTGGAAGAACTCTACCCGCTTCACCAGCATCGGGTAGTCACGGCGCAGGGAGTCGGCTGAAATCCACGCCTCGATGGGCGTGCCGCCCCAGCTGTTGACGATGATGCCCTGTGCCACGCCCGTCTTCTCAAACATCCGCTTGCCGAGGAAGGAGCCCACTGCCGAGAAGAGCCAGGCGTTCTGCTTCGTCAGCGGCTTCCAGTTGATGCTCGTAGGTCGGATGTCGTCCTTCACGCCGTGAGTATCCGTGTCGTTCTGTACACGGAATAGTCGGACCTTGTCAAGCGAAAAATCATCGATTTCATCGGCATAATTCGGATATACGCGCTCAATCGTCACGTCGATGTTCGACTGGCCTGACAGCAGCCAGACGTCGCCGATGAACACGTCGTCGAGCAATATCTTTTCACTTTTCACTCCGTCACTATTCACCTCCAAGGTATACGGTCCGCCCGCCTTCATCTGTGGCAGGTCAACCCGCCAGCGGCCGTCGGCATCAGCGACAGTCGCCACCTTTTTCTTATTAAGAGTAACCGTGACGGCCTCGCCGGCGTCGGCTTTCCCCCAAACAGGGATAGCCTTGCCACGTTGAAGTACCATACCATTCTGAAACAATTGAGGCATTGTCACCTTGGCTTCCAAGGTAACTAAGCAGGCCAGCATCGTGGCCCAAAGGATAAGTCGGATGTTCATCATTTGTTTTAGT
>JAEEGK010015431.1_pt1 | contig 16941 bp, 10 predicted proteins | sample 8958771 | NCBI WGS metagenome assembly JAEEGK01 (sample SAMN16246547, study PRJNA631951) | gut metagenome | biome: gut microbiome; feature: rumen; material: SC-attached | host: Bos | place: Iran: Karaj | collected 2018-10 | reverse complement strand
ATTTAAATAAAATTTTTAAATAAATTTTATTTAATGTAAAAAAAATATTATATAAATTCATAATAATTTATTAAAAAATAAAATTTATTTAATATTTTAATTATTTTTTTAAATGAATAATAATAATAATATTGTTTCCAGTTCATTATTAAATTCAAATATTAATTTTAATAATAACATGTTAAATTTATCAAATTATAACAACAACGTTTTGAATCTCAAAAATAATTCATCAAATAATATTTCAACACATAATTCAAATAATATTTATTTGAATAATAAACAAATGTACGATGAAAACATAAAAAAATGTAATTTAATGATAAATAATTTAAATAAAAATAATTTAGCAAATAATTATTATCAATTAAAAAAGAAAACAAATTTATCAATAAAAAATTTATATAATTTAAATGAAATTAATAATAATAATAATAATAATTGTTTTAGTTATAAATTATTTAACAGTAATGAAAATAATAATGTTTTAAATTCATTATCAGAAAAAAATTATGTTTTAAATAATAGTTTAATTAATAATATTAGTAATATTAATAATTTTAATAAAAGTTGTTTAAATCCAATTTTTTCAAATAGAGAATTTGATTCTATTTTAAAACCAAAATCAAGTAAAAATAATAATAATATAAATAATATTAATATTAGTAATTTTATTAAGAATAATAATAATAATAATAATAATAATAATGATTTATTTAAAAAATATTTTAATGAGAAATTTTTAAATGAAGAAGATGATAATAATAATAATAAAGAAATTAAAAATAAAAAAGCGAATTATAATAATTTTAGAATGAAAAAACTTTCTTTTAGTCAAGATTATAAAATAAAAAATAAAATTAATGAAAATGATATTTATTATGATTATAATAATATTTCTGAAAGAAATAATAATAGTATTAAAGATAATTATATAAATTTTTTACAAAATCAATTTGATAATAAAAATAAATTAAATAAAGAAATTATGACAATTTATAAAAAATTAAAAAATAGTAATGAAAAATTAAGTAATAAAAATAAATTATTAAATTTAGATATTACTGATTTAAAAATAAAATATAATAATAAATTAGAACTTAATGAAAAATTAAAGAAAGAAAATTTAATTTTAATTGAAAATTTTAAAAATTTAGAAAAAAATTACAATTTATTAAAACAACAAAATGAAACTTTTATTAATACATTAAAAGAATATGAAAATATTATTAGTAATTTAAAAGAAGAAATTAATGCTTTAAATAATACTATTAATAAAATTAATAATAAAAAAATTAATAATAATAATTATTATAAAAGTAAATCGCTTTCTAATTTAAATAATTACATTACTAATGAATCAAATAATAATTATAAACATATTAATACAAATAATAATAATGATTCAACAAAACAAATTTATATTAAAAAAAATTTAATTATTAATAGTAATAATAATAATAATATTAAAAAAACACCAATTAAAAAAATTGAAGAAATTAAATTAAAAATTCCTTCGAATCTTAATCAAAAAAAAATATTTTTTAATAATAATTTAAATAAAGAAAATAATAAAAATGATGAAAATATTAATAATAATAATAAATTAATGAAAGAAAAAAAAATAAAAGAAAATTTTGAAAATAAAAATAAATTAAATTTATTAAATAATAAAATAAATAATATTGATAATATAAAAGAAAATTATGAAAAATTATTAAAAGAAAATATTCAATTAAAAGAAGAAATTTTTGTTCTTAAAAACAAATTAAAAATTTAATTTTATAAATAATTTTTTATTTTAATTTTTATATTATAAAAAAATTCATATAAATAATTGAAAAAATAATAAAAATTAAAAAAAAAATAAATTTTCATTATAATTAAATATAATTTAATTAAATATTAGAAATAAATTTTTATTTAATAAAAACTAAAAATATTCGTATTAAAAATAATTATTTATTAAATATGGGAGCTTGCTGCACAGGAAGTGAAAAAATTGAAGAAGAAATTGAAAATTGCAAATCAATTCCAGAACTTTGTGAATTATTAAAATTAAAATATAAAGAAGCAGAACAAGAACAAAAAGAAATTAATAATTATTTAGAAGATAAAAGAAATAAACCAACTTTAATAGAAGTAAATAATTTAGATGATAATATGCTTCAAAAAAGAGTTCCTTATTTAGATAATATAAAAGATTGTATTCAAGAAATTGAACAATTATTAGAAAAAAACCCAAATGCAAATTTAAAAGAAACTAAATTAAAATTAAATGAATTATATAATATTTATGGATGGGTTTATGATGATGAAAAAAGATATGAAAATTTTCTTCAATCTTTTAGAGAATTTATTAATTCAACTGATAAAGGAAATAAATAAAATTTTATTTATATTATAATATTATTATAATAATAATAATATATTTTTTATTTATTTAATAAAATGAAATATAAAATATGTTAAAAATTATTTATTTATAAATAATAATCATATTATCATTAATAATATATTTTTATTTAGAAAACATTAGAACCTGTTGTTCTTAATAATGGACTACTTTTTTCTCTAGTAATTCTATTTGTTTGAGGGAATAAATATTTATTATATTTATAATTAAATTCCGAATTTATAATTGGATTAGATTTTAATTGTGAATCTCCTAAATAATATCTTTTTGCATTGTAGGGATTAACTTCAATGAATTTATTTTTATTCATAAAATTATAATCCGCATCGTATTTATAAAGATCATCATTATGAAATTTATTTTCTCCATAGCTCGCAGCATTTTTCGAATAAGATTCATTTTTTAATTTCATAGGCACAGTTGAATTAATTTGTTGATCTAAAATATTTTTATATTGTCTTTTTTTTTCTTCGCTAAATAATTTTTCTTCTCTTTCTAAATTAGCAATTCTTTCTCTTTCTAATCTTCTTTGTTCTTCCATTTTTTGTCTTTCGAAAAATTGTTGTTCTTTGAATCTCAAATTTTCTTCAGCTAATTGTTTATTATAATTATAATAATCTTCGTTTATTTTTTTATAATCTTTATAACTATTATTAAAATATTTATCAAAAATAGCTTGATTCGTAACATCAGTTGATTCTCTTTTCGCGCCGCTTATTTTTTGCAATCTCGAAAGTTCTTCTAAATCGCTTCCATCTTTATTAATAAATATTTTATCTTCTGTGTTATAAATAACATTTGGATTATAATAATTAGCTTTATTGTTAATTATATTATAAATTTTTTCATCAGGCAAAGTTTTGTTTACTTCTTTGACTGGCGCGAATTTTTTAGATAAATAATTATATTGAATTTCATTTTTGCTTTTTTCGTTATAATCTGAATACATTTTACCAAATTGATCTATTTGATTGCTTAGTTGAATTATTCTATTTTGGTAATTTTTTTGACGCTCTTCGTAACCCATGTCTAATGATACGCCGGTTGGTTCTATTTTTTCTTGCAATTGTTTTAGGTCTTTCATTCGTTTGATTTTTTGGCTTTCTAAATAATCTTCGTATTGTGATTTTGCTATTGCTTGTTTTTTTTGGAATTCTTTTTGTTTTTCTAATTCTAATTCGGTTCGAACCTTTTCTAATTCATTTTGTTCCTCTATTAAACGTTGATGTTTGTCTTTTTCCATTCTCATTCTTTGTTCATCGATTATTTTTTGGTAATTGTTCATTAAAGTTTGTTGAATTATTGACATTTTATTTTTATTTAATAACGTTTATTATTATGATTTTAATAATTTTTATTTTTTTTTAAATTAATAAAAAATTTTGAATTTTTTATAAAAAAAATAAAATTTGGAAAAATTTATAATTTATATTATTAAATTATAAAATATTAATTTATTTAATCTTCATCTGAAGATTCATCATCTTTATTTAAAGGATAACCAATGAACATTTGAATTTTTTCAAAAATTTGTTGTTTAAAACCTTCGATAATATTTTTTCTTTCTATTGTTTGATTATTAGCATCTCTATTTGGACATTCTTTAATTAAAATTGTAATTTGTGATTCATTTCCTTCTTTAGGTTTAATAGTCATTTTAATATCAGCTGGTTCTTTCCAATTTGAAAATTTCCAGTTTAAAATTAATATTTTATTTTCTTGTAGTTCTACTACTTTCCCTGTTATTGAACCATTGTACATTTCAAATGATCCTCCGACTTTTTTTTCAAATTTACATTTACTTTGGGTGTATTTTGAAATCATTTCTTCGTTTGTTAATGCATCGTAAATATAATTTGGTGGAACTCGATATTTTATTACAAAACGAACTTCAGTAAAAGACATTATTATTATTAAATATTTAAATATAAAAAAAGAATATTCTATTTTATATTATTTTTTTTAAAAATAAAATTATTTAAATTTTAACAATAAAAATAATTTTTTTAATTTCATTAAAATCAACATTAAAAATTATTAAAAAAATTATTTAAAAAAAATTATAATAATAATTATAATAATAATTTAATAATAAAAAAAATTAAATAAAAAAAATTAATAAAAAAATGCAATCATACACATTATACACAACATCAGAATTTCTCCGTGATCGTCATCCTTACATTCCGGATCCAAATCCTCGTCCATTAATGGACCCGGAGCAAGTATCAATAGCCTACAACGAACGAGCTATTCCAAAACTGGCTGATCTTTTAGTTTATCCTCCTTTATCTAGTCAAAAACGACGAGATTCTCTTCATACTTTAAACGAACTAGTAAGTCATCAAGAAACAAAAGTAGACATGATTAACAACAAAATAGTTCTTAAAGCAACGAATTTAATGAAAGATGAAAATCCTGACGTTCGATTTGAAAGTGCTTTTTTAGTAGGAAGTCTTTTATTTTTAAATGAAGGACGGTTACAATTTGATTCAGAAAAAGAAAATTACGATATCATGCAAAATTTAATTTTCGACGATGAAATAAAAGTAAGAGAAAGTGTTGGATGGTTATTATATAGATTAAGTTTACATCAAAAAGGAATAGAAATGATGAATGAAAGTAAAACAATTTACAAAATAGTTGATGCTTTTAATTCATTTTGTGTTCCTGAAAAAATCGAAGAAAACATTTATTATTTATTATATTTATTAGAAGCTTTAATTAATTGCACTAGATATGATGTTAATATAAAGCATACTTTAAATAAAGGATTATTAAAAAGTTTTAATGAAATTCTTTTTGATGAAAATGAAAATTATTCGAAAAATTTATCGAGAGGTTTGTATACGCAAATGAGGGAATTAATTTTAAGTACATTAAAAAATATAACATTAATTTTCGAAGGGAAAAATGAAGCTTATGATGAAAATTTAATTATTACGTGTCATAAATTTTTAGATTCGCCTTTGGAAAAAGAAAGACTTTATTCAAGTTCGATGTTTATGAGTGTGAGTAATATTTTATATGCGAAGAAACAAATTTGTTCTTATATTAATCAAGAAATTTATTTGAAATTTAAAAAATTAGATGACGCTATTAAAAAAGGTGAATTTTTAGATGATGAAGAAGAAGAAGAAAGATTAAGAAAAGAAAGAAAAGAATTAAAAGAAAAACCGCAACATTATCAAATTTTAGAAAAAATTTGTGCTTTATTAAAAGATAATGATTATGATATTAAACAAAATTCTATTTTATGTCTTCAAAATTTGTCTGGTTTGCCTGAAGGATTTATAAAAATTATTGATATTTTACATGAAGAATTAGAATTAATGAATGAAGTTTTTGGTGTTGATGCTTTGAAAGGTTTGACTGAATTGTTGCCTAAATTAAGTAAATATAAAAATCCTCCTCATATTGAAAAAGAAATGTTACCGAAATATAAAAATGTTATTAAAGCTATTATTTATTTTTATAAAAAATATAATGATGATGCTCTTAATATTTTAATTCATGACACTGTTAATATTAATCAAAAACTTGGCCCGTTTTATATTTTATCTGATCAAACTTTACATAAATGGGCGAAATATTTAACTGAAAGAATTAGTAAAAAATCACCAGAAAATCAAGAAATTTTAACACAATTTTTAGAAAAATATGGAAATAAAAATACTAATGTTAGTAGAGAATTTGGAGATTCTTTACAATTAAGTGACATTATGCAATAAATAATAATAATAATAAATTAATTATAAATAAATATTAAATTTTTATTATTAATTTTTAAAAAAAAAATTAAAACAAATGCAAAATAATCTATTAAAATTTAAAGAAATATCAAATAAAATAATATTAGGAATTGACATTGGCGGAACATTAACGAAAGTTTGTTTAGTTTTTCACAAAAAAGAACAAGAAATAAAATCAATAATTCAATCATCAAAAACATTTTCGCATATTTTTTTAGCCGGAGAATTTTATTGTTGTTTAACATTATTTAAAACTTTAGCATTCGAAACAGACATTCTTCCAATATTAAAACAAATAGAAATAATTTCACCCATTTCTCAAATAGAAGCAACAGGCGGAGGCGCATATAAATTTTCCGAAACAATGAAAAAATATTTCAACATTGAATTTAACAAACACGATGAATTAATTTCTTTAGTTAAAGGTTATTTATTCATAAATCATTTCAATTCATTTTATAAAATAGATGAAAATGAAAGAGAAATTCCCGTTTCATCAAATGATTTAATTTTCCCTCATATTAGTGTTAATATTGGTTCAGGAACTTCGATATTAAAAGTTTCTAGTTTAGATGATATTCAAAGAATAAGTGGCACGATTTTAGGCGGAGGAACTTTGATTGGCTTATGTAAATTAATAATAAATGAAAATTCTTATGATAAAATTTTACATTTATGTCAACAAGATGATTATAATAATGTTGATTTAATGTTTGGAAATAATTTCGATTCAAATGATTTTATGACGATGAGTTTGAATAAAATAGAAGAACTTAAAAAATCAGGGAAAAATGTTAGTAATAAAGATATTGCTTTATGTATTTTGATTATGATTTGTAATAATATTACTCAAGTTACGAATTTATTAGCTGAAGAACATAATGTAAATCAAGTTTATTTCATTGGGAATTTCACACGAAGAGAAAGTCCTGCGATTATTATGTTAAATAAATGTATGAAATTTTGGAATAAGGAAATTAATGTAAGATTTAATTATTATGAAGGTTATTTAGGCGCAATGGGAACTTTAGTAGAAAAAAATGAATAAAAAATTTTTTTTTTATTTATAAAAAACTATATAAAAATATTTATATTATTATTATTATTATTATTATTATTATATTTTTAGAATTTTTCTTATAAACATACTAGTTCTATCTTTATTGCTCCAATTTCCTTCTTTTAAATACGCAGGAGTGATGAAATATCTTTCACTTAAGAAATATTTAGAATCATCCATGACACATAAATTATGTCGCTTTAAAAATCCTTGAATAGGTAAAAAAAAATCATCGTAAATAATAACTTCATTATGATTCATACTTTCAGGCAAAATTAAATCATACGGACCAGAAGTTCTTTCAGCTAATTGAATACTATCTTCAAAGGGAATTAAACTATCTTTTTGCCCATGAATAATTAATAAAGGACATGTAACATCTTTTATTCTTTCATAATTATTATATCTATTACTAATAATGAACTTCATAAATCCAAGAATAGTTTTTGCAGTGTCTTGTATGCTTTTAATGGGGCTTATTAAAATTAACGCGCCTGGTTTTCTTTTGCTTGCGAGATAAGTAGCAACACCAGTTCCAATGCTTCTTCCGCATAGAACAATGTTTTTAGGTTCTATTTTACATTCATTTACTAAAAAATCAAATACTATTAAACTATCTTCTTCTGTTGTTGCGGCGTTTTTTTCTTGGTAATAAACGCTGTAGCCTGGATATTCAATTGAAATTATGTTGAAAGGCAGTTTTTGTTTGATTAATGATAAGTTTGAATTTGCGTTGAAAATGTCTTCTGCGTTTCCGTGAAAATATAAGAAAAATTTATTTGTTGGTTTTTCGTTTTCGCAGCGTTGAAATAAACATGGAATGTGAAATAAATTTCCGTTTTTTAATTTTTTAGGAATGAATAAAATTTTGTCTTTGTGGCGATTTAATTCTTCGTATTTATCATCTGTTGGAGCAGGAAAAATTATGCTATTGAAATCCATATTTTTTTTATTAGAAAAAAAATATTATAAGAAAAAATATTTTTAATTATAATTATTTTTTAATATTAATTTTCTATAAATATAATTAATATAATTATTTTTTTCCAAATAAATTACTTAATGGATCATTTCCTTTTTTTTTTTCTTCTTCTGCGTATTTATTTCCGAATTTATAAGCTGCTTTTGCTCCGCTTAACATTTGTTGTTGAGATGGTAAATATTGTTTGTTTTGATCGTATAATTTTTTTGCGGTGTCGTAATCCATGTTTGCTTGAATGTTAACGTCTTTTATTTGATTTGATTTTGGGTCGAATTTAAGACTAACATTAACATTTTGATTGTTGTTGTTGTTATTGTTATTGTTGTTCGTTTGATTTGGTTTTGGATTTGGATTTCCGAATAAATTATTTGCTTTTTGTTGATTTTTTGTGTTGTTTGTTGGATTTCCAAATAAATTACTTGTTTTTGATTGTTGATTTGGATTTCCAAATAAATTTGATTTTTGTTGTTGTTGAATATTTTTTTGTGATTGTTGATTTGGATTTCCAAATAAATTTGATTTATTTACATTTGAATTATTATTATTATTCATTTGATTTCCAAATAAATTACTTTTATTTTTAGCTTCATTTTGATTATTTCCAAACAAATTTGTATTTGGATTCGTTTGTGTTGGAGTTTTAAAGCTCGATTTATTTTTATCTACAAATAAATTATTAATTTTACTTGAATTATTTTTATTTTTAATTCCTTCAAGTTCATTTTTAAAACTATTCGTTTTTTTAATTCCTTGTTCTTCAAGAATTTTATCTAAATTACTTTTTCCATCTTTAATAATTTTAACTAATTTATCATCATATGAAATATTTTTTTCTATTTTTTTCATTTTTTTCGTACTTTCAACTAAATATTTTCTTTTATTTGCCATTTCAGGATCTTCTTCTAAATTTTGAGCGATTTGTGGATTTTTATTAATGTATTGCAACAAAAAGAATCTCAAACCACTTTTTAAACTTTTTATAAAAAATTGTCCTGTTGCTTTTGGAAACGATTCTCGTAAATTTCGAATAATTAAACTATAAATATAATCAACTAAAGCTTTTACATAATCAGCTAAAGAACGATAATAAGAATCATGATTTTTCGCAGATTTAAAAAATGAAATGTCTTTTTTTTCTTTGAAAGGATAATTTTCATTATTATTGTTATTATTATTAATATTATTATTATTATTATTATTAATTTTTTGATAATTTGGATTATTTATTAATTGATTTTGTATTAAATCTTGATAATTATTAACCAATTCATCAATATAAATGAAATTAAAATTCATTTCGGCGATGTTTTCTTGAATTGCTTTTGTTTTTTCGAATTGTTTATTTACATATCCCATAATAATTTCATCAAATTCATTTAAAATTTTCGGAAATCGTGAAAATAATCTATCAATAATTGTTTTAATAAGATTGGAAACACAAATAATCGTATTATCAAAATAAGCTTGAACTTCATTTTTTAATTCATAAATTTTACTATCTAACAAAGCGAGAATTACATTACTCGAAGGAAATCCGCTTAAATAACTTTCTTCTGTTTTTTGAATAGTGTCGATAATGAATTTATTTTGAATTTCTACTGAAGGATGATAAGTTAAATAACTATCTAAAAAATCTGAATAAATTCTTTTTAAATCTCTATTTGCAACATTGTCTTGTTCTCTTTCAGCTTTTCCATTAAAAGCTTTTTCAACAGTTTCGCAGAAAATATTTATCAAACTTTGTAAATATAAATCTTTACTTTCAGTTGAAAAATCTAATAATTCATTTCCAATCGATGAAATTTCACTTTCATTTTTTTCTATTTTTTCTTTTAAAGCGCGATAAATCGATTGAATGTTCTTTTTAAATTTATATGAATCGTATATGAATTTAGTTATTTTATCTCCGATGTTTTCGAATGTGAAATTATCAGATAAATTCAAATATTGAAAACTTTTGTGATTTCCAAAATATTCACGTTCAATTCTATTCAATTCAGAAGAATCTTTATTTAAAGGCAAATTCGCTTTGACGCAAACGAAAGAATATTTTAAATTTAAAATATCATTTTCACTTTGCAAAAAATATTTCACACATTCATAATCAAAATTATTAGAAACATTGTCCGGCTTTGTTATTACACATAAAGTTCTTTCTAAATTTTTATCATATTTTCTTATTAAATTAAACCACAAATCACGAACGGAATAATTTTCTTTTGAAAAATTTTGACAATCAATTACTAATAAAATAAAATTCGTACTGTCACTTAAAGTTCTAGTCATTAATGTGTTGTTTATATTATTAATATTATCTAAATTAATTTCGCTTATGTCATAAAAAATCATATCCGCACTTTGATTACTAACTAATCGAATTTGAATAGGAATGTCTCTGTTAATTTCATCGGTGTTTTTTTGAAGTTCGCGAATGAATTTTTTTGCTTCTTCTAAATTGGTGAAATTTTTATTGTCAATATTAACTGAAGTTGAAACATTTTCATTAGTATGTTCAATGTTTATTATTAAATTTCGCTTCGATGGAAATCCTGAAGGTAAAAAATTGTATCCTAATAAAGAATCAATCACACTTGTTTTTCCTGATGCCATTGGACCAATCACAGTGAAACGATAAACTAATTTTTCATATGAAGATGATGATAAACATTCATATGAATTTAATTCATCTATTATTGATATTATTTTTCCGTATTTTGTATAAATTTTATCTGGACTGTTTGTGTAATTACTTGTTTTATTACCGAACATTTTAAATATTATTATTATTAATTATTTAAAATAAAAAATTATTTTTTTATTTATATTTTTAATTATTATTTATATATTTTTTTTTATTAAATATTACTATCAGCATCAAAAGAAAAATCATTATCGAAATTATTATTATTTTCATTTAAACTATAATAATGTGCAATAAAATCATATTGTCCACCTTCAATGATTTTTTCAATATAATTTTTTTTCGCACTTGTAATAACATTTTCTTTGAAATTTAACATTCCTTTCATATTATTATTTCCTTTATTTATAATTCCAATACTAACAACATTAGAATTATTACTTTTATAAACAATAACACTCAAATCTTTTTTATTTTTAACTTCTTCGCCCAAACTTTTTAATATTATTTTATTAACTTTTCCATTCAAATCTGTGTTTAATGCATCTCTTACACTAACGCTTAAAGGATTATCGCTATGGAAAGTAATCATAAAAACTCTTGATTTTAATGGATACAAATCATTATCGTAGCCTAATAAATTAAGCCAATTTCTAATTTTATTTTCGCCATCTTCTGATAAAAAATTATCTTCAAAAAATTTAATAAATCCTTTTTCAGTCAAACCTCCATCAAATGATTGATATTTATTCAAAACATTCTCTTCAAATTCTTTTTCTGTTATTGTCGATGTGTTTATACATTCATGAAATCCTTTAAATTCTTGATAAGAAAGTTTACGATTTAATAACAAATCGAATTTTTTGAAAATGTCTTTCAAAGTTGAAATAAAAATCGGGTTGAATTTTTTATCTTCATAATTATAAATTTGAGTATTATTGTTATTATTATTATCATTAAAAGGGCGTCCAAAAAAACATCCGCTCGTTCTGGGTAAAATTATATAATTTCCGGGAGGCAAATTTAATTCAGTTTGAATGTTACTAACTCTACTAAAATCTAATGTTTGAATGTGACTAATTTCGTTTTTTATTGTGTCTTGTTTTAAAACAGTTAAACTAATGTCCATTAAATTTTTTCTCGAATCATTTTCTTTAAATTTATCTTCATCTTGATGTAAACTTATTATTAAATTAGTTGCTTTTTCTAATTGAATACAATAGTACCATTTAGATAATGTGCTATCTAAATTAATTTCTTGGTCTTTTAACATTACGAATTTCCCGCGAATTCGAACTTCTTCCCAATTTTTCGCATAACAAACTGCGAATGAAGAAAATTCCTTTAAAAAATCATCGAATTTTAATATTAATGTTCCGGCTGATAATTCATTTGATATTAAATAATTTCCTTTTTCTAATGATTCTTCGTATTCTTGAACGATTTTTTCTTTATTTCCATCGTACCAAACTTTTCTTAAAACAATCAAATTTTCCTGAAATTTATTCTTCACATCAATTATTGTATAGCCAAAATTTGGAATAGTTAACATATGATCTTCAATAATATCTTCGTTATTATTATTATTATCATAATCTATCATTTTACTCACAGCGACGGTTAAATATTTTTTATCGCAAACATAATTTTTAAGTTTTTTTATTAATTTATCTTTATTTTCATTTTTTAACTCATCTTCTATCGAAAAATACAACGTCGGACATCCAGTCAAAATCATAAGAAAATCCGCAATGTTACTCGCAGTTAAATTATAATAACAATCAAATATTTTCGCCATCGCTTTTTCTAATATCAAAATCCACAATTCATTGCTCTGACTTCGACTAACAAGAGGAACACTACAAGGAATGCAAGGAAACAAATCATCAATAACAATAGTGTTCCATTCTCCATTCACACACAATTTAACTTGATAAATTCCTAATGAATTATATTTATCAATTTTAAACAATCTCTTAATCAAATTGTATTTCTCAGCCAACGCTGAAAAAGCACTTGCTAAATGATTGTCAGGCAAAAGTCCTTGATGAATGTCGTTTGGTTCTGGTTCGCCATTGTTGTTGAAAATTCTTAAAGAACTGTCGATGTTTTCGTTGTTGTTGTTGTTAATGTCGGTGTTTTCCATTATCAAACTTGTTATGAATTCTTCTGGTCTTCGCCAATGAATAATATAATCTAAATAATCTTTCATATTTTCATCGTATTTGCTGTTGATTACTGCGTCGTCGTTTGGAATAAAATCCATGTCGATGAATTTTATTTGATTTCCGATTGTGTTGCTTATTGTGTTTAGTTTTTCTTCGATTTCTTCTTTTGTTAGAAATTCGAAGGGAATGTTTTCGAAATATTCGTAATAATCTTTTATTTCTTTTTCTAATTTTTTTTCGTCGTTTACTATGTAATTATATTGAATTTGCTTTTCGGGAACATTCATTGTTAGTTTGAATTTGCTTTTTAATTTCCAATTGTCTTTTAATATTACTTTCGCAACTTCTTTTTTTTCAAATGGTAAAATTCGATTTGAAGTTTTTAATTCGTTGTTTATTTTGTTTTCTAATTCGATGTTTTCACTTTGATCTAAATGAACTTCGAAGTCTACGACTGACATTGTTGTTAATTCAACTTTCCATATGAAAATTCCTACAATGTCACTGTCATCGTTTACTTTTTTGTATTCTTTGTATAAAATTACACCCGGAGCTAATTCTTTTTTTACTTGATCTTCTAAATCATTATTATTATTATTATTATTATTATTATTGTTGTTGTTGTTGTTATTATTTTCGTTTGATTGATTTGACATTAATTATTTATTAATTTAAATGTTTTTTTTTATTAATTTTTTTGTTAATTAATATTATTTAAATTTAAATTTAAATTTTTTTTTTTATTTATATTAATTTATATTTACAAATTATTTAATTCTACTAAATTATTTAAAAATAATATTAAATTTGTAAATGTGAATTTTTGAATGGAATTTTTTTTATTTAAATTTTTGAATATTTTTTTATTATTATTTATAATATCATCATCATTTTTACTAATTTTATCAATTTTTTTTAAAATTTTGAATTTTAATCTTCGCAAAACAAAATTTGTGCAACTTAAAATTTTAAAGCTCATATTATTATTATAATAATAATAATACAAACCATAAAACCAATTTTTAATATCATCTTCTTTATTAAAATATAAATCAATGCTTCTATTATTAATAATAAAACTTAAAATTTGTGAATGTTTTTTTAATATTTTTTTTACATTTTCATCTGATTGATTATCATTTAAAAGTTTTTTTTTTAAATTTTCGCTATAAATTCCATTTAAAATTTTAATAATTTTTTTTAATTTATGTTCGATTATTTTATTATCATTTTTATTTTTTCGAATTTGAAAATTTTTTGTTTTGAAATTAATATTATAATAATGCGTTTTTAAACTTTTGTTTCCGAAATTTATTTTTTTTAATTCAATAATATTTTGAATGTTTTTTGTTGCTTCTTTAAATAAATTTTCGATATTATTTTTTTTATTATTATGAAAAATTTCATTTGTTTTTGATTTTTTTATTATATTTAAATTATTATTTTTTATTTTTTGAAATGTTTTTGATAATAAATTTTTTTGTAAAATAAAAATAACATTTTCAAATAATTTTTTTAATGAATTTATAATTTCAATTGAAAAATTATTTTTAATGTCAATATTTTCAATGTCAATTTGAAAATTTTTAATTTTTTTATTTATAATTTCAAGTTCATTTAAAAGAGAATTTCTTTCTTTTTTATTATTATTATTATTAAAATTATTATTATTTTTAATAAAATTTATTGAATAATTTATTAATAATTTAATATAAATCGAATTTGATTGTTTTTTATTTAAATTTTTATTAATTTCTTGTTCATATTTTAATAATAAATTAAAAATTTTAATTGAACATTCAATTTTATTTTTAAATTCATTAATAATTTCATCAATTTTTTTTTCTTTTATTTTATTATTATTATTATTAACAAAAAAATTTTTTTTTATATTTTCAATATTATTAATAATTTTTTTATTTTCATCATTTTTATCATTTTCATTATTATTAATATAAATTAAAACATTTTTATAAAACAAAGCGAAATAATAATCAAAATTATTTTTATTATTTTTATATTTTTTTTCAATATTTGAAAATAATTCAATTAAATATTCATAATTATTATTATTATTAATAAAATTATTATAACCATTAATAATATCAAAAATAATTAAATTATCATTATTATTATTATTATTATTAATATTATTATTAAATTCAATTAAACTATCAACTTTAAATAAATTATAAATTATTTTATTATAAATTAAAATTTTTTCATTATTATCTTTAATTTTTTTATTAATATTTATAAATTCTTTAATTACATTTTCACATTCATTAAATTTACAACAACTTAAATTAATAATAAACAAATTTGAATAAATTTTAACAAGAAAAAATAATTTTTTTTTCATATTCAAATCATCAAAAAATTTTTTTGAAATAATCATATTTTTTAAAGCTGAATTAAAATCGCCTAAATAATAATAACAATTAGATAAATTAATATACGAATCAATAATTAATTTTTTATTTTTTAATTTTGATGAAAGATTGTGACAAATTGAATAACATTCAAAAGCTTTTTGAAAATCTTTTGAAATTATAAAATCAAAACCTTTTCGACTTTCTATTAAATAATTAATTAAAATTGATTGATATTCTTCTGAAAAAGATGAATTTGAAGATGATGATGAATTTGAATCATTTGAATCTAAACTATTGTTTATGTTATTTTTATAATTATTGTTCATTGTTTTATTTTTGATGATGTTGTTATTTTCATTTTCTGAACTAAAATTTGAATTTATTGAATTTTTATTTGAATTTGTTGAATTTTTGTTTGAATTTGTTGAATTTTTATTTGAATTTATTGAATTTTTGTTTGAATTTATTGAATTTTTATTTGAATTTATTGAATTTTTATTTGAATTTGTTGAAATTTTATTTGAATTTATTGAATTTTTATTTTTTGTTGAATTTTTATTTGAATTTATTGAATTTTTATTTGATGTTTTCGGTTGAATTTCATATTTTTCATCGTTTTCTAATTCGTTTGTTTCTGAATGTAATGAATTAAATTCTTTATTTGAATAAGTTTTTGAAATATTAGAAAGATTTTTTGAAATATTTGAAAATTTTGGAATATGATTATTATTATTATTATTATAATTTTCTTCATTTTCTTCTATAATTTCGTTATGAATATAATTATTATCATTATTATTATTATTAAAAGAATTTTCTGAATTATTATTAAAATTATTATCTATTTCAATGCTATTATTATTATATAATTTTTTATTTTTATTATTTATTCCAAAAGTTGGATCTTCTCTACTATAATTTGTTTCTCTTTTTACATTACTATTATTATTAATAATATTATTATTTGATGTTAAAAAAGGATTATTATTACTTTTTTTCATTTTACTATTGTTATTATTATTATTATCAATTTTTTCATTTTCTTCATTTTCATCATCATTACTATTTTCATTGCTACTATTTTTATTATTATTATCATCATTTTCATATTCTTCATTGCTATTTTTCAAATCACTTTTTTCATTATTATTATTATCTTCTTCTTCAGAACTAATATAATTTTTATTATTATTACTATTATTATTATTATTTTCAAAATATTTAAATTGAATATTATTATTTTTAACTTCTTCATCTTCAGAATTAATATTATTATTATCATCTAAATTATTTTTTTTATTAATATTATTATTACTTTCTTCATCTTCATAATTAAAATTACTAATATAAATAGTTTCATTAATTTTATTATTATTATTATTATTATTCTTATTATTATTATTATTTTCATCATTTTCATTGCTACTATCTGGAGAATCAATTTCATTTAAATCATTTAACATATATTAAATTAAATATAATTAAAAAAATAAATAATTTAAATATTATATAAAATATAAAAATTATAATTGGAGAAAATAATATAA
>JAEEGK010015430.1_pt1 | contig 16943 bp, 7 predicted proteins | sample 8958771 | NCBI WGS metagenome assembly JAEEGK01 (sample SAMN16246547, study PRJNA631951) | gut metagenome | biome: gut microbiome; feature: rumen; material: SC-attached | host: Bos | place: Iran: Karaj | collected 2018-10 | reverse complement strand
GCCTTATCTTTAATAGAATTATAATTATTAGAAATTTTCTGCATATCAGTAGTAAATTCATGTAAAGCTTTTAATATTTCTTGTTGTTCTTTAACTTTTTTATCTAATTCTCTATTATAATTAATTTCACTATCAATTAATCTTAATTTAATTCTAGTTTCCATATCTTTTTTTTTTTCTCTTATATCTTGTTTTGATTGTTCTTCTAAAGTTTGAATATTATGCATAATTTGTTCTTCTAATTCTTTCATATTTCTTAAATTAACTTGTGGATCTCTTGTTCTATATTTTAATAATAAATTATTTATATGTTGTCTTAATTCATTTTCTCTATCTTTACATCTTTCTTTTGTTTTTATAAAATCATCTTTTAAATTAATTAAATCTTTTTGAAGTTGATTATATTCTCTTTGTGTCTTTTCTTTATCTAAACGAAATTTTTCTACTGGAATATTTTCATATTCTTTATATCTTGGATCTTCATAAATTGGAGTATTTCCTAAATAATTTTTTTGTTTTGTATTCATTGTTACTTTTTTAGAATATGACATATTTTATTAATTTTAATTTTTTATATTTTTATATTTAATTTTATTTTTTTAAAATATAGAATATTTTATTTTAATTTCAAATTGATTTTTAATTTAAAAAAAATCTCTTTATTTTGAAAATAAATAAAATTTTAATATTATTTTTTTGATTATTTGACAAATCCAAAAACTAAATTAAAAATTAAAGATTTATTTTCAGATAATTTAACTTTTTGTATTTTTTTAATTTTTTTTTCACCTTCATTTTCTTCTTCTTCTTCTTCATTATATTCATCTTCATCATCTTCTCTAATAATATTATTAATTAAATTATTATTAATATTATTATTTTCATTTTCTTCATTTTCAATTTTATTATCTTCATTTTCATTTAATTCATTTTTATCTTTTTGATTTCCATCATATAAATTATCTTTTAAATCAAAATGATGATGTTCAAAATCATGAAAATCATCTTTATTTAAACTAATATGTTCTTTTCCTTCACTGTGATTAAAATCTACATCTTCAAAACTTTTATAACTTAAATTATCATGATCTTTTTTTTCTTTTATAATTTCACCATTAATTATTTTAAATAATTTTTCTAATTTTCTCATATCAATTTTACCTTCAATTTGATTAATATCAAAAATTATTTCTTTAACAAAATCTGCTTTTGTGTAATCTTCTCCTTTTTCATTTATTTGTTTTTCTTCTTCTTCATTTATTGATTTACTTAAATAAATATCATTTTCAAAACCAAAATTAATTTTCATAAAATCTTCTTTATTTAAAATATTTTCAGTAACAATTTCTTTCCATTTATCATTATTAATAGTATTACTTCCAATTATAAATAAAGTTGTAAATAATTCATTAATATTAATATATTTTCCTTCATGTTCTTCAAATAAATTAAAAAAATAATCATAATTTTCATATGTTAATTCTTTTATTTTTTGATTTATTGCTTTATTTTCTATATTTGATGGAGTATCAAGAAAATATTTTTTAATTAATATTTCTTTTACTAAATTTGTTTTTGCTAAATAATCAACAGAATCACTTGAATATTCTTTTATTGTATGATATAATTTATATAAATCTACACTACTATAATTAAATTTTTTCATTTCAATTTTTTCATCATCTTCTTCTTTTCTATAATTGAAATATTCTTCAATTTTTAATTTATATTTTTCATAAATATCAAAAGAATCAAATTCAAAATCAGATAAAGTAATATAATTAACAAATCTAGTTAAAGTACTTTTTAAATATTCAATAAATTCATTTAAAACAACATTTTGTTTTTTAACACTATCAATAATCCATTCATCTAAAACAATATAAGTATCATCAAAGACTTTAAAAATATTTTGAACATATTTATAACCAAAATATTTAAGTAATATTGTTCTATATTTAAATTTATTTTTCTCAGATTTAATTTGATTTTTAAATTCTTCTTCAATAATATTAAAAGTATTATTTAAAAAATTAGTAGTTTTTCCTTTTTTTCTTGCCCTTGATCTAGAAGATCTTGTAGAATGACCTGAATTTAATCTTTTTAAAGTTCTAACTTGTCCTTGTCCAATATTTGCTTGTGGATTAATTTTCATAAAATTTTTATATTCTTCAATTATTTGATTAATTTTTTCATCTTGTTTAATAATTAAAATTAAAGAATTAGTAAATAAAGAATTTATTTTCTTATAAATATCCATTTCTTCTTTAATATCACCTCTAATTATTGTTTTATAATCAACAAAAAAATCTAATGGCTCATCTTGATGTGAACTATATAAATAATATTGTTTTATTATATTTACTATTGCTAAATATTTTTTAGCTTCATTAAAAAATAAAGTTTCTATAAATTGATAAAAAGAATTTATTTCTTTTTCTTTATAACCATCATTTTGAAAAGTTTCTAATTTTTCAACATCTTCTGTTTTTTTTAATTGAATTGCATTCCATAATTGAGCATTGACAATAGTAATATCATTAAATAATTCTCTAGAAACAGTTAAATTATGTTTTAAATTAGGATAATTTTGAATTAAAGTATTATATTTATTTAAATAAACTTGAGCTAATTCTTTTTTATTTGTTGGTCTATTTAAAAAAGTAATAAAAGAATTTTGATGAGAATTTAAATGATTAATAATATGAATTTTTTGTCTAGTAATAAAATACATAAAATTTTTAATACAATTTTGATAATCATAATTTAATTCATCAATTTCAGAAATAATCATTTCATAATTTGGTCCTGTTCTCATAAAAGTTTTTAAATCTGCAATTGGAGAATTATTACTATTATAGAAATTATCATTATCATTATCGTTATCATTATCATCAAATTTATTTTTAAATACATCATAATCAAAATTACCATTTATTGAATCTAAATTACTTCTATTTGATTCATTTTCATCTTCTTCATTTTCATTCATTTTATTTAATTTTTCTTCTCTTTTTTTTCTTTCTTCTTCTTCTTTTTTCTTTCTTTCTTCTTCTTCTTTTCTTTTTCTCTCTTCTTCATCTTTTTCATTTTGAATTGATTTCATAAAATCTTCAATATGACTATAAAAATTTTCCATAACTTCATCAATTAAAATTTCAATTTCATCATTTTCTTTTTTTATATATTCTCTATTATTTTGATCAATATTATTAAAAGTTTTAATTTTTCCGTTTCCCATAATTTTATAAAAATTATTTAAATCATTGATATTTCTTTCATATAAATCTTTTAAATAATTAAATTCTTTTTCACTTAAACCAGGAATAACATTCTCTAATCTTTCATTTAATTTTTTATCATTTGGATTAGGAGGATTATCATCAATATGATAAATTTTATTTTCTTTTGGATCATATCTTAAACCATTAAATCTTCTTAAATTTTCTTCTTTATCAACATTTAAATTTAATATTACATCTAAAGCAGAATGAATTAATTCATGATTAGAACTTTTTTTCAATGGAATATCAATTAAATTAGAATAAGAAAATAATTTAATTTCTTTTTCATCTAAAGGTTTGTCAAATTCTGATATATATCCTGTTACATATTTTTCTAATTCATTTGCTTGATTTGAATTATGAGGAAAATTGATTAATATAAATCCTACATATAAATCTGGTTTTATGTTATTTATTTCTGATTTTATTGTTTGTAAATCTTTTTGTAAATTTACTATTGTAGGATTTGGTTTTTTATTTTTTTTATTTTCTTCTTCTTCTTTTTCTTTCTCTTCTTCTTCTTTTATTTGACTTATTATTCTCTCTTGATTTGATAATATTTCTTTATATTTATTATATTTATCATTTACTCCACTTATTAAATTATATCTTGATTCTAAATCACTTGGAAAATCTTTATGTAATTGGTGAACTAATATATCTAATAAAACATGATCTGGAATTTCAATTTTTTCATTAGTATTATTATTATCATTATTTTTATTGCCATCTTCTTCTTTTTTTTCTTCTTTTTCTAATTTTTCTTTATGTTTATCTCTAAGTTCTAAATAAGGTCTTAACATTTCTTCCATATCATGAAGATTTTCTTTCTCTTTTTCAATTTCTTCTCTTATTTGATCAACTTGATTTTTTTTGGCAGCTTTATATCTTGGATTTTCTTCTATAGGTAATTTCAATTCATCATATTTTTCAACAATTTCATATAAAATTTCTTCTAAATTATAAATTTTCAAATTTTTAAATTTATCTTGTAAAAATTTACTTTGAGTTTTTTTCCCACTTAAAGGACAACCAATCATTGAAATTTTAATAGGAATATAATTATACAATGAATCTTTAGAAATAGGAATTACAGTATTTTCAACAAAATTTTTTTCTTTATTTTGATTTTTATAAATATTATCTAATGAAATATCAATAATTTCTCCAAATTGAGGATTTAAAATTCTTTTTGAAGGTAAACATAAATTTTCAATTTCTTCTGGAATTGGTTCATAATCTTTTATATCAATTCCATTATTATTTTTATATATTCCAGAATAAATATCGACATAATTAAATTTAAAACCTTTCATTTCATTAGGAATAATTTTTTCATTCCAAACACCAATAAAATTACAATAATCAAATAATTCATCTTCTTCTTTTTTATTTAATTTATCTCCATAATCAAATTCATACAATGAATCAATATCACTTTTTTTTTTCCTTGTATTTATTTTATCAGAATCTATTTCTTCATTATTTATTAATTTAAATGTTAAATCATCCCATTTTTCTTTATCAATTAAATCTATATTATTATCAATTTGATATTTACCTACTTCATTTACTATATCATATATTTGATAAAAAATTGGTTTTATTAATTTAATGTGATTTAATTTTTTTTCTTTTTTTTTTCCTATTTCTTTTGTTAGAATTTCTGATTTTATTTTATCTAATTCTTTAAAATATTCTTCTGCATTAAATCCAATATTTGATTTTTTAGGACTTTCATCTGTTTTTTCTTCTAATTTAGGAAGTAAATCTTTTTTTAAATCTTTTCTAAATGTCGGAATCATTGTTTGAAATAAAGTTATTCTATCTGCTACTAATATATTTTGATCATGAAGTGATAAAGAATTTTTTATTAAATTCATTCCTTTTGAATTTTCACTTATAAAATTAAATGAAGTTGTTGTTTTAAATTCTCTTTCTTTGATTTTTTCTTTTTCAACTTCTCCTTCTTCTTTATTTTCTTCTTTATTTTCTTCTTTATTTTCTTCATCATTTTCTTCTTTTTTTTCTTCTTTTTCTTTATTTATTAATTTCTCAATTTCTGATTGTTTGTTTTTATCAATTTTTTCATCTTCATGAATAACTTCTTTTTTTCTTTCTAATGATTTTTTATTTTTCTTTAATTCAATTAATTCTAATTCTTCTCTTAACTTCCTTCTATATTTTTTTTCCATTTCTTTCTTTTGTTTCATTTTCTCATTTAATCTTTCTTTCATTCTCATCATAATAATATCTGAACTAACAAATTGACTTCTTTTAATTTTATTTGAATCTTGAACAACATTTAAACCTAATCTATTTAAATTATCTTCATATTTTTCAATTTGATTTTGACAATCTAATTCACTTTTTCCTAATGAATTTAAAGTTGCTTTTGAATAAAATAACACTCTTCTGAATAAATTATCTTTTTCCCATTTTTTTATTTCTTTCATTCCTAACATTGATTTCTTAAAATTTTCTAATTGAGTTGATTCTGAAAAACTTAGAATTCTTTTTCTGTTCTTTTCTAATGATTGAATTTCATTATGTTTTTCATCAAAATATTCTAATTCTTTTACTCCTTCTTTAATTAATTTATAATCTTCTTTATTTAAATCTATTTTTTTAAATTTTTTTTGTAAATTTTGAAATCTTTTTTCTGTTTTATTTATGTTTTCATCTTCTTTACCTTTTCTTTCAACTTTATTTAAATAATTTCTATAATATTGTTCATTATCATTTTTAAACATTAAACTAGTATATAAATTATGTATTTCATTACTTCCTCTAAATTTGAGGTTATCATAAGAAATCAATTTTTTGTCTAATACTTGTCTTATTTTATATAAATAAATTTGTGCAGTATAAGGTGATTTTTTCATAATATTATTTCTACTTAATTCATCTAAAGGTATTTTCATATCTAAAAAATTTTTAGATAAAAAACAGAAATTATGTATAATATCTTTTTGTAGATTTGAATTTTTATAAATTGAAATATTTGGTATTTGCCTAGTTTTATATAATAATTCTGCAAATAAATAACCATTTTGAAAATCTTCACTTATATCAGTTATTTTTTTTGATAATTTTATTTTGTTATTCAACCAATCTAATATATCTTCTGCCATCTAATTTCAGTTATTTAAAATTTATTTAAATTAAAATAAGTCTTTTTTTATTTGTTTATTAAAACATAGAATTCTTAATTAATAAATTTTAAAAAAAATAGAAAAATATTTTCATCAAAATTCATCGAAAGGTTTGAAAGAAAAATTAAAACCAATGAAACAATTTTTTTATATTAAAAAAAATACTTACTTATTACAATTAAATTATGTTTTATGTATAGATGAAATTATATTTTAATCAAATAACAAAAATATATATTTTTAAATCATTATATATATAAAACATTTTTTTAATAAAACAGATACCTTAATTCACACTAAAATTTATAAAATTTATTACAAAAATTATTATATTAACCAATAATAAAACCATTAAATTTTGTTTATAGTCTCATTAATATTTTCAATATAAGTTTCAAAAATTTCATCACTAACATATAGTTTAAAATTAATTAAATTCAAATACACGGTTTCTAAAAAATTCATTTCTGATAAACTTATTCCACCAACTCTTGCAAAAAATTTATTATCAAAAATTACTTCTTCATTATATTTAATAGCCAGAACAAGTGAAGAGAAAATTATTTTATAAATATTTAAAGAATTAATAGTAAAATCATTAATTTCACATAATCTATCAATGTATATTAACATTGCAATTAAAGTACTTGATTCAACTTGAGTATATTTAACTAATCTTAATAAATATTTTTTTATTGATAATGATTGATTTTTTTTTGAAAGAAAAGGAATAATTCTTTTATCATTGTCTAAATTTAATATATCATTTTCTTTACATATATCAGTAAATAAAAATGATAAAGTATTAATTAAATTATAACGAAATTCTCTTGTTTTTAAAATTTTATTATTTTCTTTTAACATTAATATTTTCAATTTTTGTTTTTAAAAAAGTATAATTATAATCCTTATAAAATAATGATATAATAATTATAATTGAAAATATAAATAAACTTATAATATTAAATTAGAAAATTTTATATATATTTAAAACAAGTGATAAAATGAAATGTGGAAAATGTAAAGAAAAGTAAAATATAATAATATAAAAATAGGATTCATTTAGATATTTCAACTTGGACAGGGGAATCAAATGATTTATTTGACTATGAAACAGATGAAATAACAATGATTTCTTTTTCTTTAACTTCGAATTTTGCTTTTATTTTAACAAATAATGGATTAAAAATTCAAAATATCCAAAAAAAAAACAATATAAGTCAAAATAATACATCGTATATGGAATTTACAAAAAATGGAATATATTACAAATCAAATTTTCAAAATAAACACTTTTATGAAAAAAGCTTTTTTATTTGTAGATCAAATGAAATAGAAAATGAAAACATAGAAAAAGATTTATATAATGAATATTATGAATTAAATCAAGGAGATTTAATAAAATTAGGAAGATTATATATTAAAATAAGAGAAATATGTATTAATGGTAAAATTCTAAGTAAAAATTTAAATGAAAAAAAAAATATTATAAATAGATTAAGTACAACATATTCTAATAATTTTAATAATGTAAATAATAAAAATATGGTTCAGATAAAAAAAAAAAATTTATGTAGAGTATGTTATAGTGATGAAAAAACAGTTGATTCTCCTTTAATTTCTCCTTGTAAATGTAATGGAGGATTAAAATATATTCATTTATCTTGTTTAAGAAATTGGATTGAAGCAAAAGCAATTTTAAAAACAAATGAATCTAATGATGAATGCTTAAAATATGAAATTAATCAAGTAAATTGTGAAATATGTCAAGAACCTTATCCAGATTATATTTATATTAAAGAAAAAGATAATTTCTATGAAATATTTGATTTTATTCAAATGAAATTTAATAATTATATTATTTTAGAAACTATACCTTTAAATTATGAAAATGAAAAAAGAGAAATTTTTGTTTTAAGTTTTGATGAAAAAGATTCTATTTTCATTGGAAGATCACATTTAACTGATATGAAATTAAATGATATTACTGTTTCAAGATATCATTCTAAAATTATTATTAATAGAGAAAAAAAAAAATATTATTTAAGAGATATGGGAAGTAAATTTGGAACAGGAATTTTAATTCAAAATCCTAAAATAAAAATAAATCCAAAATTTCCTTTATATATTCAAATTAGTAAATGTTCTATCTTAATTTCTTTAATTAAAACTTGTAATTTTTTTTGTTCTTTATTTACTGATTGTTGCAATTCAAATAATGAAAATAAATTATTTAAATATTACGGAAAAGAAAATTGTGAAGCAATTGAAATAGAAATAATATTTCAATTTAAAAAATCAAATGATGATGATAATGAAGAAGAAGAAAATAATTGTGATTATTCTAATAATGAATCAATAACAGAAAAAACATTAAAAAGTAAAAAATCAGAAAAATTAGAAGATTTAAATATGAAAGATAATAATGAAGAATATGAAAAATTAAATATAAATAAAAATAAAAATGAAATAACAATAACAATAACCAATAACACTGAAGCAACTTTAATGGGAACTTTTCTTTCTCCTGAGAATACTCAAGGAAATAAAACAAAATCTTTTATTAAAAAAAGTAAAAATAATAATTTAAATAATAATAAAGATATTAAAGCTAGAATTATGAAAAAACTTGGTAAATTTTCTGAAAATTCAGAAAATAATGAAGAAGATATTAAAGGAGATAGTAAAAATAATTATTGTTTAAATTCGAATTTTATTGATGAAAATGATAAGGATATTAATTTGCTTAGTACTAAAAATAATAAAGAATTTTATGAAATCGAAGAAAATATTGAAGAAAATAGCATTAGTAAAAATAGTAAAAATTCAAATAATAAGCCTACAAGAAGATTTAAAGGAAAAAAAGGATTACATATTTCTATAAATAAATCTATGGATAATATTAATAATGAATTTGAAAATTATGAAGATTAATTTTTTTATTAAAATTTATTATGTATCATAATCATTGTTTTTTGAAATATACTTTTTTTAATGTTAAATATAACTGAAAATATAATTTTTAAGTGATGTTTGAAATTGTATAATATTATTAATTGTTAAAAAAATCATTTTTGTTTATTTAAATAAAATTATAAAATTAATTTTAAATTACTTAAAATACCTTTGGTTTGTATTTTTGAGAATAAATAAATTAAATATAAAAAACTAAATTTTAAAAAAAACTAAATGTCATTATTATCACTTTTAATTTCTTCATTATTAAATTCTTCTTTATTTTCTTCATCTTTATTCCTAACCATTTGTAAAGGTAAATTCATATTTAAATCATTAACAGATTCATCTTCTTTTTCTTCTTTTTGTTCTTCTTCTTCAATTGGATTTATTTTATCTTCATCTATTTTTTTTTCATCTTCATTTTCATCAATATTTTTATTAAAATTATTCCAATAAGAATTATTTTCATATTTTTTATCCATTTTTTCTAAATTAACACTTTTTCCAATTAAATTTAAATATTCTTGTAAAAGTTGCATATTTTCATTTACTAATTTTTGAGTATTATTTTTTCTTTCATTATTAATTAGATAATCGTTATTTGATCTTTTCATTTCATTATCATATATATTTCTAACAGAATTTTTATTATCTTCTAAATCACTGCTTAAATTACTTAATTGATATTTATAATTATTATTACTATGATTACTGAAATTATATTCATGTCCTTTATAATTATTTTTTTTATAATCATAATCAATATTATCATTTTTTCTTCTTTTTAATTTTTTATTCATATCATTATAATTACCTTTAATTTCTTCTATTTCTCTATCTTTTCTTCTTATTATTTCTTTTAATTCTTCAATTTTTGAATCGTATTCATTTAATCTATCTTTAATACTCATTAATTCATTTCCTAATTGTTGATGATTTGTTAATTCATCATATATTTTATTTGTTTCTTCCTCAATTATATTTCCTTCTTTTAATAATTTTTCTTTTATTATATTAAGTTCATTTATTTGTTCATCTCTTTTTTTTAATTCTTTATCTTTTTCATTTAAATTTTTTTCTATTTGTTTTAAATCTAATGATTGACTATTTTTTTTGTTACTTAAAATATTTATTGTTTCTTTCATATTACTTATTAATTCATTATAATCTGTTTTTGATTTTTGTAAATTTTTATTTAAATTATTTAAATATGAAAATCTTTCCATTGCATCATTCAAATTTTGATTACAATGTATAAAATAATCTTTTAAAATTTGACTTTCATTATCAAATCTTTTATTAATTTCAACTAAATTTCTTTTTAATTCATCATTATTTTTTAATAAATTAATATTTTCAGTTTCTAAGTATTTAATTTCTTCTTGAATTTTATTATTATTATTGACAGTATCTTTAACTTTAATATTTAATTGTTCATATAAATTTAAAATTTCAGTATTATTATCATTAGAATTTTTCAATTGCTCTTCAATGTAATCACTATAAGAAACTAATTCATTAATTTTTTGATTAATATCATTTTTATTATTATTTTGAATTCCCATTAAAGAATTTAATTTATTGGATAATTCAATGTTATTTCCAGTAATAGTTCTATTATTATTTATAATCTCATTGTTAATAGGAGAAACTAAACCTTTAATATTATTATTATAATTATTTTTTGGAATTGATTTAGGAATACTAAATGAATTATTTGTTGTTTTTGATGTAAGATTTATTGTTCTCAAAGGAGAAACTGGTTTTGAGTTTAATACTGATCTTAATCCTGTTAAATTTTGCTTTGCTCTTTGTAATGATATATGACTTTGATTTAATATTGAAGTATTGGATGAAGGTGATCTGTTCATTTTATTTAAATCTTTTTTAATATATTTATTTGGTACTTAAATTTAATTTTTTATATATTTATTATATGATTTTATTCATGTTATTTATATATTAAAATAAAATTATAACAAAATAAACATAATTAACATTTATTTAAAAATGAATTATTTTATATATGATCTATTGAATAAGCCATTTATTGTTTTGTATTTTGTAGAATTTTTTCCTTTATTTATACTCCCTTTTCTATTGGACTAATTCTTTATATTTTCTAGATAATTCATCAATTTAATTAATATATATAATTATCAATCTATATTAATTAATTTCTTATTTTGTTATTGTTTAATCTTTTTCCTATACTATTTGACTTTTTTTATTTTGAAAATTATTTTAAATATTAAATAATTATTTAATTTTAATTATATTTTAGATAGATAATTAACAAGAAAAATGATAACATTTAAACTATATTGTATTGGGACAATAATAACAACAATATATTATACATATAAATTGTATGAAAGAGAAAATTTATTTTTTATTTTTTCAATGCATATTTTAAAATCAAAATTTTACTTTTCCTTATTTTTAAATTTTGGAATAATGATTACAATATTTTTAGGAAAATTATGTTTGAATATATTTTATGGAGAAATAAGATTAAGTGAAATTAGTCAAGTAATAGAAAAAATAAAAATTAAATTTATTCAAATATCATTATTATTTTTAATGCTTTCTCCAACTTTTGATTTATCTAAATTATTTTTAGTTTCCCTATTTTTTTTCATGTCTTTATTAACTTATGTTGGATTTAAAAGAAGTGCATATATTGTTTCAATGAATGAAAAATCAAAATATATTCAAATGAAAATTATCATTATTTTTCTTATTTTAGGAACTGCTAATTTTTTCCTATATGAAAAATATTATGTTACTTTAAATCAAATGAGAACAACAAAAAATAATGATATAAAAGATTTATTTATTTCTTTTATTTTTAGTTCAGAATTTTTAATTCTTTTTATTAAATTAATAGCAAAGTTTTATAAATTATTAATCAATATTACATCAATTAATGTTGGGAAAGTTTGGGAATATCGTCCTTTAGTTTTTAGTTTAATAAGTACAGTAAAATATTCAGTGAAATTATTATGTGAAATAAATTTTTGTTATGTATTATTTAAATTAGGAGGAACAAACATATATTATTTAATAGATATAATAAAAGGAATATGGCATTTATTGAAATTAATTCAGAAAATTTATGATAATTACATAAGCTCAATTTATATAAATAATTTAAAAGATTATCAATCAGATATAACTTTCGAAAAAATCGAAAAATCAAGACCTGGATTTTCTGAAGAAGAAAAAGAAAAATTAAAAAATGAATTAAGTGTAATTTGTAATATATGTTTATATGAAATTGACAAAGGAAAATATTTACAATGTGGTCATATTTTTCATATTAAATGTATTAAAGAATGGATTATAGTAAATTCAAATTGTCCTATTTGTAAATCTCCTATTATTAATAAAAATGGAATTCATTCTAAATATTATAATCAACAATTAGGAATTAATGATACTGAAAAACAAACTAATGAAATATTAAAAAAATTAAATATTGGAAAAGAAACTTTTATTCCTAAAAAAAATTATGAAATTGAAAAATATAATTATTATAGAAAATTAGATAAGTTATTAGAAAAAACTTGTTTAAATTATAAGAATAATCAAGATGTTAATCCTGGTTCCATTTCTTATTCTTTACCTTCTGAAGCTATTTTAGATAGAAATATTAAAAATGAAATTAAAAGAATTGAAATTGAATTTTTGAACAAGAAATTAATGAGTATTTATCAAAATCCTGTTGAAGTAATTACAAATTTTAAAGAAAAAATTGAATAATAATGTATATTAAATTTTAAAAAAATTATATTTTATTATTTTCTTTTCAAATAAATAATTTTTGATAATTTAAATAAATATAAATTATTTTGGGGATTGGGGATGGGGGATTGGGGATTGGGCCCAATCCCCAATCCCCAATCCCCAATCCCCAATCCCCAATCCCCCTACTATTTAAATATTTTGTTTAATTTCTTTTTTTATCTTTTAATATAATAATAGCAATAATTTATATATAAAAATATATTAAATCTTTTTTTCCTAATTTAACTTAATTATTCAAATATAAAAAATTATATTAAATGTTTTTAATTTTAAGCTCCAAGAACTCTATCTCTATTCATAATATTAGGTAATTTTTCATTATAAATTAAATTTGTAATTTCTTCATCATTAATCAATAATTCAATTAATTCTTTTCTTTGGTCTTTTTTCATTGTAATAATGTAATTACCAAGTAATTCATTAATCACTCTTTTACTCATTTGATTAATTGATTTTATTTTAGTATTAATTTCTTTACTTTTTAATTGTTGAATTAATTGAACTAATCGATCATAAATTGGATGTCTATCAATTAATTTTTCATATTCATTATTTAATTTATTTATTTTTTTGCTTGTTTTTTCATATATATTTAATAAATTAGAAATAACAGAGCATTCTCTATAATTTTTACTTACAAAATCTTCATCAGATAATAATTCAACAATTTTATCAATTGATATTACTTCATTTCCATTTAATTTTATTGATTTATTTTCATTAATAATCCCTGTATTTCTTTTTGCTTTTTCTTTCATTTTATTTCTAAATTTTTCTTTTTGCTCATTTTCGAATTTAACTTTCATATTTTTACTAAAATTATTTTCCATTTCATCAATATCTTCTTCATTAATTCCTTTATTCATTAATTTAATACTCATTTTATTATTCATATGTTTTAATTTCATAATTTCACTTTTTAATTTTTCGTTTTTTTCTTCTAAATCATTGATTTCAATTTTATACATAGTATTTTCCTTTAAATAATATTCAGCCTTATCTTTAATAGAATTATAATTATTTGTTATTTTCTGCATATCAGTAGTAAATTCATGTAAAGCTTTTAATATTTCTTGTTGTTCTTTAACTTTTTTATCTAATTCTCTATTGTAATTAATTTCACTATCAATTAATCTTAATTTTATTCTAGTTTCCATATCTTTTTTTTTCTCTCTTATATCCTGTTTTGATTGTTCTTCAAGTGTTTGAATATTATACATAATTTGCTCTTCTAATTCTTTCATGTTTTTTAAATTTAATTGAGGATCTCTTGTTCTATATTTTAATAATAAATTATTTATATGTTGTCTTAATTCATTTTCCCTATCTTTACATCTTTCTTTTGTTTTCACAAAATCTTCTTTTAAATTAATTAAATCTTTTTGAAGTTGATTATATTCTCTTTGAGTTTTTTCTTTATCAAGTCTAAATTTTTCTACTGGAATATTTTCATATTCTTTATATCTTGGATCTTCATAAATTGGAACGTTTGATATATTTTTTTGTTTTAATGTATTTTTTTTCATTTGTGATGACATAATTATTTATATTGTTTAATTTTAATATTTTAGTTATGAAAAATATTATTTTTTTTAATATTATAATTTATTGAAATAATGAGTTACATTAAATCTACTGGAAGTAAAAAAAAATCTAATGAGGCTAAAGATGATTTAGCTGAAAAAGAGAAAAAGTGGAATGAAATTATGGAAAGAAGAACATTACAAGAATTAGAAAGAAAAAAAAAATTGAGAAAAAAAGTGTATTTAGGTGATTCATTTTCAAAAAGAAGAATTCAATCTTCAAAAAACAGAGAAACCAAATTTAAGGGACCAATATCAATAAAAAATGAAAATTTTTATTTTCCTTCAATTACTGAATTTAATCGAGATGATAAAAATAATGATAATGATAAAGATAATGATGAAAACATTTATGATGAAAAAGATAATAATAAAGATGAAAATAAAGATTTTAATTATCAAATTGATGAATTTTCAACTGTTAAAAATATGAGTCAGGATGAAATTGATACATATATCAATTTATTATGGGATGATTTAGGAGTTTTAAAAGATTATAAAAAAGCTTTCAATAAAATCTCTAAAAGTTTTAAAAATGATCCAGATGCTAGAAATGAATTTTATAGTTTAGAAATAGAAAATTTAAAAAAATTAGAATCTTATCTAATAAACATAAAAAATCAAATAGAAAAAAGGGAAAAAATTATATTATTATTTAAAAAATTAACAGAAATTATCAAAACGAGATTTATAGATTTAAATAAAGAAGTTTCAGATAATATAATAAATGATTTCACCAAAGCAGTTCAAAATATAAGAGTATGTTCAGTTCATATAGTAGTTTTAATGAATAAAATAAGAGAAATTTGTACGTATGGTACTAATAAAGGGAAATTTAATTTAAATAATACAAAATATTCTTTTAATGAAAATTATTTAATAAAAATGAAAAATGATCTTGATTTTTTGGGAAATATTCCAATATATCGTTTTAAAGAAAAAAGATTCAAATGTTGTTCTAATGGAGATCCATTTTTAATAAATATTAATAATGCATTTCCTATTAAATATAAAAATTTTAAATTAATGAGACAAAGTCAATATTTAATTATGCAAGATATTATTTATCAACAAGTTAGTTTAAATAGTAAAGATAAAAATAAAAATATGGATTATAGTAAATCAAATATTAAAACTAAAATTATTATTGATTCTAATCAAAGTGATAAAAAAGATAAGAATGATAATACAAAAAAAAATTCAGAACAAAATAAAGTAGAAAATGAGAATAGTGATAGTGTTAAAGAAAAAGAAGAAATAGAAAAAGAAAGCAATGATAGTGATTTTGAAGAAGATGAAAAAGAAAATAATATCAATGAATTTAAATTTGGAGAGTTTAACATGAAATTTATTGGTGTTATAAAAGGTCATAAAGGTCCAGTAACCTCATTAGTTTGCACAGAAGATGAAAATGGTGATATTCTTCTTTTTTCTGGCTCAGAAGATTCATCTATAATTAAATGGAGATTATATTTAAAAGATAATGAATTTGATGTAAGTGATTTCAAGGAAAAAGAAAAAATAATATTGGGAGAGCCTAAAAATATAATGCAAAATCATGATAGTTTTATTACTTCTTTATCTTTAAATTCAGATAATACTCAATTGATTTCAAGTAGTTTAGATAAAAAAATTATAATATGGAATATTTACAATTTAAATCCAGAAACAATAATAAAAGATTCAAAAAGTGAAGTTTTAGCAGCATGCTTTAGTTCAGATGATAGAATGATTTTATCTGGTGAAAAAGATAAAAAATTTAAAATATATAATTATCAAGGTCAGCTTAAATATTGTGATAATGAAATAAATGGATATGTTACTTGTATTTTAAAAATATTGAAAATTAAAATAAACTATATTGCTGTAGGTTTTTCAGATGGAAAAGTTAATATTTATAATGGTGAATATTATTTATATAAAAAAATTCCTTTATATAGCAAAATTAAATATAATAAAGATAAATTAGAATCAAAAGAGTGGGAGCAATATAGTATTGTTTCTCTGAGTGTTGATAATGATGGAGATTATTTATTTATTTGTTAATCTGTTTTTTGCCATAATATAATTTTTTATTTATATAAAAAAACTAAAATTTATATAAAAAATATTTTATAATTAATTTTTTATTTTTTGAAGATTAAATAATCTCC
>JAEEGK010015428.1_pt1 | contig 16945 bp, 7 predicted proteins | sample 8958771 | NCBI WGS metagenome assembly JAEEGK01 (sample SAMN16246547, study PRJNA631951) | gut metagenome | biome: gut microbiome; feature: rumen; material: SC-attached | host: Bos | place: Iran: Karaj | collected 2018-10 | reverse complement strand
TCTCGGGTGCCTGTATCGTGAGTGTACGTGTTTGTGGGTTGCCGCCACGCTTAGCCGTCTGTTCAGTTACCAGTTTTCCCTGAGGGTCGTAAATACTTACTTTCATAACTGTTTGACGGTTCTTGGTGCGATTTGTAAAATCGGCTGCTATATTTACATATTTATTATCGCGCGTAGTGATGTAGAGCGGATGACGTTCGAAATACAAATCGGCAGGTGTGTCGATGAGCGATACGTTGCGGAACAAACCGCCACCGGTGTACCAGCGTGAGTTCTTCTCGGTCATGGTATGTGCCTTGACGATAATCTCATTGTCCTCGCCATAGCGCCATAGTTTGGTTACATCGATTTCAAAACCCACGTAGCCATAATCGGTGCCACCGATATGCACACCGTTCAACCATACATCGCCTACGTACATAATGCCTTCGAAGTCGAGCAGTATACGTCGGTTCTGACGGACCGTCGATGTGACCGTCTTCTTGTACCAGCCTGCACCCATCTCCTTAAAGCCTCGGGCCGACAGACGGCTTTTTATGTTGGCTGCCACATCGGTGTTGTCGCCACGTTCGTCGGCACTCGGAGCAACCCAAGGCTGTTCAATCTGAAAGTCGTGAGGTACATCTACCTGACGAGCGTTGGTGAACAACGAGTCGCGTGCAAACTCCCAACCCAGGTTCAGCGATTGCACTGTTCTGGGTTGTGCCCACATGCCCGTTGCCATGCATAGCGGTAAAACCAATGCGGTGATACGATTTGTATTCATCTTTTTTGTTCGTTTTTAGTTTTCTGCTGCAAAAGTAGGCAAATGTAAGGTGTTGATACATATACGTTCGTTCTGAAATTAGCAAATTTGTACAAGTTTGATAGTTTACGGACAATAATCAGCCGTATGACAGTAATAAAGGCTGTACTTTTGCACCAGCTAATTAATAACTCAAGATGAAAAGACTAATAAGTTTAACTGTGGCTATGGTTGCCACATTGTGCCTACATGCACAAACCATCGACACCTTATTATATAAAGAGGGTGTTGCTCCAATCGATTTTTCGGTCCGTGTACCCGATGGCAATTATCGTGTTACTGTTACGCTTGGTTCGAAGAAACGTGCTGCCCAAACGGTGGTTCGTGCCGAGAGTCGTAGACATTACACCGATGTTATCAGCACCAAGAAGGGCAAATACCAGACTGTAAGCTTTGTGGTAAACAAGCACGAGCCAAAGATTGATGCTACTACAAATGTGAAACTGAAGCCTCGTGAACTGACTTACAAGAACTGGGACGATGCCCTGAACTTGCAGTTCTGTGGTCCGGCTCCTGCTGTAAAGCGCATTACTATCGAGCCCGATACCACAGCTACTACGGTATTTCTGTGTGGTAACAGTACTGTAGTTGATCAGGAGCAGGAGCCCTGGGCTTCGTGGGGACAGATGATTACACGTTGGTTTAACGATAAGGTGGTGATAGCCAACTATGCCGAAAGCGGACTCTCGGCTACTACCTTCCTGGCACAGTTGCGTTTGGATAAGATTCTTACCCAACTGCGAAAGGGCGACTATGTGATTTGTGAGTTCGGTCATAACGACGAGAAGGAGAAGAAAGCAGGCGATGGTGCCTGGTACAGCTACTCACGCAATCTGAAAATTTTTGTGGATCGCGTACGTGCCAAAGGTGGTAACATCATCTTTGTGACACCTACAGCGCGTAGATTCTTTGAGGCCGACCAGAAAACATTGCGTAACACCCATGGGGAGTATCCCGAGGCTATGCGTACCGTGGCTCGCAGAGAGAACGTGCCTGTAATCGAACTGAACGGTATGACTACTGCATTGTACGAAACCTTAGGTTACGAGGGCTCGAAGAAGGCGCTGGTACATTATCCGGCTAACACCTTTGCCAATCAGCCCGAAGCATTGGCCGATAACACCCATTTTAATCCTTATGGTGCCTGGCAGGTGGCTAAGTGTATTGTGATGGGACTGAAGCAGATGCACTCACCATTGGTAGAGCACTTGCGTACAGATTGGCAGGATTATGATCCCAATCAGCCTGACAATCCCGATGCGTTTGTATGGTATCCCTCGGGAAATACCAATCTTACTAAGCCCGATGGCAATTAAAAATGTACTGTTTGTACGATAATCATAGTAAACGAACGATTTTGTAATCAACGAGCGTACTCGTGAGCTGTTAGGTGAGTGGAACCGTTGGGATGAGCTGGCTCGTACCGGACTGCTGGTTAAGCGTGTCAAGGCTTTCAACCCCGAGGCTGCACCTAACGTACAGGACCGTCACATGTATCGTCCTATTCCTCAGAAGTTCATCGATACTCTGCAGAACGAGGATGGTACCAACCTGAGCGATGCCGACAAGAAGGCTTGGCAGAACCCTGGTTATTAATTCTTCCAACTAGACATAATTTGGTTCATACATATTAAATGTTAGCAGATTAATTAAGGTTAGTTGTTTTTTGAAAACCGCCCCATGAGTAGCGACTCATCGGGGCGGTTTCTTTTTATTTGCTTTTTCCGAATTTGCTGGGGGGAACACCGTACTTTTCTTTGAAGCACTTGTAGAAGTAAGTGGGCGATTGGAATCCTACTTTGTAGCTTACTTCGGTGACGTTCAGATCGCCCTCGATAAGCAGTTCGGCGGCACGCTTCAATCGCTCGTTCTGCAGATAGCTGTTGGGCGACATGCCTGTAAACTCCTTCATCTTGCCATAGAACTTGGTACGACCCATTTTTAGCAGCGCGGCAAGGGTATCCACATTAAAGTCGGCATCGCCTAAGCGCTGGGCCACGATGGTCTCCATCTTCTCGCGGAAACGCTGGTCGGCCTCGTCGGTGATGATGGGGACTTTGACATTGACCATTGACGATTGACCATTGACCATTGGCGATTGAGCATTCTGTTGTAGGCGACCGTACCACTGAATCAGCTGGGTAATGCGCAGTACCATCAGCTCAAAGTTGCAGGGCTTTACCATATAGTCGTCGGCACCAGCCTTGTATCCACGCAGCAACTGGTCGTCGCCATCCAGCGCGGTAAGCATAATCATTGGTGTGTTGCGTGTAGCCTCGTTGGCACGAAGCTGGCGCACAATCTCAAAGCCGTTTACATCAGGCAGCATCACATCGCAAAGAATCAGACTTGGCTGCTGCTCGCCGATTTCGTTCAGCGCCTTCTGTCCTTCGGTATAGCTGATGGTACGGAAATAGCGGCCCACACTCTCACGAATCTGATCAAGCATGTCGGGATCGTCCTCGATGATAGCCACGGTATAGTTCTCGTTAAAGGCCACAGGAGCCAGTTCACGTATATGGTCGGGCGTAGGTTCGGGCTCGTACTGGGTATTCACCGCAGTGCTGCCAGCATAGTCGTCGGCACTGTAAACATCGGCGGTGGCGGGGATGGTAACGATGAAACGTGAGCCACCTTCGGCAGCAATGCGATCGTAGGCTAAACGTCCCTTGTGGAGCAAGGCCGACTGATAGGCGGTGTACAATCCGATACCCATACCACCCTGCGATACGTAGCCATGCATAAAGGGCTGGTAAAGCTGTGGTATCTGCAGCTCGCTGATGCCAGGACCGCTATCCTCAACAATCAGTTGTAGTTGCTGCTGATCGTCGGTAAGCTTGGCCTTCAGACTGATGCTACCACCCTGTGGGGTGTATTTGATGGCGTTTGAGAGCAGGTTGTAGAGAATGGTCTCGATGAGATGCGGATCGAACGTCAATCGGTGCTGATGGGCGAATGGGGTAAAGGTGAGCGACTGATCCTTGCGGGCGGCCACCTCGCGGAACTCGTCGCAGGTGGTGCGGGCCAGTTTGATGATATCGTCCTCAACCACAGCCAAACGCTGGTTACCCGTGTTAATGCGGCGGAACTCCATCAGTTGGTTAACCAATTTTGAGAGTCGAAGTGTGCCACGACGCACCGTCTGTACCGCTGAACGCGATACCTGTGCATCGTTACCCTTCTGTGTGAGCTTGTCGGCGGCACCACTGATGATGGCCAGTGGTGTGCGGAACTCATGGGCGATATGGGTAAAGAAGTTCAAACGGAAGGTGGTGAGCTCCTTCTCTACACGTATCTGCTGGTCGAGTTCGAAGTTGCGGCGCCAAGAGCGGTAGAAGTACCAGCACAACACGCCAATAATAAAGAGGTAGATGAGCCAAGCCCACCATGTGTTGTACCAAGGCTGACGGATAATTACCGTAAACACATACTCCTCGCTCCACTGGTTGTTCTTGTTCAGCGAACTCAGGTGGAACTGGTAGGTTCCTGGTGGCAGTCCGTTGTAGCGGGCGCTGTTATCGCTGGTAAGCTGTCGCCAGTCGTGCTCTAAGCCCTCCATATAGTAACGGTATTGGGTTGAGGCAATGCCGGCATAGTCGAGGTTTGAGAAACCTAATTCGATAGAGTTCTGGTCGTGACTCAGTACCAATCGGCGGTCGCTGGTGGTAAGGTAACGCGCCACACCATCAATGCTTACCATGGTGATGATGGGGCGGCCGGCCTTCTCGGGCGTGTCGGCATTCAGTCGCTCTGGTTCCAGAATCATCATACCGTAGGCCGTACCAAACAGCAGTCGGCCATCGGGTAGCATGGCGGTACTGTTCTCGCTGTAGATATTGCTCTCGAGCGTATGACCGAACTGGTATGAGTTTACCTTGCCATCCTTGCGGATACACGTGATACCGTTGTCGGTACCTGCCCACACGTTGCCTTGACGGTCGGAGGTAATGCTCAGGATATTGTTGGTAATCAGTCCGTCGTGGGTGGTGTAGCCCTGCTGGATGCTGAACTTGCCATCCTGATAGCGGCACTTCTGCAAGCCACCACCACGACCACCTACCCAGATGTTGCCAGCCGAGTCGGGCATCAGACACGAGATTTCGTCGAAGGGGAAGTCGCCGTGTTGGATGTTATGACTGATGAAATCGTCGTCGGTCAGCGATTTCTTCAGCATGTCGATATGATACACGCCGTTGTTGGTTGCCAGCCAGTAGTGGTGACGGTTGTCGGCACGGATGATACGAATCAGACTCTCATTGTACGAGCGTTTCATCAGGTGTGTGATGTTCAGCAAGCCGTCGGCTTCCAGGCGCACCACAAACAGTCCGTCGCCCCAGGTGGCAATCCACAGGCGACCTAATGGGTCTTCGGTAATATCGTATATCTGACTGGATGGGAATTCGATAGGCTTACCGTCGATATATAATCCGCCACCGCGAGTGCCCATCCACTGGTGTCCATGACTGTCCTTGTAATAAGCGTAAACGGCAGCAGGCAGCGTGGTGGCTGTGGCGCTTTGCCACGAGGTGGGGCTCAGTTCGTACAACATGTTGTCGCGGGTGCTCAGCAGCACGCGGTTGCCGCCCGTGTAGGTTACCATACGTACAAAGTTACTCCAGTCGCCTTTGCGGTTGGGCTGTGGGTAGAAATAGTCGGCATTGGTCTTGTCGGGAGGTAGGATACAGGTGAGTCCTGTTGATTCCTCGCTCAACCAGATACAGCCGCTACGGTCGATGAGGATGTTGTTGAGATAGCTGTTGCCCACAATGGCCCATGGCGAAGTGGCCGAATAGTGCTGCAGGCGGTCGTTCTGGATGTCGTACACAAACAAGCCGTTGCCATAGCTGGCGATGTAGTACTGCCCATCTGCACCTTTCTTAATATTATAACGACGGAAACGCTCAACGGTTGATTTCACGTTCTGCATCAGGTTCAGTACACGCATATCGCCTTGGGCAGGGAATACGTACAGTATGCCTGTGCTGTTGCTCACAAAGTAGTTGTTGTCGTTGGTCAGTCCTTCCATCACGGCACCGCTTCGCACGTGGTACTGCTCGGTGGCCGCTGCTGTGCCCTGTTGGGGGTTAACCATAATCGTCTGGTTATTGGTCATAATCATCCAGCAGCCGTGCCACTGGAAACTGGCGGTTACCATTTTTATGCTTTTTACATCGGCAGCGATGGGTATGCGTCGTAGTTCGCGCCCGTTCTCATCAAAGGCGTAAACTAATCCGGTGTTGGTGAGTGCCAGCATCTGCTTGCCTATCTGTATGCCACGTCGGAAGAATATGCCCTTGGCAATGGTTCGTGCCTTACCCTGTGCATCGATGATGGTGATGCCCGATGAGGTCATGGCCCAGAGGCGAGCCTTAGTGTCTTCGAAAGCATCGTTTACGTGATTGATGGGCAAACCGCCGTTAGCCTTGGTATAGTCGGTACAATTCACTGGACCGTCGGTATTGCCCTTTACGCGGCGCACGCCGCTCTCATCGTCGAACATCCATACCACGCCCTGCTTGCCGCGTATAAATCTGCGATAGGTGCGGGCATGGTCGCCTTTGTTGGTAAAGTCGATAAAACAACCTGCACGTAAGTCGTAACAGCAATACACGTAGGTACTGGTGCGCATCCACAGGTGTCGCTTATCGTCGTCGGGGAACACGTAACCCACCACGCCATGGATAGGGTCGGATTCGGGGCCTAGGTTGTAGATGTTGTAGAAGTGGTAGCCATCGTATCGGCACAAGCCGTTGGCGGCGGCCATCCAGATGTAGCCGTCGGCATCCTGGGTCATGTCGAATATCTGATTGCTGGGCAGGCCATCGGCCGAACTGATATGGCGGCTGTTGGTTAGAATCTTGTTTTGTGCCGACAGCATGCTGCTGATGCCAAGCAGGCACAGTATGAGGTTTTGTTTGAAGTTCATTGATGTTAGTTGTTATTTGGTGCAAAAGTAGCTATTATTTCCGAGAAACAAGCACGTAAAACGAACAAATCTACAGATTTTTGTATAAAAAGTCGAGCGCATATTATAAATAAGGTGTAAATTTGCAGCAAAAACATGATTTAACGATGAAAAGGAATACACTAACAACCGTACTCATGCTGTTGGGCGCCACCATGCTGCAGGCCCAGCCGCGTTATGATATGCAGCATATCAACCGCGAACAGTTGGATCGTGGCGTGGTAGCCATCCGTAGCGGAAAGCAGGTGATGGTTAGCTGGCGCACACTTACCAGCGATGCCGTTGGTGAGGCTTTTGATGTGTACCGCAACGGACAAAAGCTCAATTCAGAGCCCTTGCGCCAGGGTGGTACATTTTTTGTTGATGAGGCACCGCTGGCTGCAGGTGCCACTTACGAGGTGCGTGGTGGCGGCAAGAACGGCAGCTACCAGTTGCGTGCCGATGCCCCCGAGGGCTATCTGCCCGTCAAGCTGCATAAACCTGCCGATGGCGTAACACCCGATGGGCGTACGTTTGGCTATACGGCTAACGATGCCAGTGTGGGCGATGTGGATGGCGACGGACAGTACGAGATACTGCTGAAGTGGGACCCCACCAATGCCCACGATAATGCCCACGATGGTTATACCGGTCCAACGCTCTTGGACTGCTACCGACTGGACGGTACGCTGCTGTGGCGTATCGATTTGGGAATAAACATCCGGAGCGGCGCTCACTATACACCTTTTATATTTTATGATTTGGATGGCGACGGGCGCGCCGAACTGATGGTGCGTACCAGCGATGGTACCCTAGATGGAGTAGGGCGCGTGATAGGCGATGCCAATGCCGACTACCGCCACCGTGCGCCTGCCGATGCTGAGAACCCCAAGCCCGAACGCGAGTGGGGAAAGTATAATAAGCAGGGGCGTCCGATGACAGGGCGTATACTTACAGGTAACGAATACATTACTGTTTTTGATGGCTTAACTGGTAAGGCCTTGGATACCAAACCCTATGTGCCGGCACGTGGCAACTTGAGCGACTGGGGCGATAACTATGCCAACCGTTCTGATCGTATGCTGGCTGCTGTGGGCTATCTGGATGGCAAGCATGCCTCGGCCATCTTCTGTCGCGGCTATTATACCCGTACCGTGCTGGCTGCCTGGGATTGGGACGGGAAAGAACTGAAACAGCACTGGGTGTTCGATACCAACAATGAGGGTGTAGGCAAGGATGGCAAACCTTTGCATAGCTATGCGGGTCAGGGCAACCATAACCTGCGTGTGGCTGATGTGGATGGCGACGGCTGCGATGAGATAACCTACGGCTCGATGGCGGTAGATCACGATGGTCGTGGTCTGTATAATACCGGTATGGGGCATGGCGATGCGCTGCACCTGATGGCTTTCGACCCGAAGAGTACCGAACTGCAGGTGTGGGACTGCCATGAGAACCGCCGCGATGGAAGCGATTTCCGCAATGCCCGTACAGGCGAGGTAATCTTCCAAATTCCTTCGAAAGGTGATGTTGGTCGCTGTATGGCGGCAGATATCGATCCCACCAATCCTGGCTTGGAGATGTGGAGTACCGATAGTCATGGCATCCGTAACATGAAGGGCGAGGTGCTTTACACCGCCGAAGATCCCGATGACCCACAGCACAAGCAGCACCTGAAGCTGGGTGGTCGCCACCTGTCGGTTAACTTTGGTATCTGGTGGGATGGCGATCTGCTGCGCGAACTGCTCGACCACGAGACTGTAAGCAAGTACGATTGGCAGAACCATACTATTGCAGATGTCACCAAGTTCGAAGGGGTGGTGTTCAACAACTGGACCAAGTCGAACCCATGCCTGTCGGCCGATATCTTAGGCGATTGGCGTGAGGAGGTGATAGCCCGCACTCCCGACAGCAGCGAGCTGCGCATCTTTGTGTCGCCCATCCCTACAGCCTATCGTATCAACTGCCTGATGGAGGATATCCCCTACCGCCTTTCGACCGCAGCCCAGAATGTGGGCTACAACCAGCCATCGGAGCCAGGATTCTACCTCGGTCCTGATGAGACCATCCAGCCATTCCTGAAATAGGGCTATTTTACATATTATAACAATTTGAGTAATTTTTCTGGTGTAATTTTGCATTATATCAGAAAAATTACTTAATTTTGTGCCCTGAAAAGATTTTGGAAAACTTGTTTTTACTAACAATAATAATTAACTAACTCATCAAAAATTTAAAATGTACAAGATGAATCAATTGTCAACAAGGCGCGTGTGTTTAACATCGGCCTTGGCTGCGTTGCTCCTTGCTGGTGCGCCTGTGAACTATGCGATGGCGTATGGCGGAGTGACTGGTATTCAGCAAACTGCAAGTGTTAATGGTGTTGTGGTTGACCAGACTGGCGAAGCCATTATTGGTGCCACCATCAAAGTTAAGGGCAGCCAGAAGGGTGCCATTAGCGATTACGATGGTAACTTTACCATCGATGCCCAGCGTGGCGACGAGCTTGAGATTAGCTACATTGGCTACAAAACTCAGGTCATCAAGGTCACTGGCCAGCATGTAAAGGTAACCCTTTTGGAGGATTCAAAGGCTCTCCAGGAGGTGGTAGTAGTAGGTTTCGGTACTCAGAAGAAGGTGAATCTGACGGGTGCCGTTTCTGTTGTTGATGGCGACGAGCTGGCTCAGCGCCCCGTAGCAAATGCCGCTCAGGCCTTGCAGGGTGTTGTTCCTGGACTGCAGATTGCATCAACCAGCGGTTCGCTCGATGCATCACCCAGCATCAATGTTCGTGGTACCGCCACTATCGGTGAGGGTTCAAGCGGTTCGCCTCTGATCCTGATCGACGGTATGGAGGGCGACCTAAACACCATCAACCCACAGGATATCCAGAGCATCTCGGTTCTGAAGGATGCTGCTGCATCATCAATCTATGGTAGCCGTGCGCCCTTCGGTGTTATCCTGATTACCACTAAGAATGGTGGCAAGGATAGCAAGGTAAAGGTTAACTATAACAACAGTTTCCGTTTCAGCAACCTGATTCGTGGCAAGCACATGATGAACTCGGTTGACTACGCTTCGTGGTTGAACGATGCCAAGACCAATCAGGGTCAGTCGGTATTCTTCGATGCTGAGCGTATGGCAGCCATCAAGGAGTATCACGAGGCCACACCAGTAGGTCCTGGCACACGTCGTACTGCCGATGGTAAGCTGGTTTACGCTATCGGTTCGCAGAATGGTGTAACCTGGGACGACGGTTACGGCTACGGTATCGATGATGTCGACTGGTATGATGTGGTTTATAAGAACTCTGCTTTCTCGCAGGAGCACAATGCCAGCGTGAACGGTGGTTCCGAAAAGCTTAACTTCTATGCATCAATCGGCTACCTGGATCAGGGCGGTTTCATGAATATGGGTAGCGATGGTTACAAGCGCTACAACGGTACCGCCAAGATGAACATCGAGCTGGCCAAGTGGATTCGCATGAACTACAACATGCGTTTTGCCCGCACAAACTACCATCGTCCAGCTGCCCTCACCAGCAGCCTGTATAACGATATGGCCCGTCAGGGTTGGCCTATGCTGCCTCTCTACGATCGCAACGGCTATCTGTACTCATCACCATCACCAGCTCTGGGTTTGGCAACAGGTGGTGTGGATCGTAAGGAGCGCGACGTGCTCAACCACCAGCTTGGTTTCGTGATCGAGCCTATCAAGAACTGGATCACACATATCGATTTCAACTACAAAATAGATAATGCCATCCGCCACTGGGATAGCCAGCGCACCTACAACCACAACGTGGCTGGCGAGGCTATCATCTACAACCAGAACTCGAATGTTCACGAGGATGAGTATAAGGATAACTACCTGAACTTCCAGGCCTACACCGAATACACTTGGTCGCTGGCCGAGAAGCACAACTTCCACGTGATGGGCGGTTTCCAGACCGAGCAGCTCAAGCGCACTCAGTTCGGCCTGCAGCGCAACGGTATCCTGGATCCTACTAAGTCGGAGGTTGACCTGACCAACGGTCTGAGCTACTCGGGCGAGGCTATCGTTCCTGATGTGAACGGTTCGCGCAACCAGTGGCAGACAGCCGGTTTCTTCGGTCGTGTTAACTACAACTACGACGAGAAGTACCTGTTCGAGGCTAACCTGCGTTACGATGGTACCTCACGTTTCCGTAGCGATAAGATGTGGAAGCTGTTCCCATCAGTATCACTGGGTTGGAACATTGCCCGCGAGCAGTTCTGGGAGAACCTGGCCGGTACTGTAAACACCCTGAAACTGCGTGCTTCGTACGGTTCGCTGGGTAACCAGAACATCAACAACTGGTATCAGACTTACCAGACTATCGCTTACAACTCTGTAGCCGGTACATGGTTGCAGAATGGTGCTAAGCCTAACACCACCAGCGCTCCTGGACTGGTTTCGGCTCTGCTTACATGGGAGAAGGTTGAGAGCTACGACCTCGGTCTCGACTTCGGTGCTTTCAACAACCGCTTGACTGGTACTTTCGATTACTATATCCGTAACACTAAGGATATGGTTGGTAACGCTCCTGAGCTGCCCGCCATCCTTGGTACAAGCGTGCCTGTAACTAACAATACCGACTTGCGTACTGCTGGTTGGGAGTTGCAGATTAGCTGGCGCGACGTTCTTAAGAACGGTCTTTCTTACGGTGTAACATTCAACATCTCTGATGCCCGCACCAAGATTACCCGTTATCCTAACAACCCCACCGGTTCTATCAACAACTACATCGAGGGTCGTTACATGAACGAGATCTGGGGCTTCGAGACCATCGGTATCGCTAAGAGCGACGAGGAGATGAACGCTCACCTGGCAACAGCCGATCAGAGCTCACTGGGCAGCAACTGGGCTGCTGGTGACATCATGTACCGCGACCTGAACGGCGACAACAAGATTTCGCGCGGCGCTCAGACACTGGCCGACCACGGCGACCTGAAGGTGATTGGTAACTCAACACCTCGTTACCTGGTAGGTTTGAACCTGAATGCAGCTTACAAGGGCTTTGATATCAGTGCCTTCTTCCAGGGCGTGATGAAGCGCGACTGGTGGATTGGCGGCTCATGGGGCGGCGGTCTTGAGTATCTGTTCGGTACCACTAACTCATGGGAGTGGTGGAGCGTAGGTATCACCGACGTACAGGATTACTATCGCGATGCCAACACCTGGTCGGTACAGAACGGTTACCAGCAGGCTAATCAGGATGCCTGGTTGCCACGCGTACAGTTCAGCGACAAGAACGAGCAGGCCCAGACACGCTACCTGATGAATGGTGCTTATGTTCGCCTGAAGAACCTGCAGCTGGGTTACACCCTGCCACGCCAGATTACACAGCCTTGGGGTATCAGTAACCTGCGTGTATTTGTTTCGGCCGAGAACCTGTTTACTATCACCAAGATGCCTCACCAGTTCGATCCTGAGCTGATGTCGAACTCGGTTGATCAGAACAACGGCTATCCTTTGCAGAAGACATTTGCATTCGGTCTTAACGTATCATTCTAATGGTAAACATTCACGTATTAAATAATAGAAAATTATGAAACTCTATAAATCATCATTCATAGCATTGGCTCTCGCAGCTGGCGTTACTTCATGTACCGACTACCTGGAGCAGGAGCCACCATCATCGCTGACACCAGAGAATTTCTACACCAGCGAGGATCAGGTGCAGGCTGTAGCAAACCGTTTCTATCAGGACATCATGCCTGGTCACGGCGGTTGGGACTACGGTACCTACACCAACGATAACAACACCGACGTGCAGGCTGCCCGCACACCAAGCGCTAAGTTCTCGGCCAATCTGTGGCACACTGCCCAGAGCGAGGGCGACTGGTCGTGGGGTAACATCCGCAACATTAACTATCAGCTGGCTCAGCTCAAGGCTAAGCTGGCCGAGAATGCTATCAGCGGTAACGAGACCAATATCCGTCAGTATATCGGCGAGGTTTACTTCTTCCGTGCATACGCTTACTTCGATATGCTGAAGAAGTATGGCGACCTGCCTATCCTGACCGAGGCCCTGCCTGACGACGAGAGCGTACTGGTTGCTGCCAGCCATCGTCAGCCTTGTAACGAGGTGGCCCGTTTCATCGTTAACAACCTTGATACAGCCATCACTTACATGAAGGAGGATTTCGAGAAGCGTCACACACGTATCTCGGCCGATGCTGCTAAGCTGTTCAAGAGCCGCGTAGCCCTTTACATGGGTTCATGGCTTACCAACTTTGCAGGCACTCCATTCGTGCCCAATGGTACAGGTTGGCCAGGTGCTGCCAAGAATCCTAACTACCAGTTCCCCACTGGCTCTATCGAGAACGAGGCTAAGTACTTCTTTGAGACAGCAGCCGCTGCAGCCGAGCAGGTAGCTGATAAGTATAAGAACAGTCTGACTGTTAACAACGGTGTTGTACCTCAGGCCGAGGGCGAGAGCAATCCTTACCTCGAGTTGTGGGGCACCACTAACTGCGCTGGCAAGAGCGAGATTCTGTTGTGGCGCGAGTACAGCAAGTCGCTGGGTATCCAGAACGATGTTGAGGTAGCTGTCGAGAAGGGAAATATCGGTACAGGCGTTACCCGTTCGCTGGTTGAGCGCTACGTGATGGCTGATGGTAAGCCTATCTACGCTTCGGCCTACACCTACGACGATTCAGAGATTGCCAAGGTGGTTGAGAACCGCGACCCACGTTTGCAGGTGATGCTGAAGGTGCCCGGACAGGTTAACTGCTTTAAGAACGTCACTGACGATGCCGGTACACACTGGACTGAGAAAGAGCCTACACCAAACATCACCAACGCTAATGCCGAGGATGGTTACATTACCGGTTACGCTATCCGTAAGGGTATGACTTTCGACCGTTCGCTCACCGCTAATGGTGGTAGCTACAACGCTTGTGTTATCTTCCGTGCCACCGAGGCACTGCTCAACTACATCGAGGCCGAGTACATGCTCACTAAGAACATCAACTCTGGTAAGATTCTGGAGTACTGGAAGAAGGTACGTCAGGCTGCCGGCTTTACCGGTGCTGCTATCGATCCTCAGGTAACCATCGCTGCTACCGACATGACCAAGGAGACACTCGACTGGGGTGCTTACACCGCTGGCGAGCTGCTCACCGATGCTACACTCTACAACATCCGTCGTGAGCGTAGCTGTGAGTTCCTGGCCGAGGGTCTGCGCGATATGGACCTGAAGCGTTGGCGCTCATACGAGCAGCTGATTAAGACTCCTGTATATGCCGAGGGTATCCACCTGTGGAATACACCTATGGAGAAGTGGTACAACGACTTGGTTGCCGATGGTTCAAGCAGCTCTAACGTATCACAGAAGAGCATCAGCGAGTACCACTGCCCACACGTGGTTAACATGACCAACAATAGCTATGCTAAGGGATTGACATGGCGTATGGCCTACTATCTGCAGCCATTGCCTCTGCGTCAGTTCCTGCTCACAGCAGCCGACCACGCCAGCATCGATCAGAGTCCGATGTACCAGAACCCATACTGGCCCACCGAGACCGATGCCCCTGCATTGCAGTAATACATTATTTTTATAATAATTCTTTCAAATCCCTCGTCATTTGGCGGGGGATTTTGTATTTTTGTAGCCGAATTAAAAACCAGATGTATGAAACGACAGATATTCGTGATATTAGCGTTGGGGTTCTGTGCCGCGGTACAGGCACAGCAGGTGTACCAGCTTACCGAGCCTGCACAGCCAAAGGCGATACGTAGCAACCACCTGCGCATGGGTGGCGTAAACCCGCAGGGCGAGCGTATCGATGTAAACAGCTTTTATATGTCGATGGCAGGCAAGCCTGTTATCCCCGTGATGGGTGAGTTCCACTACAGTCGCTACCCGGCCGAGCAGTGGGAAGAGGAGATCCTGAAGATGAAGGCGGGTGGCGTGACTGTTATTCCTACCTATGTGTTCTGGAGCCTGCACGAGGAGGTTGAGGGGCAGTTCCGTTGGGACGGTCAGCGTAACCTGCGCCGCTTTATCGAGCTTTGTAAAAAGCACAATATGGCTGTGATTGTGCGTATCGGTCCGTTCTGCCATGGCGAGATTCGTAGTGGCGGTTTCCCCGATTGGCTGTTTGCCAAACCTCTTGAGGTTCGTAGTAACGATCCCGAATACCTGAAAATCGTTAAGCGGCTCTATACCGAGATTGGTAAGCAGTTGCAAGGCCTGTATTACAAGGATGGCGGCCCGATTATCGGCTGTCAGGTTGAGAACGAGATGCAGCATTCGGCTGCCCCTTGGGCCATTACCTATGCCGGCGAACCCAAGGATAACACGGCTGCCAGCTACAATGCCGGCGAGGCCATGATTGGTGTGGGCAACCAGGCGCGTAAGGCTACTGGTGCCGAGATGGGTAACCTGCACATGCAGCTGCTTAAAAAGATGGCTGTTGAGGCTGGTATCGATGTGCCTTTCTACACCGCCACAGGGTGGGGTAATGCGGCTGTTATCGAGGGCGAGGCCATCCCCGTTACAGCGGCCTATACCTATCCCTTCTGGGCTAAGCCTCATATGTCGAAATTCCTGATGTTTAAGGATTTAACCAAGGAGGCCGATTATGCGCCTACACGTTATAACCCTGCCGATTACCCCTCGTTCTGTGCCGAGATGGGTGCTGGTATCCAGATGATTTATGGCGCCCGTCCGATAGTAACGGCTCAGGCAGCCGAGGGCTTGATGGTGCGCACCTTGGGTAGCGGTAGCAACGGCATTGGCTATTACATGTATCATGGTGGCAGCACCCCTAAGCAGATTGGTGGGGTGGGTTCGTTTAACGATGAGCCCATGGGTATGCCCAAGATTAGCTACGATTTTCAGGCACCTATCGGTGAGTTCGGACTCGAGGGTAAGATGTATCGTAACTTGCGACTGCTGCACACTTTCCTGGCCGATTTCGGCGATGTTTTGGCGCCTATGGAGCCCGTTCTGCCTGCCGATTGGCAGCAGATGACACCCGACAATCGCGACCATCTGCGCTATGCTGCCCGTATCAAGGATGGCAGCGGATTCCTGTTTATGGTTAACTTTCAGGACCACGACACCCTGCGCCACGATCAGACTAACCTGCAGGTTAGATTAAACATGAAACATGAAACATTAAACATTCCCGCTCAGGGAGGGTTTACGCTTGGCAAGGATCAGAGTGTTATCCTGCCTTTCAATCTCGATATGGATGGTGCGTTGCTGAAATACGCCACCGCACAGCTGCTTACAAAGCTGAAGGATGGTGATGCCGAGCATTATTTTTTCTTTGCACCCGATGGTATGGCTACCGAATATCTGTTTGATGCCACCACCGTAAAGGGGAAGCATTTCTTTAAGCCTGTTGCAGGTTTTAAGAGTACTTTTGCCTTAAAAACGGCTTCTGGTCGCACCATCAAGGTAACCACGCTTACCCGCCAGCAGGCGCTGAACGCACTCAAGGTAAACGGCAAACTGCTGATTACCGATGCCACCGTGCTGCCTGCAGCCAATGGCGCCACGCTGCTAAGCCTTGGTAACCATCAGGTAAGCTATGTGGTTTATCCCAGCAAGCAGGGCTTTAAGACTCAGACAGCCAGCGTAGCACCTGTTACGCCCCAGTTCGAGGTAACAAAAGCTGGTCCTCGCCGCATGTCGGTATCAGTAAAATCTCCCCTCTCTACTTGGAGAGGGGCGGGGGGAGAGGCTTCAGAGTTTTTCCTTCGCATCCACTATGTGGGCGATGTAGCTATGGCCTTTATGAAGGGCCAGCTGGTGCAGGATGAGTTCTATCATGGCGAGCCCTGGACGATTGGCTTGAAACGCTATGCCGATACTCTTAAGACCGATCCATTGACGTTTTATTTCCGTCCGCTGCGTGCCAACGCTCCCTTCTTAGGCGATCTGCCCAAAAAGGCCGTGCCCAATTTCGAACACGGCCCTGTGGTAGATATCCAGAACGTAGAAATAATCCCCGAATATAAGTTCGATATCAAGTTTTAGTGGGTTTATTCCATACGGCCGGAAATATATAAATAATTGTGTTGGTATTAATGTTTCATGCTCATAATCTTCGTGGGGCAGGCCAGGGTGCACTTGCCGCACTTAATGCAGTCGGCATCCAGATAGCCCGATTCCTGACCGCGTGAGTCGTACGGGGTGAGCTGCATGGGGCATACGCGGG
>JAEEGK010015379.1_pt1 | contig 16946 bp, 18 predicted proteins | sample 8958771 | NCBI WGS metagenome assembly JAEEGK01 (sample SAMN16246547, study PRJNA631951) | gut metagenome | biome: gut microbiome; feature: rumen; material: SC-attached | host: Bos | place: Iran: Karaj | collected 2018-10 | reverse complement strand
TGTCCTCGTTCATCCTGCACATATACTGCTGGATAAACGCCTTCAAGAATGTAACCGTCGAATCGACATCCACCGTATCTACAAGATTGTTTTTCAGCAACTTGTCGCTCTCCGCATACACTGCCGTGACTTTTGTGCCGTCAAACTGTACGAAATATCCGCCCTTCAAAATCTGGTAGATGCCGTTGAAATAACTTACCGCAAAAGTCTCCTCAGGCGGAGTGCGCAAGAGGTCAACACCAAAAGAAATGTACGGCTTTTCATAACCCAAATAGCCTAACACAGTGGGCATTACGTCTATCTGTTGTGCGATGCCGGGGCGGTCGCCGACGAGAGTGGAGTCGCCCGGCGCATAGAAAATCACAGGGCCGGCAAAAGTGCCGAGGTCGGTCTGATACTCGTCGTGGTCGGAGAGGTTGGTGTGGTCGCTGCAAATCACAAAAATCGTATTCGAGTACCACGGCTGGCGACTCGCAGTCTCAAAAAACTTGCGGATCGACATATCCGTATATCTGATACACTTGTGTATCAAGAGGTTGCCTTCGGGATAATCAGCCTTGTACTTTTCTGGGATTTGGAAAGGATGATGGCTGCTCGCCGTGAATACAGCCGTCATAAAAGGCTCTTTCATCTTCGACATCTCGGCGGCGTAAAACTGCAAAAACGGCTCGTCCCAGATAGCCCAATACCCGTCGAACTCCGCCTCGCCGCCAAATTCGGGGGCTTCGTCAAACTCCGTGCGGCCATAATATTTTTGGAAACCAGTCGCATTTGCAAAAGCCTCAAAACCCATACTACCGTTCTTTGCGCCGTGGAAAAACGCCGTCTGATAACCCTCCTTGCCAAGTTCCACGGCTATGCCATCGAGATGGTTGAGCGATGCGGGCGTCAGGAAAAACGGCTCTACAAAATACGGAATACCACTCAGGACGCTCGGCATACCGTCAATGGACTTGCGACCGTTGACAAAACTCTGCTGGAAAATCAGCGACTTCTGCGCCAAACTATCGATAAAAGGCGTGTAGCCCTTGTAGTTGCCGCCTTCCAAATCCTTGTTGTAACAGCCCATAAACTCCCGCGAAAAACTCTCAACTATCAGCACCACAACGTTTTTGCCTTTGTTGCCAGCATTGAGAGAATCCACCACGGGCTTGTGCAGCGGCGTGTAAATCCGCGCCAACGTATCCATCGGATAATATTTGGGATCTACGAAAGGCTTCTTGTTGATGGTCCTGATTATAGAAAACGGCGTATTCAAAATCAACGGTGCTTGAATCGGGCTTTTAACATATTGGTTGGCATTGCTGATGGTAATCGGGCGCGTGCTGCGGTCCACACCGCCACGGATTCCAATTATGGCAAGTATCACCACCGCCGCCATAAAGAATATCCTGAACGTGTAATATTTGATATAACTGATGATATTCCTTTCGGGACGGAAGCACAGCGGATTGCAATACAATTTCCAAATAATCCAAATCAAAACCGCCGCCGCAAGCACCAAATACCACTGGCTCAGAGCCTCCTTGCCGAGAATCCTGCCGATATTGTCCTCGTGCGAAAATTCGTCAAAAACGCTCGCCGTGCTCCTGCGTTGAGTCCATTGGAAATAACGCGCATCCACAAGGTTGGCTACAATTGCCACAGAATTAGGAATTATATATGCAAACTTGACAATCCACTTGTAAACGCCGTTTTTCTCTTTCCAATGCAGCGGCAGCAACGCCAGCACCAAAAAGAGCAGATTGGTATATATAATCGCCGACGTATCGAATACGAGCGACCCCTTGAACAGCGTCCCAAAATTGTCGCCAAACACGCCCTCGGCATAATACGAATGATTGACAGCCAAGAAGATGGCGCGGCACACGAAATACACGACATACATCAACAGTATGTCCCAGAGCGTCCTAAAAAAAGATTTTGCAAGGCTTGCGTTTTCTGTACGATTGTTCATCTTGATTAATTACAAAAATAATAATAAAACCAATAAGTATTGCCAAACAATTCCTTTGCGCGCTGCGGATTTTTGGCTTCGTTGGATGCTAAGAAACGACCAAACTCATTGAACTTCTGCGTCAAGGCGTTGTTGCTTGCCATCACTTTGTTGAATTCGTCCTTATTGTTGAGGAAAAGATAGAGCAAAATGCCTTCATAAATGTGCGTGCCCAATTCGCCGTCGGGACGGCTGGTGGCAATGAATCCGTAAAGACGTTTGATGTCCTTCTCCAACAGCAAGTGTCCAAGCAAATAGCGGAATAGCTTAGGATTGCTGATATTGTTGGTAAAAAGGCTGTACAAAAATTCGGAACCGGCGGCCGGCACAAAAAACTGGTCGTGCTTCATCTCAATCGGCTTAATCTTCCAATCCGCCAACGCCTCGGTGTGCGCGGGGTCGTTGAGATATTGCTCGGCGCGGAGAGCCCACGCACGGTAATAGATAGTGGCTTGGAGTTTCTTTATGTATCTCATTGCCAATTCCTTCTGACCCTTCAAAAGCGCGCACTCGGCGAGCCTTTTGTACATACGCGCCGACTTTTGAGCTGTGTCGTTGCCCTCCATAGCCTCCATCGTGAGCCGCTCGGAGATATTGAGGAGACCAAGGCGAAAATATATCTCGCTGTTGCAGATGCTCTTGTCCTGCGAATTGATGGTGGACGAGATAAGGCCCTCCTTGCCCACTTGAACAAAATTAAACATCTTGGAATCCAACAAGTTGCGCTCGCACAAAGCAAGGTTGAGGTAGCACTGCGACATATAGGTGGAAAATTTTTTTTGCTGAGCCTTGTCCACCTCCTCAATAATACTGCCCCACTGCTTGTACCTCACCATACGGTCTATCTTGTAATCGAGCATATTGCCAGCATCATAATTAGTTGACATATAGAAAATTATCCCGGCAACGGCTGCGGCATACAACGGGAAACGCACCAATTTTTTCGCCAAATTAATTTTGATTTTCGATAATATAATGCTGATTATAATAATGGCAATTGCAACGTACCACACGTCACAGCTTTTGCTGGTATAGCGATTGAAATCCACACCCGTAAAAGTACCGTAAAGACTGTCGTCCTGCATTATATTTTTGGTAATTAGCCAGCAAAACGCCAACACCCCGATATTGATGGCTGGAAACAGGAAGTCTTTTTTTGAAAATGATTTCACCGTCAATGCCACAATGTATATCAAGCAGCACCATCCGCCTGTCAGCCAATATATTAGCGGCGTGATGATACCGAGGAGGATTTTATTATTTTTACCGCTAATTAATCCTACTGCGGCAACAGCAATCAGCACCGCCACGCAGCCGCCAAACATCACGTTGAAATTGAGCACAGCAGCCACCACGCCCAAAGCGCAGACGACTCCAAGCACATCGGCGGATTGTTCGTTGCTGCCATTATCGACGAAAACGCCTTTCAGAATCAGCTGTATGCCCACCGCCAACAGCGCGATAATCAGTGCAGTCCAATACGGATACATAAAAAACTGCACAAAAAAACACCCAATGTAATCGCTCAATCCGCCCGGCCTCAGACACGTATCGGCAAAAAAATCGCCATTAAACATAAATATCTGCAAGCCTTCCTGATAAGCATACATCGGCGCGTAAAATCCTAATACAACGACAATTACAAACAAAAACAATACTATGGTCGATATATGTCGGGTGATGTTTTTCATCTCTTTTAATGTCATTAATTATGAGCCGCAAATATAATTTTTTTTGTTGACTTATCAAAATCATATTTTTACAACAAAAAACTACTTGTTAAAAAATAATGCGTATATTTGCAGCCAATTAAACGATAATTATTATTAACATTCAAAATATATTTATGAAAAAAATAGTCTATGTACTGTTGCTATTGCTCAATTTTTCGTGTGGCACCAATGTAACCGACACAATGTCAGTGGACTGCGCTCCATTGCTGTGGCCCGATTACAGTGGCGTTACCATCCCGAAAAACATCGCTCCGCTCAATTTTTCGACGGTGAGGTACGATTCGTTGCAGGGCATCGAGGCGCAAGTCAAGACGCCGGGCGGCAAGGTCTATGACTTTTCGGGCGCAAAGTACATCGACATTCCAATCTCCGAATGGCGGGCGATGGTGCAGGAATCCGTGGGCAACAAGATGGAAATCACCGTATCAGAAATTACCGGCAACAAAAAATATGTTTACCGTCCATTTGATATATATGTGGCTGATTCTGAGGTGGATCCATACCTCTGCTACCGACTGATTTCGCCCGGATACGAATTGTACAGCCGTATGGGGTTGTATTGCAGGGATTTGACTACTTTTGAGCAGACCACCGTGGTTGACAACCGCCTCATCAACAGCAACTGCGTCAACTGCCACTCGTTTTGCAAGGGCAATACCGATGTAGCGCAGTTTCACGTCAGGGGCGAATTTGGCGGCACAATCTTGAAAAATGGCGACGAATTGAAGTCTTGCAACGCCAAGACCGACAAGCTAAAACTCAATTGCGTCTATCCATATTGGCATCCGTCTGGCAATTATATCGCTTATTCTCAAAACAATACGGTGCAGTCGTTCCACTGTGGCAGCCCCAACAGGGTGGAGGTTTATGACACCGAATCGCGTGTTGTGGTCTATGATGTCCGCAACAACAAGCTCCTCACCTGCCCCGAACTCAACAGCGCGAGGACATTCACGACCGAACCGTCATTCTCGCCCGACGGCAAATATTTGTATTATGTCACGGCAGACACCGTTGATATGACGCTCAGAACCCGCGAGGTGCATTACGACATTTGCAGGATAGGATTTGACGAGGCGAAGGGCAGTTTTGTCGGCAATGTTGATACGTTGGTGAAGGTGTCCAAGGATTCGCTATCGACGGCATTCCCGCGTCCCTCTTACGACGGCAAATGGCTGCTATTCACCAAGTTTAAGTACGGACAATTTGCAATTTGGCACAAGGAGGCGGATTTGTGGATGATGAACCTAGCCACCACTGAGACCTTCCCGCTCGAAAGAGCCAACAGCGATTACGACGCCGACAGTTATCATTCGTGGTCGCAAAATTCGGAATGGATTGCCTTTGAATCACGCCGCGACGACGGTCTCTATACACGCGCATACATCGCTCACATCAACGCTAACGGCCGTGCCGACAAGGCTTTTATGATTCCGCAACGCTCACCCGAAGACAACCGCCGCCTTATGTACAGCTACAATGTACCAGAATTTGCGACCAAAGAGTTCAAGGTTGACAAAGGCGCATTGGAAAGCCAATTGAAATCCGGCAAAAGAATGCAGTTTGGATATTAATTAATATCAAAAAAAATCCCGGAAGTTGTTTCAAACCTCCGGGATTTTTTATTTATCAGCTTATAAACAATTCATTAGCCTTGTGCGTCGTCACTGCCGCGACGGTTGCCACGGAAGCCACCGTTGTTGCGCGGGCCACGGTCATTGAAACCGCCATTGCCGCCACGGAATCCGCCACGGTCGTTGCTGCGCGGACCACGATCATTGTTGCTGCGCTCGGGACGTGCGGGACGCTCTACGTAACCTTCGGGCTTGGGAAGGAGCGCACGACGGGAGAGTTTGAGCTTATTGTTCTTCTTGTCGATGTCGATGAGTTTCACGTCAATTTCGTCACCCTCGTTGAGGACGTCGCTAACATTCTCTACGCGCTTCCAATCAATCTCGGAAACGTGGAGCAAGCCTTCCTTGCCGGGGAGAATTTCGATGAACGCGCCAAACTCAACGATTGACTTAACAGTGCCGTGGTAAACCTCGCCAACTTCCGGCTCGGCAACGATAGCCTTGATGCGAGCCATTGCAGCGTCCATATCTGCCTTGTTGACAGCGGAAATTGCAACGATGCCCACGCCGTCTTCCTCGTCGATTGTGATGATGGAATTGGTATCTGCCTGAATCTCCTGGATAACCTTGCCGCCAGGTCCGATAACTGCGCCGATGTAGTCCTTTGCAATGGTGAACTTGACCATACGCGGTACAAACGGCTTGTAGTCCTCGCGGGGTGCGGGAATGGTTTGGAGCATAATGTTGAGGATGTGAGCGCGACCTTCCTTAGCCTGTTGGAGGGCGTTGGCGAGGATTTCGTAGCTCAAACCGTCAACCTTGATATCCATCTGGCAAGCGGTGATGCCTGCGGTAGTACCAGCAACCTTGAAGTCCATATCACCCAAGTGATCCTCGTCGCCGAGAATATCGGAGAGGACAGCGTACTTTTCGCTTTCGGTGTCGGTGATAAGACCCATTGCGATACCCGAAACAGGACGCTTAATCTTGACGCCAGCATCCATCAAAGCCATACAGCCGCCGCAGACCGAAGCCATTGAAGACGAACCGTTGGATTCCAAGATGTCAGATACAACGCGGATAGTATAGGGATTTTCCTCGATTGAGGGGAGCACCTTTTTGAGAGCGCGGTGAGCAAGGTTGCCGTGGCCTACCTCGCGACGCGAAACGCCCCTCACTGCCTTAGCCTCGCCGGTTGCGAAGGGCGGGAAGTTGTAATGGAGCAAGAAGTTGTTGCGACCCTGAACCAAAACGCCGTCAATAATCTGCTCGTCGAGTTTGGTGCCGAGTGTACAGGTGGCGAGGGATTGGGTTTCGCCACGGGTGAAGATTGCCGAACCGTGTACCGACGGCAAAACGTCAGTCTCACACCAAATAGGACGGATTTCGTCGGTCTTGCGGCTGTCAAGACGCTTGCCCTCATCGAGAATCAAGCGGCGTACAGCTGTGCGGAGTTCGTCGTGGTAATAACGGCCGATGAGCAATTGTTTCTCTTCCAACTCCTCCTCGGTGAGACCGAGCGACTCGGTGAAGTCTTCCTCGATTTTGTCGAAAGCCTCCTGACGCTCCTGCTTGCCGAGACCCTGCTTTGCAGTGTCGTAAATCTTCTGGTAGAGCTCGTCGTGGATGCGCTTTTGGAGTTCGGGGTCGGAGATTTCAGGTTCGTAGGTACGTTTAACGACGCCCTTCTCCTTAGCCATTTCCTCCTGCAACTTGCAGAGGGGTTTGATGGCGTCGTGGGCAGCCTTGATAGCGTCGAGCATTTCGGCTTCCGAAACCTCGTTCATCTCGCCTTCCACCATAAGGATGTTTTCGTATGTTGCGCCCACAACCATCTCGATGTCAGCCTTTTCGCACTGTTCGTATGTGGGGTTGATAACAATCTTGCCGTCCACCCTTGCCACGCGAACCTCAGCGATGGGTTCAAGAATCGGCACGTCGCTCACGCTCAATGCGCACGAAGCGGCGAATCCGGCGTATGCGTCGGGCATAGTCTCCTTGTCGGCGGAGAGGAGATATACATTAACGAAGGTCTCAGAGTGGTAGTCCTTGGGGAACAACGGCCTCAAAGCACGGTCAACGAGCCTTGCAGTGAGGATTTCGGCGTCGGACGCCTTGCCCTCGCGTTTGAGGAAGCCGCCGGGGAACCTGCCGTTGGAATAATATTTTTCCTGATACTCTACTGTGAGAGGCATAAAGTCAGCCTCAGGATTGGATTCTTTTGCGGAGCAGACGGTAGCGAGCAACACCGTGTTGCCTTGCCTGACGATGACAGAGCCATCTGCTTGTTTGGCGAGCTTGCCGGTCTCAACGCTCACGATGCGGCCGTCGCCAAGGTCAATTTCTTTTGTGATAATGTTCATCTTTTTCTTCTATTCTAAATGATGCAAGCCGCCAATGGCATTGCCGTGGCAGCGTTAATATTAGGTGAAGGGTTTTTAGCAGGAATTAGACCTCGGTAGGTAAAACAAAAGGAAAAGACTACAACCTTGGCAGTCCCTTCCTTGTTGCTTAGTCCTTGGGTGGGTTACTTTCTCAAGCCCAATTTCTTGATGAGTGCCCTATATCTTTCGATGTCCCTTTTCTTGAGGTAATCAAGGAGGGAGCGTCTCTTACCTACCAATCCGGTCAATGCTCTCTTAGTACCGAAATCGTGAATGTTCTTCTTCAGATGCTCGGTCAAGTGCTGAATACGGTAGGAAAATAAGGCAACCTGGCTTTCTACAGAGCCGGTGTCTGTATTAGACTTTCCGTAGTTTGCGAAAATCTCTTGTTTCTTTTCAGCGTCCAAATACATGGTTTTGTAAATGTTTGTTATTGTTTTTATTATTTATGTGATCGGGCGCAAAGGTACGGAGATTTTTTGAGATGGAAAAATTTTTTTTGAACTTTTTTTTCCAAGAAGATTTATCTGCTGCCAGATTCATTTTTCTCCACCCTTCTGAGATTTGTCACTTGGTCTGCCGTGCCGTCCGTCGTGTGGAATACCCATCGCATCTCCTTGGCGGTGAGACGGGTGATGTAGAAGTCGTAGTACACCTGCTCCGAGCCGTCTTCCGTTTCCCTGAATGATTGTAGATGTCCGTTGGCATCGAGCGTGTACCTGTTATGGTAAGTTGTGTCTTTTGCCGCAAGCCAATCCATAGAATAGACTTCAAACATTCCTTCGCTGCCGGTCTTTGGACTGAACGAGTAGTGTGTATATCCCTCCGTAATCAAACCTTCGGGATAGACAACAGTCCACGTGCCACTGAGATAGTCATAATTAATTGAATTGTTGTCGTCGTCTTTGTCGCAAGAGACGAGGAAGAGCGCGGCAAACATTGCAACTGCAATGCTCCAAATCTTGAATCGTTTCATGTTATAGTGTGTTTAGTTATTGAATTAATCATCTTCACCATTATAACACGGAATCCGATGGAAACCCTAAAGATTTTTTCGCTAAATTGTCTTGAAGCCGAAATCTGTCGTCGGGCATGAGGACTTGCAAACAATCTAATCACCGTTGTAAAAACCATTCGCACTACGCTCGCGCCACATTTCGTACATTTCTTGATAATGATCTTTAATAAACGACTGTATGAGCGAAAGTTCTTTGTCTTTAAGGATACCACGCTTGGTGACAACAGTATCTCCGTTTTCCTTTACAAAAAACTTTGCAGCACCCTCCTCTGTCAGTTTTCTGTCGCTTGCGTGTGCATGGAAACACTCCAAAACACACTTGGCAGTAAAATAGAGGAAATATCCGGCTATTTTGAAATTGTAATACTTAGGCATAAGACATATATTTTAGGCTTTGGTCAAGACGTTTTTTTGCAATCGACAGGCATATCTCGTCCATATTAGTTTCCAAGAGTTGCCTGTCAGGTAGGAATATGGCGACACCTTCACAGTCGTTAAGGTCGTAAACGGAATAGCCTTTCTCGTTTTCGACAACTGCGAATCCAGCAATTACAACTTCCGCTTTATCAGCGATTTCTTTTGGGTCAAACATTTTTTACTTTCAGATTTTTAATTGGTTGTAAAAATTTATTGCGATTTATGTGGAGTTCGTCGAGCGTGGAAAGCAAATCGATGTACTCCTCCACCGGTTTCGGCTGCCCCGAATATTGTGTCATAACAGCCATATAACCGATACTCGGCTCAAAATCGTTGACAGACAGAAACTTTTCGAGTCCAAGCGGTCCGAGAAACATCACCCTCTTGTCGCGAAACTCGAATATAATGTACCTTCCATTGTTGGAAAGATACGCCGTAGAATCTGTCAAATCTCCATCCATATTGAAACTATTTGTTGCGGCAAAGATAATGTTTTTTCCCCGAAAATTGCAATTTTTTTTTTCGTCGGATGACAAAAAAATTCCCGAAAACCTCGGGGAAAAGAAGTTTTCGGGAAAGATTGTTATTTATGTTTCGGATTGGAAAACAAGGTTAATTCAGGCTGCGAATTGGTCGAACCGAATAACCTTTATAACCTTGGCTAATTGTCATCTGCGCACTACTGCCATTGAAGTATAAGTTACGAAAACGCGAAGCTTCGTAACATACTGACGTCCAATAGTACCCAGTGACACCACTGCCAGTAAGGTTAGTAGCCGTGCGACAACCAGCAGCAGGAAGGAAAATGGTACCGTAATCGTTTGTAAACTCATATCCAGCAACACCGTACTCGTCTGTTTCAGTCTTCCAATCCTTGACGCAATTACTTGCTTCTAACAACACATCAAATTCAGCCTTGGTGGGCATGCGGTAACCCTTGTCGCCCAACTTCTTGCCCGGTTCGTATTCGTAATTGTAGGCGGCATCATGTTTATTATCAAGGTCGCTATCCAATCCTGATGCTGTGTAAGTATCGTCATTGTCATACGACGATTTTGTGGTCGTCTCGCCACAAGCATAGTAATTGCCGTTTTCAGCGGGAGATGTAGCACCGAGGTTGCAGGTTGCCCAAAGAACTGAAAATTTTGGACCGAAATCAACGTCCTTAGAGCGGTCAACCTTGTAAACCTTGCCCGCAGCCGTTGTCATGGATTTTACCATATTGCCAGTTACTGTAACGCCCGCAGGTACGGCAATCCATACTTGGTGGGCGGCGTCGAAAGCATCAAACGTCTCAGTTGCGCTACCAATAGAGAGGTCGAATTTCTTCTGATACTCCGACACAGTGAAACAGAAATACGCTACATTGTCCAACAACTTGATGTCTGCAGACTTGTAGTTGAAGTTGGCGGTGAATGTGTGCTTAAAGCTCTGCATCAGCTTTGCCAACGACTCAGTGGATTTTTTGAAGTTGCCAGTGAAATACTCGCCGGTCTCTCCGCCCTCGAAAGTACCTACGAGGTCGATTGTACCGGCTTTGAGGGCGGGTTCGTTTTCAGAATTGGCGTAAACAAAGCCATCGAAAATGTAGTCCGCGTCGGGTTTTGTGAGCGTCAACTCGCCAATCACGTCAGGATACTCATCAACGTCAGCCGCCACAACGGTCAACTTTTTGCCCAAATCTTCCAACGCATCAAATTCTACATTGTGTTCTGACGTACCATCATCACCTGCAAAGGTGACTTTGGAGAGAGAGTTGCCAGTAGCGACCTTGATTGAGAAAGGAATCGTTACCTTGGTAACCGTGGGTTGCTCCACGGCGGACTGTTGGTTGTTGGCTACTGCGTCGGCAATGGTGTCGCCGTTGTCGTCCTTGCTGCAAGAGGTTGCAAACAAGACTGCCGCAATCAAGGGCAGGATTTTCATGAACTTTGTTTTCATTGTCTGACCCTCCTTTGTTAGATGTCTTCATCTTCGTAACCAAATCTTGCATTGTATGTGCCGCCACTTGCACTGAGCAACTTAGGCTCCTCGTCGAGGTAGATTACCTCGCACTGCGGCTTGACGTACTGCTTCCTCCCCGCCACCACGTCACGGGCGACAGTGTTGTTTGAATTTTTCTCTGTCATTTGTTGTTGAAAATTTAAAGTTAATATTAGGGTTAATATAATTTGCACAAACACAAAAATCCCTTACGGATGGCGACGATGATGTTGCCTTCCGCAAGGGATTGATGTATATATTATGGTGCGACGGCAGAGCCGCCACTATCTTTTGATGTCTAAGACCTAAGTGTAGTGTAGTGTAGTGTAGTGTAGTGTAGTGTAGTGTATCATTTTCAACGACATATCCAAATGTTTCATATTATTTTTTAAGTTAAATTGCCGAAATTTCGTCAGGTGTAAGGCCAGTGTACTTGGCTATTACTTCCTCTGACAAACCATCGGCTTTCATAGAGCGGGCGGTGGCAATGGCCTGTTGCTTTGCACCTTCCTTACGTTCATTTAGTATAGCGTTATGTTGTGTCATTATCTCGAGGAGATAGTCGCTGTACTTGTAGAGGTCAGCATCCGAATAGGCTGACCTTTCCACTATGCCCAATGCCTGACTTATTTCTGGGTTGTCGAGCATACTATCATCAACTACTTCTGTGTTTTCATCTATCTCAGTCAAAAACCTCAGCCACAAATCTTTGATGGCACGACTGCCACGGTCGGCGGGCTTGTATTTTTTTAGCTCCACAAATATCAACGCGAGATCGTTGCGGCGGTCGTCAGGGTGGTTCTTATTGGCAATGTAAAATTCCTGTATATAGCCGTCGTCACCTTCATAATCAAACGCCTTGTCGTTGACAAGCGCAAGAGCATACACTTCTTTGAGCCGCTCGAATGCGACACCTTTCTCCAACTGTTTGGAATACATCGACGCAGCATTGTACAATGTCCGAGAGAAAAACTCACCGTTCCACCACGACTGTATCTCTACGATGAAACCACGACCATAGTTGTCGGTGCAGCGGACATCCACGATGGAAAGTTTTTTGCCGGGGTTGTCAGGGACGTTTTCGTTGGAAAGGTACTCCACACTTACTATCTCCATACCCTTAGGCAACGGCAACAACGCATTGAGAAGGCTCTTGACAAGGTTGGGATGCTCGCCAAACACCTTCTTGAAGGTAAGGTCCACTTTGGGGTTGAGATACTTGGACATAATGCTGAGCTATTAATTCGTTAACAACACTGCAAATTTAAAATCTTTTCCCGAAAAAAACAAATTAATTTTTGACAACAACCCGCTTCATTTTCTCTTTTATGCTCATTGTCTCATTTTCACTTAAATTTGTACAATTCAATAAAGCGTTATAAACACAACATCAGTTTCATTAGATACTAACCTACAAGAAAAGGAACGCAGCACTAACACTCTCCGCGCCGCCATCAACGAAGGCATCCAAAGCTGCTTTTTCAAAGATATTGATTTAGACGGACATTTGTCAAACTTGGAAGACAAATATTGCAATGCTAATATGCTACGAAACATCCACCCCGGAGAGGTGTTGAAGAAGGATATTGACGTCAGTCCAACGCCCTGAACGTGAAGTCGCTTTGTGTGCAACACGCCTTCTTGTAATCGAAGCCATAAAGCCTCATATACGCCTCCTTGACTTCTATCGCGCCGTTGTAAAATGGATTGGAGACGTTGTTCTTGGTGGTAATGGTTACTTTCATTTCGGGTGTCAGCACCGTGTTATTGGAGCGTTTGATACGCTTTGGTGTGATTTCAAATACTCTGGGCATAATTATTTTATCAATTATATGTTATAAATGTATTTCCATTAGCATCGTATTCAGACAAAATGCAATCACAGGTTCCGTGAAAAATGTACTTCACAAAATTCTTCCAACTGGACATATCGTCATTTTGATGTGCTTTCACGTAATCATTAGCCTCTGGTGTATATTTTACAATATTTGGATTCCTGATGCAGAACGACACAGTATTACCTGTTTTATAAACTGAATATGTATAATTGGAATTGTAAAACATCATATCAGCCAAATCTAATATTTCTGAATATGACAATCCGTTGAAAAAAACAGCATTGCCATTGGGATATACAATCCGCTGATAATCAGATGGGTATTTTCAAATCTCATATCTTGGCTTTCCATTCTGAGCAATATACTGTTTGTTAGGAGCAGCAGGAGTTTCATAGTCTATGCGCGGCTCGATTTCAACATTGATTTTATCCTCTGAAAAACCGTATGATGCAATCATATTTCTAATGACTTCCAAACCACGTTTTTCTGCAATTTCATAACAATCATCAAGAAGCGCAGCACGTTTTAGCTTAGCATTGGCAAGAACAGCAAGTGCGCCTCTCTCGGTATTCGACCACGTTCCTTTTTCAATAGGAACAACTTTTTTGGCATCGTCCAAGAACCAATCATCCTTGTTGAGTATTTTAACCGCTGGAAGTTTGACGTTTACAGTTCTATCCTCCGGTTTTTCCTCTTTGGAAATAGTAATCCAATCCGCAGAACATTCATCAAGGTCAAAACCGACATTAATTGTACCGGGAAATTTTCCCGCAATAATACAATCATTGACTCCATATAGTTTCCCTGGTTCTTGTTTGTTAAGTTTCATAACACCTTCACGGTAAATCGTTACCACTTTGAGTTGTTTGACGCTTTTTATGTTGGATACGACTACTGTACCCACCTCTGTTTTAGTGCCGAAAAATACTGTGAATGGATTGCCAAACTTAACAAAGACAACAATCGCAACCAAAACAGCGACAACTAATATTGTGAAAAATACTTTTTTCATACACTAACGTTTTATCATATTAACCAATTGTTCGGGAGTATATTCAGGATCTCGTGTGAATATAACAGTGTACCCGAGGCGGCTTACTATTCCTGCAATAACAAGTTTTGCATTTTCTTGTGCAGGTTTCACAATGTCAAGGTTGTACAGATTCTTTTCAATTTCACCGCGTCCGACCCTCGCATATGCAGCAAAATCGTTATCCGAGTAATTGTCCCTAAAACCAGTAACATCGGTCTCTATATCTTCGTAAAGTATTTTTGTACTTTCTATTTCAATTACAGGTGGCGGTAGGGTAATCGTCACGACATTGCCATTGATACTGATTTTGGAAATTTTCGAGAAATCAACACCTGCCTTTATATGTGCTGTGATTGGCAAAATGGCGCTTCTATTACCGAAGATTTTGAATACAGAATAATCTTCATCAGTACTTGTAACAGCAATTTGTGCATCACATTCCATCGTGTACAATACAGGTGTTGTACTGATTGCCACTTTTATGTCGTCCTCAGACAAGCCACATCCGCTCGTTATAAAAGAGAATGTGGCAAGATGATTGGTGTCCTCATAGGGTTTCCGAAAATTTGAGAATTATTGTGTATTCGCGGTCTTTGAAAATCAAACCTTCTTCACGATAATAAGTGAAGATTTCGATTTTCGATATATTGTTTTCCCAACGGCGATAGTTTTCGTTGGATTCTCTCAGAGTGTGATTTGTAAGAGCCAATTCACTGATTGACTCAAACATATTATTGTATTTGCGCTCACTGTCAAGTACTTTACTATACACAATCGTGTTGAGAGGCGAGTTGTCAAAATCGCCGGACTGAAATGCTGCCCAATACATTACATTGTCAAAGTCAAGACCCTCATACGACACGGGACCTGCAACGACGAAACCACCATAATTGTACGTGCCATTGACAATATTATCAACCACTTGTGAGTCTTTCTCAAACAAAGAGAAATAGATTGGAGTTGATACCGCCCACGGCATCTGTGCAGGTCTTCCGTTTTCAATTTTCGACAAATACTTCAACGATTTGTCTTTTGAAACGGTCTCATAGACCTTTTTCATCTCAGTTCCCCAAGGAAATGACGGCGCCGCTTTATTGCTGCTTATACACGATGTTATAAGCATCAAAGCACCAAGAAGAACACATAGATTAATTACTTTTTTCATACTTAATGTTTTTTTGTTAATACTCATTCTTTGGCGGTTGATTTCTCCGTTTTATCATTTACAAAAATACAAACCAGTCTCCACCCCACCAAAGATTTAGTATTGGAATATCTTTATTATTTTATATAAAGTTATTTATGAAATCGTAAAAGATTTTTTAGGGAGGGCGGCGGTTAAATCCTGAGAGAGGTCTTTAAAGAAATCGTGATTGAGGGCGATGCAGATGGCTTTGAGAGTGCCTGTGTCAATTGTCGCGCTCTTGAAAATATTATAACAAGTTGGCTCTGTGCGGTTTATTTGGGCGGCGAGCCAAACTTTCGTCCTCCCTTGCCTTTCTAATTCCGCCTTTATCATCTTGCCAATGTGGATGCTCATTGCCCAGAAAAAATTTTCGTCTGATTAGATTCCATTTCAGACCAGACACAAAAAAGGCGTGGAATCTTTATTCTGCCCGGTTCCACTCTCTGAGGCTTCGCAATACCCGTCTTGCCGAACCGAGCAACGATACCTCACGCCGTAAAGGTATAATAAGGGTACACCAAAAAAGTGAGTACCAATAATATACACACACGGACGCTTATCGTTGCTACGTTTTGACAAGACATTTTGAAAGTTGCGAATTTTCAGAGAGTCAAAAACATAGCGTCATAAACGCCTAAATAATTATTTACCTGATGACATAAAAGTCATCGTGGCAAAGGTAACAATTATTTTCGAGAAAGGGAAAAAAATTAATTGCACAATTACATAAAATATCTTACATTTGTGCCATTGTAAAACTATGAAACAATAAAACGTTATGAACACAATATCAGTTTCTGTAGATACTAATTATCAAGAGATTATAGATGCCGCAGTACTTTCGGGACGATACAAGGATACTGACGATGTGGTCTGTGCCGGGTTGTCGTTGTTGCAAGAAAGAGAACGCCGCATCAACGCACTTCGCGCCGCAATCAACGAAGGCATTCAAAGCGGCTTTTACAAAGATTTTGATTTGGACGGTCACCTGTCATACTTAGAAAACAAATATTGCAATGGCTAAGTATCATATATCGCAAGCGGCGTTAGAAGACTTGGAATCAATTTGGCTTTATACATTCAAAAAATGGTCAAAAGAGCAAGCCGCCAAATATCATAAAGAAATTGTAGAAGAAATAAAGACGATTTCCAAATCTGACAAAGATTACGGAATCAAATATTTTGATGTAATGGACGGACTTTATTGCAGCCGTTGCCGAAAACATTTAGTTTTCTATCGCTACGATGAAAACGAAGACGTTGAAATAATCCGAATACTTCACAATATGATGGATATTGAATCAAAATTTCATACATCATAATTCACTTCCACTTGAATCCCCTGCCCCAAAACGTGAATATAGCCGCCACTACGTAATACGGATACACTATGCCGAGGACTACTACATCCACAATCCGTTGACGCTCATTATAATACTCAGACGAAACGCGCACCGACGCAAAATCGACGGCAAATTTCAATAGCAAAACCGTCAAAGCCATCCACCACGCACCGCCGCAAGCCCACAATATCGGCGCGGCGATGGCTGCGAGATTGCCGAGGAGGATTGCAAACGCAAAAAACAAAATGTAATAATCGGTGTAGCCGCCGGTCTTGCTCACCCAACGCGCACGCTGATTGAGTAGTTGATGGATATTTTCAACGCCATCGGTGCGGATGACGGCATCGGGATTTTTGGCATAGACAAAACGCTTGTGCTGCCTTCCCGCCGATTCCATCATAAACATATCGTCGCCCGAGGCGTATTTGCCATTGATGTCGC
>JAEEGK010015427.1_pt1 | contig 16947 bp, 7 predicted proteins | sample 8958771 | NCBI WGS metagenome assembly JAEEGK01 (sample SAMN16246547, study PRJNA631951) | gut metagenome | biome: gut microbiome; feature: rumen; material: SC-attached | host: Bos | place: Iran: Karaj | collected 2018-10 | reverse complement strand
TCTTCCATTGTTAGTTTATTAAATAAATTCAAATAAAATAAATTGGGATTATTTAAAGTTAAATTTCCCTGTGAAATATTTTTATTAATCAATAAAGTTTTTCTTTTATTTTTTTGAATAATATTATTTAATTTACTAGATGATGATTCTCTTTTCTTAAAATTACTATTAAATGTTGCATTATGTGGAATTGAATCTCTATTTCCTTTATCAATATTAAAAGTAATTGGAGAAATTTCTCTTGAAAGACTTTTTTTTATTCTTAGTTTTCTAGTATCTTTTTTTAGTTCATTAGTTGACCTATTTTTATTTTTATTATCTTTAAAACTATCTTTAGAATCTCTATCATATAAATTATTAACTTCATTTTTACTTTCTTTCTTACTTTCTTTTTTTTTTTCAAATGAAGAAGAATCTTTTTCTGAATTTTCTGAAACTTCTTCTATAATTTCTTCAATAATATTAGATTTTCTAATTAGAGTTTTTTTCATTTTTTTGATGGCATTTTTTTTAATAAAAAATTTTCTTTTATTTATTTCATTATTAATTTCTTTTTTTTTCCTTTTTAATTTTCTTTCAAATAAAGTTAAATTAAGAATTGATATTTTTTGTTTTTCATTAAAAATATCATTATAATCTGCGGCAACTTCAATTAAAGTTTCTTTATTTAAAAATAATATTTCAGCTATTTTTGATTTAACAACTAAATCAAATTCACTTTTTTTATTTAATAATAAATTAATTTCTCCAAAATTTTCTCCTTTAGTTAATTCAGATATTTTAATTATTCTTTCTCTATATGTGCATTCTATTGAAATTCTTCCATCAGAAATAAAATAAATATCATCGAAATATTTATCTTTTTTAATTAAATATTCTCCTTGATTTGCTTTAAAAGGATGAAAATTTAAAATAATTCTTGAAATAAAATCAAAATTTGTATTTTTAAAAAATTTAAATTGTAATATATCTTTATACATTTTTTCTATTAAATCATTTCTTAAATAAACAGGCAAATCTTTAAGAAATTCAATTCTATTATATTGAGTTATTTGTTTTTCAAATATTAAAAATTTATATATTTTATAATATAATTTCGTATTAACACTAAATTCTATTGAAATATCATCTAATAAATTTAATTTTTTATCTAAATTTTCTTGAGCTTGAGTTTTTTTTAATAACAACATAATATTACTCAATAAAAATGAATAAATAAATAATCCAAAAGTTTGTAATATAATATTATATAAAAATTCAAAATTAGAAACTATATAAACATTCCCATATCCAATTGAAAATATTGTTTTGAAATTATAATACATTGCTACCATATATTTTTCAAAATTGTTATGTACATCAATATTATTTTTCGAAATCCAATTTGGAAAATCTAAAGAACCTAAAAAACAAAATATACATGATAAAAAATGATTTGCTATTAAAAATATTATTGCAAACATAAATAATCTACTTTTTTTTGTTGATTTAAAAATCTCATCTAAAAAACTTATGTTTCTTTCATTTAGTAAATATTTATTAAATATTAGTTTAAAAATCTTTAATAATTTTATAAATTTCAATAAATTTAATATTTCTATGTGATTATAATATTTTATTTCCTTTTTTTCGAAAAATAAATTTAATATTGTTGCATAAGGAATAGAAATAATAAAATCAAAAAAAAACCACTTTTTTAAGTAATTTAAAATTATTAATCTAGTTTTTAAGACATAATCTTCATTTTCATCATTTGGATAAGGAATAAAAAAATGTATTATAATATCAAAAATAAAAAATATATCAATAATTAATTCAAATATAAAATAAATAATATTAAATTTATTTATAAAAGATATATAATAAGGTGATACAATAGCTATATAAAATAAAAATACATTTAAAATAAATGACCAAAAATAAAAGAATTTTGAATTTGGTAAGATTTCTATTAATTTTATATCTAAAAGTTGTTCCCTTTCAGATAAACTATCATAAACTTTAAAAGAAGATTTTATTAATTTTCTATAATTAAATTCTATAAAATTTTGTAATCTTTCTTCTCTTTCTAAATTTTTTAATATTAATTTTTCAGATCCTAATAAAATTCTTGATTTTTCATCTAATTTTCCATTATTTTTCATTAAAGTATTTGAAATTAATGAACTATATTTCAATAATTTATTACTTTTTTTATTAGGAAAAAAAGGTGAAAAATAATTCAAATCTAATTTATTTTTATTATTCTCATTATTTTTAATACAAGTTGTTAATAAAATTTTAGTTTTTACAGGTTTTAATTGATTATTTTGTAAATTTAAATTTTTTTTTATTTGAGTTTTGTTTTTATTTAAAATTAATTTATTATCATTTGTCTCTTTTTTTTCATTTTCTTTAATACCAAAAGATATTAAACTACTACTAATATTTGAATGTTTAATTGAACTAACATGCAGCAATTTATTATTTTTATTTTGTAAAAAAGAATTAAAATCATTTAAATATTTTTCTTTTTCTTTATCTTTTTCTTTATTTTCTAAATTTTCTGAAATTTTAGAATGTTTAAATTTTACCTTTTTTTTAATTGAAGTATTTAAAGTTTGATTCTTTTTTAACATACTATTAATAAATCTATTTGTTTTTTTTCTTTGTAATTTATAATTATTATGATAAATATTTAAAAAATTATCTTCATTATTAATATTTAAATTATTATTTTTTATATTATTTTTACTTCTAAAAAAACTATTTTCTTTAATATTTTTTTCTAATTGCTCAATTTCAATTCCATTATTTTTCTGTTCTATTATTTTATTTAACATATTTTTAATATTAACTTTTCTATTAAATAAAATCGAACCATTGACTAATTTTTTATTTCGCTCTTTTTCATTAAAACTACTTTTATTTTTATTTTTAATCGAATAATTTTTTTGATAATTAATTTTATTAAAAGTGAATGTACCTTTAATTTTTTTATTCTTCTTTACTCTTTCACTCTCTTTAACATCAATTAAATCACCAAAATTTATTGCATATTCTTTTCTTTCTTTAAATGGAAGATTATTAATTTCTTCTCCATTCATATAATAATAATGTAATAATAATTAGATTTATAATAATTAATTTAATTTAATTTTATTTTTTAAAATTAAAAATATTTAATTCATATGTCGAAAAGTCAAAACATAAGAGTCATATGTCGTATTAGACCCGAAAATGAACGAGAAAAAAATTCTTTATATAAATCATGCATCGACGTTTTAAGCGAAAAAACAGTTAAAATAAACCCAGTTTCAAATCCCAATAATAATACAGCTATTTCAAAAGAAGAACCTCATGAATTTACTTTTGACCACATTTTTCCAAACACAACTATTCAACAAGATGTTTTTGACTACGCTGCCAAACCTTTAATTAACGGTTTATTTGAAGGAATAAATTGCACTTTATTTTGCTATGGTCAAACTTCGAGTGGAAAGACTTTTACTATGGAAGGAATAAGAAACGATAATGTTTTAAGAGGAATAATTCCACGTAGTATGGAATTTATTTTTGATAAAATAAACTCAATTTCAAATAACATTGAATTTAGTGTTAAATGTTCTTATTATCAAATTTATAATGAAAAAATTCAAGATTTATTAGACACAAGAAAAACAGATTTACAAATAAGAGAAGATAAAAATAAAGGAATTTGGGTTGATAATTGTACTGAAATTTATGTAAGTAACTCAAAAGAAATGACAGAAGTTTTTGATTGCGGGGCAAATAATAGAACAGTAGCCGCAACGGAAATGAATAAAGGTTCAAGTAGAAGTCATTCATTATTTGTAGTAACAATTTTCCAAAAAAATACAGTAACAGACAGTACAAAATCCGCAAAAGTTTTTTTCGTTGATTTAGCAGGAAGTGAAAAAATGTCAAAAACAGGTATAACTGGAGGGGTAGGTTTAAAAGAGGCCCAAAATATAAACAAAAGTTTAATGACATTAGGAATGGTTATAAATGCCTTAACAGAAAATGCACAACATGTACCTTATAGAGATAGTAAATTAACAAGGGTTTTACAAGAAAGTATAGGTGGTAATTCCCAAACAACTTTAATTATTACTGTTACGAGCAATGGCTCAAATCAAAGTGAGTCTTTGAGTACATTAAGATTCGGACAAAGAGCAAAATTAATTAAAAATAAAGTTGTTGCGAATACTGTTAAAAGTGTCAAAGAGTTGATGATTAAAATTAAAGAGTTGGAAGAAAAAATTAAAAAATTGGAAAGTGCGAAAGGAAAAATTGATGATGATTTAAAAGAAAATCATGATGAAAATACAATAACTACTCATTTAAGAACGAAAACTGATGAAGATGAAACTTGTCCTAATTGTGAAAAATATATTACTGAACTTATGAATAAAAGAGTTGAATTAATTACTTTAAATGAAAATATTGAAGATTTAACTAGAGAAAAAGAAGATTTAGAAATTGAAGTTAAAGAAAAATGTAATGAAATATTTAATTTAAATGAAAAATTATTCTTAAGTGAAGCAAAAGATAAATTAATTATGGATGATGAAGCGAAATTATTTGATGAAATTTCTATAAAATTAGAAACTTTTTCTTTTTTTAACCAAAAAAAACAAAAATATTTAGAAGATATTAAAAGTTTAGTAAATAATAATATTAAAGAACAAAACATAAAAAAAATTAATAATTATTTAAACGAAATTTTATCTATTTTACATTTAGATTCAAAAAATTACAAAGAATTACTTAATTTAATAAGTAATAATTCAGATAGTGAAAATTCTTCAACGCATTTTGCTTCTCATAGTGGAGGAAATTTAAATAATAAAATCGATGAAGATTTTAAAATTCATGAAAAAAAAAATAGCGATAATACAAACGATTCTTTTTCTAAATCAAAACATTCTTCTTTAATGAGAAGTAAAAATTCAATTAAAATAAATAATAATAATTCTTTTGAAATATTAAATAAAGACCATGAAGAAATTAATGCTTATAAAGATTTATTATCTGAAAATGATACATTAAAAAATTTAAATGAAAATTATCAATTAGAAAAATATCAAAATGAAATTTTAATTAAAAAATTAAATGATCAAATCAAAGATTTTAATAAAAAAATTTCAGATAAAGAAGAAATAATTAAAGATTTAAATGAAAAATTATGTAATGTAATTCAACAATTTGATGAATATAAAAATCAAAATATTTTAGATTTTTCAACAAAAGAACAAAAAACTATTGAATTAATAAATAAAATTTCCGATTTAGAAGATCAAAATTTTAAATTAATTCATTTTTCAAAAGACTCATATAAAAAAAAATATAGTTTAATGGATAAACAAATTAAACAATTTACATTACAAGTTCAACAACTTTTAACAGAAAATAATGAAATAAAAAAAAAATATGAAAGAAAATTAATAGAATCAAATAATTTACAAATAAAAGTTGATGAACTTCAAAATAAATTATCTGAAATTGTAAAAGGAACAATAATTAAAGATAGATTTACTTATAATATGACAACTCAAAGCGATTTAGATATGTCATTTACAAATAGATCAGTTTGTATTCCCGATCCTAATAATAACAATGGAAAAGGATACATAATGCAAAATATGAATGATTTATTAAAACAAAATTTACAAAAAGATAATAAAAGAATTAATAATAATCCTTTTAAACAAGCTTATAAAAATAAAAAAAATATTAATATATCAAATATGATTAATAATCGAATAATTAAAATAATTACTGGAGGAAATAATCAACAATAATAAAATATCTTATTATAAATAAACTTTGAAAAAAATTATATTATATTATTATTTATATATTTTTCTTTTATATATTTATTAAATTAAATAATTATAAATTTATATATTTTTAAATAAACTTTTATTTTTAATCACTTGATTCATAATTTTTTGTTTGTTTTAAAACATTATCTAATTCATTTTCTATTAATTCAATTACTTTTTCCGGTTTTAAATTTGTTGATTCATCCACAGCTAAAGTAAAATTAAAATAATTATTATAACTCATTAAAGGCATAAATGCCATTCCTCTTCCAGCTTTAATAAACGTTGTTAAATTATCTGCAATATTACCATCAAAATCTAATTTATTTGTAGGTCCAGGAACATTAGTAAAAGCTAATTGAAATTTAGAACAAAATAATTTAACAATATATTCTAAAAATTGAATTGTTGTATAAACCCCTCCAATTAAACTTAATCTATAATATGCAAATTGAATTCTTTTATCATAATATTTATTTACTGTTTTTGATACTAATTTAATATTATCTATTGATAAATCTTTTATTATTGGAACATCAGATATAATACAAACTGTTTTATTTTTCAAATCAACATCATTTATGTTTTTAGGTATCATTTTACGACAGTAAGGAACAAAAATTCTTACATTTTTTTTTAATTCTTCATTTTCAGTTAATTTATTTAATGCAGAAGATATAACACAAATCATAAATGAATTAAAAGAAATTTTCATAATATTTTTCCTATATTTTTCAAAATCTTTTAATCTATAATTTTTACTCTGAGCAATTAATGAATTTCCATTATAATTTTTAGCAACTAAAGGAGAATTATAATCTTTTAAAAAAGGGATAAATAATAAAGCATATCTTAAACAATAATAAGGAAAAACTAACCAATAATATAATGTTTCTAAAAAAGGGTCCGAATTTTTAATATTTCTTATAATTGAAGGAAAAGAATCTATACTATAATTTGAAGCAACAGTACATATTGAACTAATTAATCCTAATCCATCAGTCATACTATGATCAAATTTAAATATTAAATAACCTTCATTTTTCTTTTTAGATTCTGCTAAATAACACATATAAGGTAAATTATTAAAAATATCAATAGAATTATTTAATTCTGAATGACAGAATTTTAAAAGTTCTTCTTCATTATTAATTGGTTCATTTAAAATTTTTATTGTATTTAAAATTTCTTCTTTTGGTACTTCATATAACCAATATTCATAATATTTTAATATTAATTTTTGTCGGAATTTTTTAAGTGAATAAAAATATTTTTCGATTAGAAAATTTTTTAATTTTTCTTTATTGAAATTGCTTATTTTAAAATATGAAAGAATTTGAAACCTATTTTTTAATTCTTGTGTAATATATATTTTTTCTATTCCAGTAATATTTTCAAGACCGAAAAAATAATACATATATAATTCATATATTTTGAATATTACATATATTAAAATAATACCTAAAATTAAACCAAATTTTTTTATTAAAAAAAAAGATAAACCAAATCTAATAATCATTGGGAGATAAGTGAGTAAAAAAGAAGAATGTTTTTTATTTTCTTTATTCATTACAAATAAATAATAATAAAAAATTAAATTAATTAAATAAATAATTATTTTATTACTTAAAAATTAATATGAATGAAATATATCCTTATTCTTTTAGCTCAACTAATTTAATTGACTTTTTTTTAATATGTGGTTATGAATATTCTTATATATATAATAATATATTAAATAATATTTTAGAAGAATTTGAAAATGAAGCAAATCAAAATGATAATAATTTATTTATATATGTTCCAAAATTTAAACCATCTATTTTAAATTCTATTTGTTCATTTGATTATCAAAAAGATATGATTTCTGAAAATAATATTATAGATTATACATTTTTAAATATTCCTAAAATATATTATAATGATAAAAATAAAATAGATATTAATAAATATAATAAAAATAAAAATATTATTTTTTATAATAGTAGTTTTGTTTCTGATACAAAAAATATATATAACGCTTATGCATATAAATTTTATGAAAAATTTACTATAAAAAATATTGAAGTCTTTATTCCAAAGGCATTTATTTTTATATCAGAATTTCCTTATTTTAAATTATTTAAAAACATTTCAGAAGGAATTTTAATTCAATATCAAAATGAAAAATTAGAAATTCCAATTGAAATTCAATTATTTAATATTCTTAATTTTTTACCAAATTCAATAAAAAATTCAATAAATTTTAATTTATTTCAAGAATTAAATTTAAATAATAATATTAATAAAGATTCAAATTTAAATAATTTTAAATTAAATAAAATAAGTGGCTTTCCATTTTTTGATATAGATATAAGTGAAATTTTTAAATTAATACCTGTTGAATTATTAATAGAAGTTTTTATATTTTCATTTTTAGAATTTAAAATAAATATATTTTATGAACATTTAGAATATTTAAATCTTATAATTTATATAATAAATTCTTTTTCTTATCCTATAGAAACACAATATAATTGGCAAGTTATATCACTTTCAAAAGATGATATATTTGATCAAGAAAATTCTATTTTTGATAAACCTATTCCAAGTATTATGGGTTTTAATTGTAATTACTATGATGAAATAGAAAATAGATTTCTTTATTCTGGAAGTCATTTTTCTTTTGATTTGGAAAATAAAATTTTTGAATTTTATAGTCAAGATAAAAAAGAATTAAATGATGTAAAAACTTTACAAATAAAAATTAAAAAAAATTTAAAAAGTAATGAATCTTTTTTTCAAGGAATTTTTAATATTTTATATGAAAAATTAATTAAAATTTATAATAAAAAATTTAAAGATAATGAGAAAATTAATGAAGAATATAATTTTTTTAATTCAAAAGATAATTTTAATTTTGAAATACAAGAAGCTTTTTATGAATTTAATATAAATTTTGCTTCATTATTTAATAAATTTTTTGTTCATAATAAAGAAAATAAACAAATTAATATTAATTATCAATTGGATAAAAAAGTATTAAATAAAGAAGAAAAAATATTCTATTTCTATTTTGAAGTTACTTTAAAAAGTGGAGTTATGATTGAATTATTTGAACAACAAAAAATTCCACCTTTTAATTCATTATCTTATTTGTTATATTATGAAAATATTAATCTAAAAATATTAAATAATTCATTTAATAATTACTTTGATTTAATAAATTATTTTTATGATAATAACAATAAAAATATATTAAATATAGATTTTGTCAATTTTTATAATTATTATAAAGATAATTTAAAAGAATATTTTTTTAATGAATCAAAATATTCAAAAATTATTAATTCATTTAAAAATAAAGATAACAATAGTTTATCATTATATTATTACACTTATAATATAATAGAATTAGATAATAATATATTATTTAAATATATTAATTTAATAAATAATTTAACCAAAGAACAATTTAATAAAATTTTCATTGATTACAAAAATGATATAATATTCAAAAACAAATATTCTAAATATATTGATTTTTATTATCAATTGGAAGATTATTTTTTAAGTAAAAATATGATAAATAAAACTGAATTAATAATTATTATGATTTTTTATTTAATAATTTTTTTTGTTCAAAAAATTAATTTAGAATATTTTTCAAATATTATTCAGCAAAATGTTTTTCTTTTAAAATTTAATATAAATAAAAATATTGAATTAATTTTTGAAGATTATTTAAAATTATTACAAAAAAAAGTAAAATTATTTACAAATTTTTCTTTTTTTTCAAATATAATTGAAGTTTTATTATTTCATAAAAATAATCCAAATATAAATATTATTAATTTATATAATCAAATCACAAATTATATTAATGAAAATAATTACGAATTTTCGCACGAAAATAATAAATTTATTGAAAAAATTTTAGACACAGAAAATTCTGAAATTTATAATATTAAATTAATAAAAGTAAATAATAATGAAATAATTAATGAAATTGATTCATATAAAAAAACAATCGAAGATAATAATGAATCTGAAATTTTATATAAAAATGAAATAATGATAAATTTTGTATCTAATTATGATAATAAAAATATTAATATTAATAGCGAAATATATTCAATAAAATTTTTATATAATGAAATTAAATCAATAATAAATGAATATTCATTAAATTATGATTTTGATAAAATTAATAAAAAAAAATTAAATTTTGTTTTAATAAATTTAATTTTTTATATTGATTATATATTTAAATTTTCAAATAAATTATCTAAATTGGTTTATTTATGTTTAACTGAAGAAAAATAATTTATAAAATATTATAATATTAATATTAAATATTATTATATTTTATTATTTAAATTATAAATTATTTATATAAATATTCTTAAAAGAAAAAAATAATTATAATTTATAAATAAATATAAAAAATAAATATAAAAATATAATCTACAATGGGAAATGATATTTTCTCAGTAGAAGAACAAAAAAATCAAATTAATAGTCTCATTTCAAAAAATTTGCATAATGAAACTCCAAAAATTAAACTAAACGATAAAATTTTTAATACTAATAAAGATTGTCATTATACTTTATCTAATATTATGCAAGAATATTTAAAAATTCCAATTTTTGAAACAAAAAATTATAAAAATTTAAAACCTGAAGAAATGCTTCTATCAAAGGAAAATATAATAGATAACAATAATAAAAATTTGCCAAATCAAAATGAAAAAAAATATATTAAAGAAAAAAAAAGTTATGGTTTAAATTCAACTTTAAATACAACAGCATCTGTAGTTGATATTGAATCCCCAGAATTTAATTACATGCAAGAAGAAATAAAATATAATTCAGAAGCAGGTTCACTTTTTAAAGATATTAGAGAAATTTATAAATTTAAAGATTTATTAGGTAGTGGTCATTTTGGAACTGTTAGAACAGCCTATAGAAGATATGAAAAACCTCCTCATAAATTATATGCAATAAAATCCATTTCTAAAAAACATTTAAGTGAAAAAGATTTAAAAGATCTCACTAGAGAAGTTGATATAATTTCAAGTTTAGACCATCCAAATGTAATTAAATTTTATGAAACTTATCATGATCAATTTTATTTTCATATTGTAACTGAATTATGTAGAGGAAAAGATTTATTAGGGAAATTATTAGAAAATAATGGAAGATTATCCGAAAAAAAATGTGCTATTATTATAATGAAAATATTACATGCAATATCATATTGTCATTCAAGAGGAATAACTCATAGAGATTTAAAGCCAGAAAATATAATTTTTGAATCAAAAGATGAAGATTCCGAACTTAAATTAATAGATTTTGGTCTAAGTCGAAAATATTTTATGAATGAAAAAATGCATACTATCTTAGGGACCCCATATTATGTTGCTCCAGATGTTCTCAAAGGAAATTACGATGAAAAATGTGATATATGGAGTATAGGAACAATAACATATTTATTATTATGTGGAGAACCTCCTTTTAAAGGAAATAGTAATAATGAAATATTTAAAAAGATTTTATATAATGAAATTAGTTTTTCTAATTATGGTTGGAGAGGTGTTTCAGAAGATGCCAAAAATTTCATAAAATATTGTTTAATTAAAGAGCCTAATAAAAGACCAACTGCTCAAGAAGCTTTATCACATAAATGGTTTAATTGCTTATTATCTACTGTTCATAGTAATGAATTTATTGATAAAAATATCCTTGAAAATCTTAAAAAATTTAAACCTATGCATAAATTTACTAAATTAGTTATGAAATATTTAATTAATACTTTAGGACATAAAGAATTAAAACCTTATAAAAGAGCTTTTTATGCATTTGATTTTTCACATTCAGGAAGTATAAATATAGATGAAATAAAAAAAGGATTTAAATTAGATGGTGAAGAAATTTCTGAAGAAAAAATAAAAAATATTATGTATGCTAGTGATGATCCAAACAGACAATCTTTAGATTATAGTGAATTTATTTTATGTTGTTTAGATTTAAAAAAAATAGTAAATAAAGATAAAATTGATAATGCTTTTCATTATTTTGATGTTGATAATAATGGTGTAATAGATGTTAATGATTTAAAAACATGTATGTTAAGATTTGGAAAAAAAGTTGTTGAAGATGAATGTATAGCTCAAACTATTATAAAATTTACAAATAATTCGAATTTAATTGAAATAAATTATAAACAATTTATAGAAATTTTTAAAGAAATAATTAATGTAAATGATTTTGTTATTAATTAAGAAAATATAGGTATATTAATTATAATATAAAAGATTTAATTTATCATGTTTATAGATATTAATATAAATATATAAAATAAATAAATTATAATTTAAATCGAAATAAAATTAAATCTTTTTCAAATATATTAAGATGTATATATATTTATAAAAAAATGAAATTATTTATATTAAATATCAATTGAGATATAAATAAATATTTATTTGTTTTTATAATTTATATAATAAATATTAATAAATTAATGAATTAAATTAAGTAAAATATTATTAATTTATTATTCTCAAAATATAAATAATAAAAAAGATGATATTTTAGTAAATTATTTAATAAAAATAAATAAAATTTTTAATAATATTTTATATATATCATAAACATAAATAATTTTAAAAATAAAGAAATAATTTAATAACTATATTAATTTTAATATAAAATAAAAAATTTTTATTAATTATAATTTTAATTTTTAAAAATATTTAATCATCAAAATAATAAAATAAATCATTTACTTGTTTTAACTCCTTTTCATATTGTTTTTTAATACTATCGCAATATTTTTCCAATCTTTTACAAATATCAAATTTTTTTTTATGAATTTTACATAATTTTTCATATTCATTTTCTAAATCATTATTATTTTTTTTCATTATTTTATCTAATTTATTTTTATCTTCTTTCAATAAATTAAAATTAATTTGATCTTGATTTAATTCATTAATTTTTACATCACATTGAATAGTTTCATTTTTAAAAATTTTATATAAATTAATTTGTTTATCTTCATATTCACTTTGTAAATCAATTAATTTTCTTAAAGAAATTTCTAAATATTTTATTTTTTCATTATAACTTTTTATTCTATTTAATTTATTTTGAAATTTATTTTTTACTTCGTTTAAATTTATATTTTTAATAAAATAATTTTTTAAAAAATTTGTATCATTTTTATTATAAGAAAAAATTTCACTTACTATTTTAGTTAATTGAACAAAAATTGAATCTTCATTTTCATCTTCTTTATCAAAATCATTAGAAATTTCATTTTTTTTAGTTTGAATAAAAGAAATCATTTGTTGTGTTTCTTCTTGTTGATTATTTTTATTTAAAGAAATTTCATCTTTTAAATAATTTATAATATCATTCAAAACATTTGAATTTTCTTCAATTATTTGACTGTTTTTTTTAAATTCATTTTTTAATTGTTCGCATTTGTTTTTTTGCGAAGTTAATTTTGATTTAAAATTAATTGAAGTTTCATTTAAATAAATTTCATTTTTTGGTTTAATTGAAAATAAAAAATCTTTTGAACATTCTTTTATATTATTAATATTTTCATAACAAATAGAAACTGATTTATTACAAATATTATTATTATTTAATTTTTCATTAATTTCAAGCATTAATAAATTAAGTTTATTTATTATTTCAGATTTTAAATTTTTATCACTTAAATTTATTTCATTTTTAATTAACTCAAGTTCTTGCAAAGTCAAACAAAAAGAAAAAGAAAATAAATAAAATAAAAAACTTAAAAATAAAATTTTTTTCATATTTATTTAATTATTTTTTTTAATAATATTGTTTTAAAATTTATAATAAAAATTATAAAATGAATTATTAAATTTTATTTATAATTAATTTATCTATAAAATGTTAAATAAATTCCTAAAACAAAACAAAATCCTAAAACACAACCAATAATAATTTTTTCTTTAATTTTATGAAATTTAATTTTTCCAAACATTTGTTCAATTATTGGAACTCTTTGTAATATTTTTACAACTGTGTCAGTTGTTTTATCTAATCTTTTTCTTTGCTCTTCTAATTCTATATTAGTAGCTTCCATATTATTTGTAATTTCTGAAGATAAAGATAATGTATTTTTTAATGAAGCATTTTCATCTCCTAAAATTTGTAAATTTGTTAAATTATTTAAATCATTTTTGTTGTTAAATAAATTATTAAATTTTTCTTTTTCTATTTTTTGTTTTTCTCGTTTTTTTATTTGTAAGTATCTTTTATTTAATTCTTCTTTTAATTCTTCATATGAACCTAATACAAAAATATCTTCTTCCGATTTTATAATATTTTTTAATAATTTTATGTTATTTTCTAAATTTTTTTTACTTTTTTCTAAATTTTGGATAGATTTTTGACTTATATTTGATTCATTTAATTTTATTAAATTTTCATATTTATTTAAATTATTTTTAATTTCTTTTAATAAAGATTCAATTGTAATATTATCATTCATTAAAAATATTGAAATTAAAAAATAATTTAAATATTTTTTATAAAAAATTTATTCTATTTTAAAAATATTATTTTTAAATAATTATTTTAATTGATAATTTTAATATAAAAATATTATTTAAATTACAAATAAATTAAATAAAATAAATGAAAAAAATAAAAAATATTTGTTAATAAATATTAATTTATTTAAATAAAAAATTCATTTTATATTTTTATTTTTTTAATCTATTTTTTATTTATTTATAATTTAAATTTATTTTTTATATTATAAATAATTAATTATTTATAAAAAAAATGATCTTTTTAAACAATATTTTAAAAACCATTGATGAAAGTAGTTTAATAATTCAATTTCAGGCTAATGAATTTTATAATCATAATAAAATAGAAGATAGTGATTTTGATAGTCTATTTAATGTATTATCAAAATCTGAAGAAAATATTGATTTAACTGAATCAAAAAAAAATAATTTATTATTAGCTGCTATCTATTTTGTCTATGATAGAAATGAGAATGCAAGAATTTTATATAAAAATAATTTCCATGGAAAAACAAATGAATTAAATGTAAATGGAACTCAAATTGATTTATTACATTTATTATTTAATTTAATTGAAATTGATTTAAAATATTATAGTTCAAATCAAGATAATTTTCGAAAATTTTATCAAAGATTAAATATTTTGCAAAATACACAAAAATCATTTCAAGATAATTTATTATATAAATATTACATTGGAGTAGTAAAAAATATACTCAAAGAATACAATGATGTAAATATTTATACTTCTGAAATAATATTAGATATTAGCGATCAATTATCATCTAACAAAAACGATCAAAATGATTTAATAAATTTTATCCAAGTTAAAAATACTTTATTACGTGTTAAAATTTTAGAAATTGAAAATAATACCTTAAACCAACAAGATATTATTTCTCATCTTGAAAGTTTATTTGAAGCAAATAAAGGCCAAAAAGAAGATTTTGCAATAAAATTAGCAATAAAAATGAATGCATTACAAGTTAAAACTGTTGATTGTCAAAATTGTATTAAAACTTTAGAAGAATTATTAAATATTTTACATAAAGAAATGTTATTTGGAAAAACACATAAAAACATAATTCCAGAATTATTATATGTAAATGGCTTATTAGGATATTATAATTGTTTAATAGAAAATTATGGAGAAGTTAAAAGATTTGCAAATAAAATTAAAAAAAATTTAAATTCATTAAAATTATTTTCAAAAAACAATCAATTTATTCAAAATTTTAATTTAAATAATTTATCACAATATGATTTTATTTATGTAGTTTTGAAAAATATGTTAAATAATGAAAATAAAAATAAAGAAGATGAAAATGAAAAAAAAATGTATTTAAATAATTATATGAAACAAAATAATATTTATAATAATGATGAAGTTGTTTTAAATTTTTCAATTTTAAATAAAGATGATATTAAATTAAAAAAAACGTTTATGAATAATGAAGAAAAATATAAAAATGGTTTAATTTCCAAAAAAATTTTAGATAAAGATTTATTAAATTGTTATTTATATTTATATAATGGAATTTCTAATTTAACAGAAAATATTTTAAATGGAAAAATGAATAATGAAATAAACAAAAAAATTAGAGATTATTGTAAATTAGTTATAGATTTTACAAATAATAATATTGTTAAAAATGATGTTATTAAAGAATTATTTAGAATAAATTACTTTAAAGATTTATTTAATAGATTATATTTTGCTTATTTATATTCATTTTATTATCAAAAAGAATATGAGAAATGTTTACAAGAATGTGAGCAATATCAATCTGTAATTAAAGTAATGTATGAGCTACCTGAAGATATGAAAAGTTTTTTAAATGTTTTAAAAATTAAAGGAGATTGTTATTTTAAAACAGGTAATTATAATAAAGCTATTGAAATTTATAATAATATTTTAGGAAAATCAAATGATGAAAATATGAATTTAACTATTTTTAATTTAGCTATTAGTTTTCTTTTCATGAATAAAAAAAGTGATGCAATTCATCATTTTAATAAATGCTTAGAAGGTAAAATTAATAATGAAATGAAACTTGAAATTCAAAAAATTTTGAATAAATTAAAAAATTAAATAAAATATATTAATTATATTCATTTTGAATTTAATATTTATTAAAAAATATTTAAATTAAAATAAAAATTTTTTTATTAAAAATATTATTTAATTTTAAAAAATAAAATAATTTTTTTTTATTAAATTAATAATTATAATCATATCTTTTAATATAACAAAATAAATTTTTTTTTTTGTTTTTGTTGTTGTTTTTCAAATTTATGAATTTCAAACCTTTTTTCAATTCTGTATCATCATTATTATCTTTTAAATTTAAACTATGAAAAGAAAAATTCTCATTTTCCCAATTATTCAAATTTTTAATAAAAATTGCATTTTGAACGTCTAATTCTATTATTGTTTTAACATTAAAAATAAAATATATTAAATCAATTCCAATTTCTTTTTCATTTGTTTCCTTAGATATTAAAGAAAAATCAAATTTTGTTGGTTTTCCTATTTTATTAAATCTATTTATGAAATGAAA
>JAEEGK010015422.1_pt1 | contig 16948 bp, 11 predicted proteins | sample 8958771 | NCBI WGS metagenome assembly JAEEGK01 (sample SAMN16246547, study PRJNA631951) | gut metagenome | biome: gut microbiome; feature: rumen; material: SC-attached | host: Bos | place: Iran: Karaj | collected 2018-10 | reverse complement strand
TGCTTCCTGGGGCCTGACGGAATATATGCCGGAACTGCTGAACGCCGATTTCTTCGACAGCATCCAGGGCCATGTGGCAGGAAATCTGCTGGGCCTGGGGGCCACGGACTGGTCGGCGTGGGACACGGAATTTGTCCTCTTTGATCTGGACAGCGGTGAGATCGTTACACATACCTGGAGCGAGCTGGAGAAGATGTTTCCTTTCCAGGCCCGGGAAAGCGATATCTGGAATGTGACGGGGACGGAAACGGGCTGCCGCCTGACCAGGGGAGAGGAAAGCCTGGAACTGCCCATTCCCGCTTTGACGAAATACGCCCAGCTATGGGGGGATCTGGTTGTTTTTCTCTGGGGCAGCCGGGTCTTTTATCGGGATGGCCGCGAGGTCCTGCCCTCAGCGGAGGAGGGAACCTGGCGGGCGGGCAGCCCCATGGCAGGAGGCGAGCTGCTGACACTCAGCCTCAACAGAAAAAACAACACCTCGACGACCTGGTTCCTTCACCCCGACGGCAGTTTCCTGGGCGTGACAGCGGAAAGGGACCAGCTCAGCGGGGAGCTGTTCAACATCACCCTGGACGGTTATATTCTGGGCATCGTGGAGCGGGACCGGGCCTCCTACTACCGCATCGATACCGAAGTGTGCATTTTCCGCGTCCCTCTGTACTATGAGGGGGACTGAAGGATGTTTTCTTGTCCATACACAGTGTCTTAATGGGAACGGTACTGATTGACACAAATGAGGGGTTTGAGCGTGTCAAACGGAACCGTCCCTGTTGACAAGTTTCCCAGGGTCGCTGATGGATATCGGAGGCAGTTTTATGAATGATGCAGCCGGAAAGAAAAAGCGTGCCGTCGTTTTCGTCGTCATCCTGATCGTCGCCGTGCTTCTGCTTTGCGTTGCCCTGACCATGATCCCGCAGCACACAACGCCGGAGTACGCCGTGGAAACTTATGATGAATTGGCGGAGAAGGTGCGCGGGCTCTGCAGTCTCCCCGAAAAATCGATGCTGGCGGGCACGGACCTCAGTTGTATCGTATATGTCAGGTCGCGGTTTTCCAACAAGGTCGTCGGCTATCTGGTGAGCTTCACCCCACAGGACGGATGCGCGAAGAGGATCACCGTGAGCTGTAAACTTCTCAGCGAGCTTCCGGAGGGCTCCGGAAGCATCCCGACGACGGAAACCAGCGGGGAAGTCGGCATATGGGTCAACAAGGAACATCTATGCTTTATTCTGGATGACTGCCGTTACGATATTCACGGCGTAACAGCCTCGGAGAGCTTTCTGCAAACGGCCCGGGGACTTGCCGGAAGCATCATTGATGCCGGGTAAGATTCACCTGAATACGTGTCTTACGTGTCTTAATGGGGCCGGTACTGGCTGACACAAATGAGGGGTTTGGACATGTCAAACGGGACCGTCCCCATTGACACAGGATGCTATCCCCGGTCGTTGGTCACGTCTCCGCTGCCGGTGAGGGGAATGGCCTCACCCAGATAAGTGGGGGCCGGACGCAGGATGCCCTTGAAGAAGTCCTTGTCCCGGGCGAGGATCTCCCGCACGTCCCGGTAAAGCTGCCCCTGATACCGCCGGGTATCGCAGGCGACGCCCACGGCCTCCAGCCCCATGCAGCGGGCGAGGTAGAGGGCCCGGGGGAGATGGTACGCCTGGGTGACGATCACGGCCCGCTTCGCCCCGAAGATCTCCACGGCCCGGTACATGCTGTCGTAGGTGGAAAAACCGGCGTGATCCATGAAAACGTCCTCGGAGGGGACGCCCGCCGCCAGAGCCGCGTCCTTCATGGCGTTCACCTCGTCGTGGCCGGGGGTGCCGTGATCCCCGCTCATCAGGAGCTTGGGGGCGACGCCCGCCCGGTAGAGCTCCACCCCGGCGCGGATGCGCTCGGTGAGCATCAGGCTGGGGCTCCCGTCCGGCAGGAGTCCGGCTCCCAGCACAAGGACGCAGTCCGCGCCAAAGTCTGCGGCCGCCTCGGAGGAGACGATGCGCCCCCGGGCGGAAAAGCGAATATAGAGATCCGGCAGCAGCATCAGCGCGGCCCCCAGCAGGAGCACGCAGAGGCAGACGATCAGCAGCTTTCGTTTCTTTGTCATGGCGGGCCTTCCTTCCGATGGGCTTTTCCGTACTTCGCACCCATTGTAGCAGATTTCTCCGGGCATGAAAACGGACAGGTGCTTCCAAGCGGGGAAAAAATATGCTATTCTTGGGGTGATTCCGAATGTATGGGAGGATACCGATATGGATGCCGGCATCACGAGAGAAGCGGCCCTTGCGCTGCTGAAGACCTATAATTCCGAGCCCTTCCACCTGCGCCACGCCCTGACGGTGGAGGCGGTGATGGACTGGTTCGCCGCCCGGCTGGACCCGGAGAACCGTTCCTTCTGGGCCCAGGTGGGCCTGCTCCACGACATCGACTTTGAGAAGTGGCCGGAGGAGCACTGCAAAAAGGCCCCGGAGCTGCTGCGGGCCGGGGGCTGCACGGAGGAATGTGTCCACGCCGTGTGCAGCCACGGCTGGGGCATCTGCTGTGACGTGGAGCCCGTCCTGGAGATGGAAAAGGTCCTTTTCGCCGCCGACGAGCTCACCGGCCTCATCTGGTCCGCCGCCCTGATGCGCCCCAGCAAAAGCTGCACGGATATGGAGCTCTCCAGCCTCAAAAAGAAATTCAAGGATAAAAAGTTCGCCGCCGGCTGCTCCCGGGATACCATCCGCAAGGGGGCGGAGCTCCTGGGCTGGGAGCTGGACCGTCTGCTGGGGGACACCCTGGCGGCCATGGCGGAGAACGAGGGAAAAATCAACGCAGCCGCCGAAACAACTTGAGGAAAACTGCGTCTAAGAGGACAGGGGGAAGGAGGGAGCGCATGCGTAAGGGCTTTCTGACGGCGGTCTGCGCCGCCGGGCATTTCTTTGTGGATCTCCTCTGCGCCTGGGGCATGTTCTCCTTTTGCTGGGGGGACGCCGGCTGGGCGGAGTTGGCCCTCGTCTACAATTTCTGCGCCTTCGCCCTGCAGATGCCCCTGGGGCTGCTGGCGGACCGCTTCCGGCAGGACCGGAGCTTCGCCGCCGCCGGAGCCCTGCTGACGGCCGCCGCCTGCCTGGGGCTGGGGAAGGCCCCCCTGGCCTTTGCCCTGACGGCGGGGCTGGGCAACGCCCTTTACCATGTGGGGGGCGGCGTCGCGGTGCTCCACGCCTACCCGGACAAAGCGGGGCCCCTGGGCGTTTTCGTTTCCCCCGGCGCCTTCGGCATCTACTTCGGCACCCTCATGGGCAAGGCGGGGACGGAGATCCTGGCCCCCGCCGTGGCCGGTCTCGCCGCCTGCTGTCTGCTGTTCTGGCTGCTGCGGAAGGGGGAACGCCCCCCCGCCATGGATACGGAGGCCAGAGGCGCCCGCCTTCCGGCCCTCATATGCCTCTTCCTTGTGGTCTGCCTCCGCTCTTATCTGGGCTTTCTGTTCACCTTCCCCTGGAAGACCGGGCTCCTGGCCGCGGCGGCCGTCTGCGGCGTGGTGCTGGGGAAGACCGCCGGAGGTTATCTCAGCGACCGGCTGGGTGCGTTTCGGGCCTCCGCCGTCTCCCTGGGTCCCGCGGCCCTGCTCTTTCTCCTGTCCGCCCATCCCGTCTGCGGTCTTGCGGCCGTATTCCTCTTCAATATGTCCATGCCCGTCACCCTCCGGGCCGCGGCGGACGCCCTTCCGGGCATGCGGGGCTTTTCCTTCGGCCTGCTGACCTTCGCCCTGTTCCTGGGCTTCCTGCCCTCCTGGCTTGGCTTTTCCGCCCCTGCGGGCGGCTGGTTCCCGGCCCTGGGGGCGGCTCTCTCCCTGGCCCTGCTGCTGCCGGGTCTGAGGAAGAAGGGGTGAGCGCCTGGCTCGCGGCCCTGGGGCTCTCCCTGGGACTGACTCTGGCCTTCGAGCTGGGCTTCGCCCTCCTGTGGGGGCTTCGGGGCCGGGATCTCGTCCTCTGTGCCCTGGTGAACCTGCTGACGAATCCCCCCGTCGTCTTCTGCGCGCTCCTGTGGCGGTATTACGGTCCCGGACCCGCCTGGCTCCCTGTGCCTTTGCTGGAGGCGCTGGCGGTGCTGACGGAGGGGCGTTTCTACCGCCGGGACGGGGAAAGCATCCGCCGCCCCTTCCTCTTTTCCCTCTGCGCCAACGCCGTCAGCTACGCGCTGGGGCTGGTCGTCAATCTGATCTTTTAGGAGGTGCCGTATGAAACGGTATGCGACGCTGCTGCTGGTTTTCCTGCTCGCCCTCTGCCTGGGCACGAGCGCCCTGGCGGACGTGATCTACGAGCCGAACAACAACTTTTTCAATGCCCATGAAGACGAATGCATCTATGAGAACCGGGTCTACATCCTCAACGGGCCGGACGGTTACGTGACCCTCTGCCACTCGCCGGAGGGGAAGGCCCCGCTCCGCAACCGCCCCAACGGCAGGGAATACCTGGTCATCTGGATCTGGGACGGGGGCGACCTGGGCCTGTGGGGCCTGGTGAACGACTACGACGAGGAATACGAAAGGGTCGAGGAGATGTGGGTACCCCTGAAGGACACGGTGCTGAAATACGACGCCATCTCCTTCGCCGAGGAACACGGGAGCGAATTCCGGCATCTGGAGACGGGCGAATGGCTGGACCTGTCGGGGTACGGGCGGCTGCAGCTCTGGCCCTATCCCGGCGCGGAGACGCCCATCAATGCGATCACCTGGACGGGGGAGGACGGCTGGCTGAGCGCGCCCCCGGATCCGCTGTATTACGAAACGACGTATGAGGACGGAGACGGCCTGCTCTGGATGAACATCGGCTATCTCTACGGCTACCGGAATTTCTGGGTCTGCATCACGGACCCGGAGTCGGAGGACCTGTCCGCCCTCCGCGCCGCGTTCCGGCCCGCGGACGCGCCGGCTGAGACGCCCGCTCCTACGGCAACCTCCGACCTGATACCCCCGGCGGAGGTGGTCCCCCCGGCGGTAACGAGCCCTCCGACGGATGGAGACGGCACGTTCCCCTGGCTTCCGGCGGGGCTCGCGGCGGGAGCCGTCGTCGTTGCCGGCGGCCTCCTGGCGATCTTCCGGAAGAAGAAATAACGGACAGAACGAAATGTCGGGCGCGCCGCGGAAGAGTGCGGCGCGCCCGAGCTTTACCGGTTGATCGTCACTTCCAGGAAATAATGCTCTTTTTCCGGGTCCAGGGCGACCCGCAGGACGCCGTTTTCCGGGTCGAAGCCGAAATCCTGCCGAAGGATCGTGACGTATTCCCAGCCCTTCAGGGAGGCCTCCAGCGCCGTGAAGCGGACCTCGCTCCCCAGTTGCACGGCCAGGTCGTAGCCGTTGCGGCGCTCCTGCGCCTTCCCCCTGTGATCGTGGTCCAGGCTGGGGTATTTCAGCAGCTTTGCTTCGATCTCCGCCGTTTCTCCGGCGGGGATCGCAACGGTGAAGCGGAGGTACAGAACCCGGCTCTGGCTGCGCACGCCGCTGAAGGCGTCCTCCAGGTTCCAGTCGCCCATCTCCCCGTAGGGGATGCCGCTGCCCGCAACGGGGTCCCGCTGCAGCATCCACACCGCCGTAAGGCCCGTCAGGGTCTCCGTGTCCGCCAGGAGGGTGAGCGTGTCGTGGTCCGGGGAAGACCGCCATTCGTTCCAGGCCCGGGCGACGATCTCTCCCAGGGTGGATTCGTAGCGGGTGACCGTGCCGCCGGCGTCCGCCAGCGGCGTTTCGCAGCCCCCGTCGGTATAGGCTTCCACCCGCAGTTCCCGGATATCCTCGCCCAGCACGATCAGGAGGCGGCTGCGGCCGTAGCCGTAGGCCCCGGGCCGGGTGATGTCCGTATGCCGCCGCCAGGTCCCCGTCACCTTGTCGTTGGAGCCGCCGGCGAAGCCGTAGGTGAGGACGGCGCTTTTCTCGGGGTCGAGGCGGAAGCAAAGGTCCAGCGTGGGATTCACGGCATCCGTGTCCTCCCCGCACCAGAGGTCGCTGAGCTCATAGACGGTCACGGTTTCGCTGAGCTCCGGCAGGGCGGCCCGGGCTCGGAGGGCGTAGTCTTCCTCCATCAGCGCCTGACAGTCCTCCCAGGAGGACAGCTCCAGTCTGCCGTCCTGTATCCGGCCGGGGCCGATGATGAGCTCCGTTTTCGCCTTTGCCCCGTCCGCCGTGACCGTGGGGAGCAGCGCCCGTTCGTCGGACAGAGCGGCGACGAAGGGATAGAGCAGGATCACGGTCCGCGCTTCTCCGTCTTCGGCGGAGAGAAGATAACGGTCGGTGACGAGGCAGTGGTTCCGGTAGCGCACGGGGCCGGTCCCGCCGGTGCTCTCCGGCCGGTAGGACGTGAGGTCCAGCTCCACGCTCCGCTCCGCCGTCAGCCCTTCGCCGCCCTCCGCGGCGGCGAGGGGGAGCACCGGGCCCGCGTAATAATGATAGCTGCCTTCCGTCCGCCCGCCGCCCCCGGCGGAAGCGCCTCCGGGCGGGACGAGGGGCAGCCCCCTGGAGACGGACCAGACCAGCGCCCCGACGAGGATGCAGAAGCAGGCGGCGACGGCCGCGATCATCCGGACCCTGTGCCGGGGCCGGGGAGCCTCCGCCTCCAGAACGTAATCCTCGCGGACGCCGGTGACGGCGTCGAACAGGAGCATGGCTTTTTCCGTGTTCACAGGCAGATACCCTCCTTCTCCAGGGCCCGGCGCAGGCTCTGCCGCAGCCGGAGCATCCGCTGGGCCAGCTTTGCCGGGGCTACGCCCTCCTCCTTCGCCAAATCTTGCAAGGGAATGCCGTACCAGTAACGGCGCAGGAAGAGCCGTCGCTCCGCCCGGTCCAGTCCTCCGAGCCAGTCGTCGATCGCCCGGCTCAGCTCCCTTGCCTCCATCCGCGTCTCCGCCGTGTCCGGGGAGGGGATGCAGTCCTCCAGCTCCGACAGAAGCTCCGCGACGCCGCCGCGCTTCCGGCGGTGATCCCGGTTCCATCGGCCCAGGGAGAGGTTCCGCACCACCCGGCCCAGCCAGGCCCGGAGGCTTTGGGGCCGCTGGGGCGGCATAGCGTTCCAGGCGGCGTGCCAGGTGTCGCTGACGCATTCCTCCGCGTCCTCCGGGCTGTGCAGGAGCCGATAGGAGATGCCGTAGCAGTAATCGCCGTATTTCACCCGCGTCTCTTCAATGGCCCGCTCGCTGCGCTGCCAGTAAAGCTCGATGATGGCCCCGTCCTCCATGCCGCGCCTCCTTTCCTCCGGTGTGCTCTCATTTATGCAGTACCGTTTTTCCTGCGGATATTTGCCTGGGACGGAAGGATTATATCATATTTCTGCACTGACCGGCGCAAATCAGTCTGTAAACAAATGCTCAGCGTGTCGGCGCTGTGCCGACACGCTGAGCGCCGCCGCCGGTATTTCGGCGGCGGCGCGATTTTTCAGGCGGCAGGGGAGGACGGATGAGCTCCGGCGGCGTGTCCTTTATCAGCCTGCCGCCCAGAGCGACCCGCCCCGCATCTGATAGCAGACGTCGCAGGCGGCGGCCACCTCCGGGTCGTGGGTGACGATGATGACGCAGTAGCCCTTGTCCGTCACCTGCTTTCGCAAAAGCGCCATGATGGCCGCCGTGTTTTCGTCGTCCAGGTTCCCCGTAGGCTCGTCCGCCAGGATGATCTTCGCCCCGGAGGAGAGGCTGCGGGCGATGCCCACCCGCTGCTGTTCGCCCCCGGAGAGGTTGCCGGGGAAGCGCCGGTGCAGGTTTTCCGGCAGGCCCACGCTGAGCAGCAGGGCGTCCGCCCGCTCCGCGGCCTCGGCGGTGGGGGTGCCCTGCATCTCCATGGGGAGGCACACGTTTTCCCGGGCCGTCAGCAGGGGGAGGAGCTGATAGGCCTGGAAGACGAAGGAGATCTTCTCCCGCCGGTAGGCGTCCAGGTCCAGGTCCGCCAGGGATTCCCCCTCGCAGACGATGCCCCCCTCCGAGGGGGTCTCCATACCCGCGAGAAGGCTCAGCAGCGTGCTTTTCCCGCTGCCGCTGGGGCCGGTGATGGCGTACATCTTCCCCGCCTCGAAGGCGGCGTTCACCTCCCGCAGCACGGCCTTCTGCCCGCCGGGATAGGTGTAGCTCAGGTTTTCGATGGACAGGATGGACATGGTTCTTTCCCTCCAATGGTTGATTCTCTTCTGCGTTTGATGACGCTTTCAGTCAGCCTTGCTCGGACATATAGAGCAGCACACGGCTTTGAATACGCCGGGAGACCTCGTCCGCATCCCGCTGTCCGGCGAAGAAAGCCCCCGTCTCCTCATGGACGATGCCCGCGATGACCTGATCGTAAGAGGTGGAGCGCAGGGCGCCTTCCAGCAGGGCCATCAGGGCGTCCCGCTGGGCTTCGCTCATGGCGTACATCTTCTCCTCCCGGATCACGCTGTAGTTTTCATCATACCAGCAAAGGATCATGCGGGGCGCACGCTCCCCCCCGGCCTCATCCCAGAGGTACACGGTGCCGTCCGCAAACCGGTAATCATCCGCCGTGATATACGTAACGGTGTAGCCCTCCTCCGGCGTGGGTTCCCGCATGGCCTCCGCCAGATGGCTTTCAAAGGCGGCCTTCAGGGAGGGGAAGCGGTCGGTATAGGCGGTCTGGGTCTTTTCATCCAGCATGCTCTTCAGGAAAGCGCAGGCCCCCTCCGGATGGGCGGAAACCGCGCTGACGGCCATGGGAGAGCGCATCTTGATCAGGCTCCCTACCCGGTCGGACACCGGCAGGCCGGGACAGACGAGCTTGCCCATATACACCGTGTCCCGAAGCTGCCAGTCGCCGACGGAGGTAACGGTGACCGCGTCCGCCAGGGCCTGCCCATGCATGATCTCCGCCTCGGCGGTGTTCTCCGTCTTTTCCCCCGCGGGGAGGGCGGCGGCAAAGGCCAGCACGTCCCGAAACTCCGGGCTGTCGAAGGAGGCTGTGCCCGCATCCCAATCCAGATAGCCCTCCAAATAGGAATCCATCAGCTCCAGGTACTTCTCCCGCGTCATCCCGCTGGTGAACACCCCCGCGCAGTCCGGCGCAGACGCCGCAAGCGCTTCGGCCTCCGGCACGGTCCAGCCCTGCAGGTCCCCCAGCACGTCCCGGTTCCCCGCCGCGGTCAGGATGGAAAAGCTGCCGCAGACCATGAGGAGCTTCTCCTGCACGGTCCCCGCCCGCAGGAGCTGGGGCAGCAGCTCGATGCCCTCCCCCTCCAGCCAGGGGCCCAGGTCCCGGAGCAGGCCCTTTTCGGCATAGCTCTTGAAGGGCACCCCGTCCTGCACGGAGAGGAGGTCCGGCATATTGCCATTAACGATGTCCAGATTCATGGCGGTGATGGCCCGGTCCTGTACGTCCCGGGTGAAGGGCTGACCGTCGGAATAGTCACGGATGGTGATGTAGTATTCCCCGCTGCGGCGGTTGAAATCCCGCACGGCGTCAGACACTGCCGTTTCCACGGTGAGGCAGGACATGGTGATCTCCTGCCGGACAGGGACCTGGCTCCGGGGCGTGGGCGTCAGGGTCACATACTCCCCGTAGCCATAATCCAGGAGCCGCACGACCCCGTCCTTCATGCCCAGGGGGGAGGTGCTGCCGAAAAAGACGCCCCACTCCGCCCAGCGCATCAGCTCCCGCCGTTCTTCGGTACCGGGGGTGAAGGCAATGAGGCTTTTCCTGTCGTAGGCCATGCACTCGCCCTCCGGCAGGCCGCTGCCCGCCGAGCCCAGAATGGTAACGAAGGTGCCCTTATCCAGAGGGACCGTCAGCTCCGTGAAGGTCCCGTCCTCCTCCAGCCGATACACGGTCTGCGCGCCGTCGGTCAGAGCCGCGGCGGAAACGCCCAGGCTGCCGTCCGGCAGATCAAAGAGTCCGATGATGAAGCCGTACTCCGCCGGAAACGGGACCTTCCGCAGCACTTCACCGGTTTCCAGGGAGACCTCCATCAGGTTTATTTCCTCCCAGTTCCAGATATTCAGTGTGTTCACCCAGGCGCGCCCGTCGTCCATCACGCAGATCCAGTCCGCGGTGACGTCTTCGTCAAAGGCGTGGATCGTGACCGGGTCGGCGGCGTCCTTCCCGCCGCGCATGAGGGCAAAATAGTTTTCTCCCTGATCCTCCACATAGCGGATGAAGTAGACGCCCTCCGCCTTCTCCACGGCACAGCGGGAATAAAGGGGGTCCATGGTGGGAGGATAGACCTCATAGGCGGGCACGTATACAAGCTCCTCTTCCGCGGGCGGCGTCTGCACAGGTGCGTTTGTCGCCGCGGCGGGCGTCGGCGCAGGGGCCGTCGGCCGGGCCTCAGCCGTCGAAGACGGCACGGCGGGCTTCGCGCACCCCGCGAGGAGGAGGAACGCAAGGCTCAGGGTCAGCGCCCCGAGCAGGGCTTTGATCGTCCCGGTTTTCATCGTCAGGCTCCTTTCAGTCATTTGCCTTGCAGGCTGTTATCTATTACCTATTCCTTGACCTGCAGCAATCGCATGGGGCTCTGCCGCAGGATGGACGCCGAGATGGCGGCACTTGCGCCGATGCAGAGGGCGAAATGGGCCAGCACGTACAAGAGCGGCACCAGGATCACCCCCAGGAAGCCCAGGCCGTTCACGGCGAACAGGGCAATCATAGCAAGCACCAGTCCCATGAGGCACAGGAGCGCTTGCTCCAAAGTCAGCCGCCGCAGCGTCAGCTTCTTCGACCAGCCCAGGGCCCGCAGGATGGACGCCTCCTTTTGCTCCTGCAAAATCATCAGCACGGGCAGCAGCGTACCGAGGATCAGCGCCGCGGCCACGGTCAGCGGATAGAGCGTTTCAATCAGCCGGTAGATGCGATAGATGCGGTCCGCGTCGGAGGTGTCCATGCTGAACACCGGGGGCTTTTTTGCCGTGTACTGTATCTCCGCCGCCATTTGCCGCACCCTGTCCGCGTCATGATAGTCGTTCAGGGTGAAGGTGGCGCTGTCCAGATAGAGGGTCGTGCCATAGAAGAAATAGGTGGAAAACGCTGTGACGGGCGCATAAATGACGTACTGCTCCAGCGTCGTTTCCACCCGCCCGATAACGGTATAGAAAGAACGGTACTTGTCCCGCAGGGCCACTTTTCCCTCATAAGTCGTCGGATAGAAATCGTGCCCTTTTTCCAGCAGGTCGATGCAGGCGATCTCATTGATGCGTACCTCGTCCCCCAGGGCGATGCCCATCTTCTCCATGAACGGGGCGGGCAGGATGCAGACCTTGCCCCGCTCCTTCATGGCGCTCTCCTCGTCCCAGCCATCGAGCCAGGTGACGGGGTCGGAGATCACACTGTCCAGCCGATTTACAAACACCACGTCGGAGGGCATCAGCTCCAGTTCGCCCCGTTCCATGTCTTCGCTGTACCGTTTCAGATAGACGGGGTCGCTGAAAAGGCCGGATTCCATCAGCTTTTCGGCACGGGAAATGGTCAGCCCGCCGTAGAAGCAGGCTTCCACATGGACATTCCTCAGCATCTCCCCATAGCGGGAGCGCAGCACCGTGAGCTGCCCCACGGCTCCCACCAGCAAAGCCGCCAGCAGGAGGGTCAATACGGTTTTCACCCCGGCCCGGCGGGCATGGCGGAGGATATAGCGCCGCAGGAAGCCCCGCGCGGGTTTCCCCGTGACCGTCATGGGGAAGGAGAGCACCGAAGCGGCATAGGCCATGGCCTCCGGTCCGATTTCCGCGGGCAGGCCCTTCTTTTCCCTGCGGCGGCTCCCGTCCTGCAGGAGGGCCAGGGGGCTTCGCTTCCCCAAAGATCGGAGATAGAGGGCGGAGAGCAGGGCAATGACCAGCAGCAGTCCCAGGACGCCCAGGAGATAGACACCGATGCGGGCTTCCGGCATGGCTTCCAGCCCGGCTTTGGCGAATTCTTCGGCGCTGTGCCTGACCGCAGCGCCGCTGCGGAGCAAGGCCGCGGCCAGTCCCAGGGCAGAGGCGGCAAGGGACAGGGCCAGGAGGGGCAGCCACAGGGCTTTTGCCGCGGCTCTGCGAGGGCTGCCCAAAGCCCGCAGGATAGCGTATTCCTGCCGCCGACGATAGAGGAACAGGTAGAGGGTCAGCCCCGCAGCCAGCAGGGCGGCGGCGGAGAAGATCAGCAGCTTCATCCTCGCCAGGGCTTTCGTCTCCTCCAGCTTATCGGCGATGAGGGGCCAGCCGCCGTCGTTCCAGGCGTATTTCAATCCCAGTTCTTCCACCAGGGGCAGACCTTCTTCCGTGAACGCGGCGAGATTCGCCGCATCGCGGACCAGGAAGCTCACCTCCGCCGGGCGGAAGCTGTGGTTTTTCAGGTCGCAGCTTGCGGGCAGGAAGGCCGAGGGCACAAAGATCGTGTTGTCCGAATAAGCCCAATAGAGGTCCTGCTCCTGCCAAGAACCGTTGGAGCTGTAGATTCTTTGATTCTCGTGCTCCTGCCAGCCTCGTTCGGAGATATCCTTCCAGACCCCCACGATGGTGAAGCTCTGCTCGGTCCACTCGTCGGCATAGCGGCCCCGGTTGACGGCCAGGGCCCCCAGGGGCAGGTACTGCTCCATGAGGTAGTTTCCCAATTGAAGGGTGACCGTATCTCCCAGACTGAGGCCGCTGCGTTCCAAAAAGCTCTCGTGAACCACGCAGACGGCCTGACCCGCGTCCTCCGGGCCCAGGAGGCGGCCCTGGGTGAGCTGCATCTGGCCACGCGCCGCCCGGCGGATGGAGGCCATATCGTCGGTATACACCACATCGAAAGTATGGAGATCGTCGTTCGTTACCTGGATAAGCTCCCGCAGGGGGGCGAAGTCCTCGGTTTCCAGCCAGTTCTCCGGCAGATCGGTCACATCCGTGATATAGGGCCACCAGTTTTTGCGGCTGTCGTCCCCAACATAAAAGGCAAAGTCTTCCTCGCTTGCGCCGATGCCCCGAGGCGCACGGACCACGAAGACATAGCGCCTGTCCTTTTCCAGGGACCTCACCGTTTCCCCGGAGACGTCGAAATCCAGACAGTCGACGACGTATAACCCGGCTCCGCCGAACACTACGAAATTGGCGTCCACGCCGATGTATTCCTCCGGGATGCCGCAGAGGATCAGCTTCGCCCTGCCGTCATACACCTTCAGCTGTTCTTCCAGCTTTGCGTCGTCCCCCGCCAGCAGGGTCACGTCCCGCAGGGTGTAATACCGGACGCCGTCCACATAACAGTAGGTGGTGATCACGCCGTTTTCCTTGTCCTCCCAGCCACTCACCGTTGCTTCGATCACCAGCCGGTCCATGAAGCCGTACCAGGCGATGGGATTATCGCTGCGGAGATACTCCGCCGAGAGCCCTGCAGTCATATAGCGCTGATCCACGGCGTCGATATAAGGCAGGGCCTCCAGGGCGTCCAGATCCGCCGCAGTCGGCGCCGCATGGTGCAAGCGCTCATTGGTAATGCTTTTCGTGTAGTTTCCGGCGGGATTTGTGGGGTCGGTCAGCAGAAACCAACTCTGGACCCCGTCCTGGGGCCGGGTCACCACGTCCTTTTCCACCGTCAGCACGCCTTCCACCGCTTCCTCCGCCTGCTTGATGGCCTCGGTCTGCATGGCGTAGGACGACAGGTTATCCAGCAGGAGGAAGGCCGCCGCCGCCAGCAGCAGCGCGGTCAAAGCAGTTTTCACCGGGCTGCGCAGCAGGGTTTTGAACCAGAGCCCCATGGGCGGGGCGGCCTTGGGCCGTTCCCTTTGTTTATATTTGAGGCGCAGCAAGGTCACCATCCCTTCCCTCGTCTGATAGACCAGCACCCAGCCCGGCTCCACCCGGCAGACCCGGGCTTCCGTCCCTCGCAGGGCCGCGTCCCGGCTGCCGACGGGCAGCGGCGCGCCCCGGCGCAGCAGCTCCAGCAGGGCCCGCAGCTTCGCCGGATCGCAGCCCTTTGCCACGCCCTTTCGGTAATCCCGCCGGAACCGCGCGGTATAGCGGAGTGTGTTCATGTGTTCTTCCTCCTTTGCGGAGCGGATAACAGTCATCTATTAACTATTACTTATTCCTTGACTTGCAGCAATCGCATGGGGCTCTGATGCAGGATGGACGCCGAGATGGCGGCACTTGCGCCGACGCAGAGAGCGAAATGGGCCAGCACGTACAAGAGCGGCACTAGGATCACCCCCAGGAAGCCCAGGCCGTTCACCGCGAACAAAGCGGCGATCGCGAGCGCCAGTCCCATGAGGCACAAAACCGCCTGCTCCAGCGTGAGCCGCCGGATCGTCAGCTTCTTCGACCAGCCCAAGGCCCGGAGGATGGCAGCCTCCTTTTGCTCCTGCAAAATCATCAGCACGGGCAGCAGCGTACCGAGGATAAGCGCCGCCGCCACCGTCAGCGGATAGAGCGTTTCAATCAGCCGGTAGATGCGATAGATGCGGTCCGCGTCGGAGGTATCCATGCTGAAGGTGGGCGGCCTTTTTGCCGTGTACTGTATCTCCGCGGCCAGCTGCCGCACCTTGTCCGCATCCCGGTAGTCGTTCAGGGTGAAGGCCGCGCTGTCCAGGTAGAGAGTCGTGCCGAAGCCGGCATAGTAGAAGAAGGACGCCACGGAGGCATAGACGACGCGGTTATCCGACTCTGTCTCCACGCAGCCCACGACGGTGTAAAAGCTGCGGTATTGATCCCGCAGGGCCACCATTTCTTCCCAGGTTTTGGGGTGGGCTTCCGGATGTCCCTGGAGGAGCATGGCGAGGGCGCTCATTTCCTTGATGCGGGGGTCGATCCGCACCTTTCCGCCCAGCTCCACGCCCAATTCCTCCATCACCGGGGCGGGCAGGACGCAGACCAGATCACAGGCGGCGTCGAAGCGCTCGCCGTCCCAGCCCTCCAGCCAGGTCACAGGCTCGGAGACCGCGCTGTCCAGCCGGTTATTGAACTGCAGCCGGGCGGGGGACAGCTCCAGTTCCGCTTCCTCCTCTGTGAAGGTCTTTTGATATCTGGGGTCATGGAGAAGCCCGCTTTTGACGAAATTCTCAGCCTTTCCCAGAGAGAGGCCGTCGTAGAAACCGGCCTCCACCCGGACCGTGTCCAGCATCTCCGCGTAGCGGGAGCGCAGTACCGTGAGCTGCCCCACGGCCCCCACCAGCAGGGCCGCCAGCAGCAGGGTCAGCAGCGTTTTCAGCCCGGCCCGGCGGATGTGGCGCAGGACGTAGCGCCGCAGGAAGCCTCGGACCGGCTTTCCCGTGACGGTCGCGGGGAGGGCCAGCACCGCCGCGGCGCGGACCAGCTCCTCCGCGCCGAGCGCCCCGGAGAGCTCCGTCCTGCCCCTCTCTCTCCGGCGCTCGCTGTCCTGCAGGAGCCGAAGGGGGCTGCGCCGTCCGAGGGCCCGGAGATAGAGGGCGGCCAGCAGGCCGACCGCCGCCAGGAGACCGAAGAAACCCAGGAGATAGACCCCGAAGCGGGCGTCGGGCATAGCCTCCAGTCCGGCTTCGGCAAATTCCGCGGCGCTCTGCCCGGCCGCCGCGCCGCTGCGCAGCCAGGCAAGCAGGAGACCCAGGGCGGAAGAGAAGGCCGCAAGGGCCAGCAGGGGCAGCAGCAGCGCCCGGGCGGCAGCCCGTTTCGGCGTGCCCAGGGCCCGGAGCACGGCGTATTCCCTGCGCCGCCGGTGGAGGAAAAGATAGATCGTCAGCCCCGCAGCCAGCAGGGCGGCCACGGCGAAGATGAGGAGCTTCATCATCGTGAGGCTGCGGGTCTGGGCCAGCTTTTCCGCCACGATGGGCCAGCCCGCGTCGTTCCAGGCGCAGCGCAGGCCCAAAGCTTCCGCCAGCGGCAGGCCTTCCTCCCCAAAGGCGCCGATGTTCGCCGCGTCCCGGACGATGAAGCTCACCTCCGCGGGGCGGAACAGGTGGTTTTCGGTGTCGCAGCTTTCCGGCAGGAAGGAGACGGGGACAAAGATCGCGTTGTCGGAATAGGCCCAATAGGGGTCCTGCTCCTGCCAGGAGCCCACGGAGTAATAGCTGTAATGCTCCTGCTCCTGCCAGCGCCGGTCCCCGACGTCCCGCCAGGTCCCGACGACGGTAAAGCTCTGCTCCGTCCATGCCGGTGCATAGCGGTCCCGGGCGACCGCCACGGCGCCCAGGGGCTTAAACTGCTCCATGAGCCGGTTCCCCAGCTTCAGGGTGACGCTGTCCCCCAGGCTGAGGCCGTTTTTCGTCAGGAAGGTCTCGCTCACCACGCAGACGGGGCTTTCCGCGTCCGCCGGGCCGAGGAAGCGACCCCGGACGGGAACGAGCTGCTGCCGGGAGACCCGGCGGATGGAGGCCATGTCGCCGGTGTACACCACGTCGAAGGTATGGATATCGTCGTTCGTCACCTGAATGAGCTCCCGGAGCGGGGCGAAGTCCTCCATTTCCAGGTAGTTTTCCGGGAGATCGGTGACATCGGTGACGTAGGGCCACCAGCCCTTCAGGCTGTCGTCCCCCAGCCAGAAGCCGTAGCTGCCGCTGTCCGGCACCACGTACCGGGGCGCACGGACCACGAAAACGCAGCGCCGCCCCTTTTCCACGGCGTCCATCTGCGCCTTCGTGAGGTTGAAACCCAGGCAGTCTACGCTCCAGCCCGCGCCGATGCCGTCGTAGATCCAGTGGTCCGTCCCCACCCGCTTTTCCGACACGGTTTTGGCGATCAGGTTCACCGTCCCCTCCAGGACCTCCAGCTGCTCGTTCAGGGTCCTGGGGTCCCCTGCCAGCAGCTTCACGTCCGTCAGCCGGAGGATCCGGCTGCTGTCGTAATCGTCATTGTCGTAGGTGGCGACGATGTCCCTGTGGAGAACGGTCTTCACGGTGGCCTCGATCACCAGCCGGTCCATGTAGCCGTAGTCCCCGTAGGGCCCGTCGTTCCGGGTATAGTCCGCCGAGACCCCGGCGGTCATGTAGCGGCGGTCCACGGCGTCGATATAGGGCAGGGCCTCCAGGGCTTCCAGGTCCGAAGCCGTCAGGGCCTCGTGGTGGATGCTCTCATAGGT
>JAEEGK010015420.1_pt1 | contig 16949 bp, 14 predicted proteins | sample 8958771 | NCBI WGS metagenome assembly JAEEGK01 (sample SAMN16246547, study PRJNA631951) | gut metagenome | biome: gut microbiome; feature: rumen; material: SC-attached | host: Bos | place: Iran: Karaj | collected 2018-10 | reverse complement strand
AGCCTTGGTGAAGGCGTCGGCATCCTTGATTTTCTGGTCGGGGAACACCTTCTGGAAGAGCTCGTCGTTGATTTCGTGGGGGATGATGCGCGAGATGCCGCTGAGGGTCAGGCGCACGTCGGATTTGAACTTCTTGGCGGCGGCATTGTCGATGTGCAGGGCACGCTCGATGTCGGCCACGGGGAAGCATCTGGCCATATTGAATTCCACGGTCTCCTCGGCCTTCTTGCCTTCGAAGAGGGGCATCAGCTCGGCATCCTTGAGGTTGAGCAGGTTGAGGCTGACAAAGGTCTCCACCCCACCCTCTTTCACGTTGCCTTTCTTGTCGAGCTCCACGAGCTTGCCGTACATGATATCGCCGGCACCGACGGTCTCGGGGGTCTCGAACTTGCCGTAACGGTTGGTGACATTGTTGATTTCGGCCTCCACCTCCTTGGCGGTGACCTTGATCTGGTTGTACTTCACATCCACCTTGCTCCAGTCAATCTCAAACTCGGGAGCGATGGCCACGTCAAAGTAGAAAGTAAAGGCACTCTGCTTGCCAAAGTCAACCTCACCGGTCATCTCGTCGTTGGACATGGGCATGCCCAGGATATGCAGCTTCTCGTCGTCGATATACTTGAAGAGGCTGGTGTTGAGCTCGTTCTGCACAGCGTCACCCACGATGGCGGCCTTATACATGCGCTGGATGAGGCCCATAGGAGCCATACCCTTGCGGAAGCCGGGGACGGTAGCCTTCTTCTGGTAGTCTTTCAGTTGCTTGGTGACGTTTTCGTTGTAGTCTTTTTCCTCGATATCAATCTTGATACGGAGTTCCAAATCGCTTAAATTCTCTCTTGAGATGTTCATCTGATTGTTTATTTTATTGATTTTTAGTCTTTTTATATTCAAACCGATTTTGCAAAGATACAAAAAAATACTTAAATTAATTATATAATTTTAAATTAACACACATACATATATCAACACCTACTGTTTTTCAGTCGTTTGCATGCAATGTAAAAAAGAAGGTGTTGGGTACTTTGTGCTTCGGCGGAGATACAAAGATGTCACTCTCCGAAGCCGACATCAATCTTGTTCAGCAGGAACCAATAGAGACCCACGTTGGGCACCATGCTGGGATCAGCCTGTAGGGTTTTGTAGAGATGGGTGCGGCGTGCGCCGAGGATACCGACGCCGTCGACCACCTTGCCGTCGGTGCAGCAGTGGACATTGGTGTAGGCATGGGTGTTCTGGTCAATGCTCGAACCACTGTTGACGGTGGAAATATAGGTGTTAAGGTTTTCATCGCAGGCCGTGAGGTAGACGTCGACGAGCTTGAGGTAACGCTTCGAATTGGTGTCGTTCTGCAGCTGTTGCTCAAGATTGGTGAGGAAACCGTCGCGGGTGAGCGAAGACCTGAGCATGGTGGAGCCGTTGCCCGAGTTGACGCTGCCGCACAGCACGTCGACCGACAGGGTGTCGCCGCCCTCACCGTAATAGAAACGGATAAAAGGCTGATAACGACGGGCGTTTTCCATGACGTACCACTCCATGAGGAAGGAGGGCACATTGCCGCTGGTGCGGTCGAAGAAGCCGAAGGTCTCGTTATTATAGGGCTTGTGGATGACGTTGGTGGAGCAGGTGATGAGGGGGATGGAGTCGGTGTAGGCCATCAGCTGACGCGAGGCAGCGCGGCGCACCTCAATCTTGTAGTAGCAGTCTTCCTGCAACCGTTGGGTGGTGTAGTAGATGGGCTGCAGCTGGTAGGCGAAGTCGCCCTGCTCGCGCTCGCGGAGGGTGTCGCGGCATTGGATACTGTCGATGCAGTTGCCGTTGCGGTAGACCAAAATGCGCACATCGATGGAACCCTGCGGATAGTGGATAGAGTCGCTGATAGAGCTGTAGGAATAGATGGAGCCGTCGCCGAGGTAGCAACGCTCGACGCGCACCCAAGTGGTGTCGCCCGCGGTAAAGTCGTCCTGGTCAAGGACACAGTAGATGACGGGGATTTCCTTCCAGGAAGCGTTGGGCGAGAACTCGACCTCGCAGGAAGCGAGCATCAGCGCCGCGCAGAACAATGATAAATAGCAAGCTATGCGTTTCATTTCTCTATAATCTCAATTTCATCCATGAGGAGCCAAGGCTTCAGGCCTTTGGCACGGTGCCAGGCGGGAATGGCGCCGAGGGTCTGCGGAAGCAGGCGTATGGAACGCACCCCCTGACGGTTGACGGGGACGCGCAATTCGACGACCCGAGGCGTGGCTTCGGCCTCGTCGGCGGGGTCGACGGGCACGCTGCACGAGAGCGTGTCGCCGTAGTTGACACCGTCGGTAGAGACGGCCAGCATGACCTGTTGCGGCGCAAAGACCCAAGTGTCGGGAGCGTGTGCATAGCGCAGCACAACATATTCCACCTCAATATCTTTGGCCAGGTCGACGGTGGTGGTGACCGCAGCACCCGAGAAGCCCAACCAGCCATGCGAGAGATCCTCCACTTCGCCGCGTTCACCGTCGAAAAGAATGGTGTCGGCACCGGCATTGTAGGGGTTGCTGGGTTTGCGCGAGAAGGTGGTCCGCACGATGTGGTCGTAGTTGAAGCGCCGCGTGGCGATGAACGACGGCGGCATATCTTTGGCATAGGCACGGGCACGGACGACCGTCGTGGCGGCAATCTCGAACGGGGCGGTATAGAGCGGCGAGACCTCGGTGGGGTCGCTGCCGTCGAGCGTATAGCGTATCTCGCAGGGTTGCGGGGCGCTGAGGGTAATGGTCAGCGGGGCCGAGAAGCGTGGCTCTGAGGCGCCGATGACAGGCGGCTGGAGCATGCCGGTGGTGGTGCGCGGGAAATCGTAGCCCGTGAAGTCGGCAGGGTTGCCCTGGCTGTACGGCCGCAGATGCAGCCGCAGGTGGTTGTTGCCCTGCGGAGTGAGCGTGATATAGTTGCCGTCCGTAGTCATGGTGCAGCGCTCGCCCAGCACCTCGAGGAAGAGACCGTCGCCGTGGCCGTAGTGTGCACACCAGCGCACCTGACGGCGGGTGACAAGGTCGGCGGCACGGGTATAGATGCCGGTAAGGCCCGAGTTGTTGTTGTCGAAGCACACCTCGCGGTCGAGGCCGAACCAGGTGATGCTGTCGCCCTTATGCCACACCATCAGGGCGGGCTGCAACTTGTCGGACTGTATACGGTCGGTGGGTGCAATGGTGTAGTCTATCAGCACGTCGCCTGTGCTGAAAAGCGTGTAGGTGCTGCGCACGTCGCACATCGTGCTGCCGTCGGGGGCATCGTAGCGCAACATATAATCAATGCAGAGGGTACGCTCGTCGGGGTGACGCACCTGCCGGTCGGCATAGGTGACGCTCCAATCTGTGTGGCCAAGGAAGAGCAGCTCGTAGCGCAACATCTCAAGGTCGCCGAGATTGTCGGGGACCGGCGCGCCGTCGTTGACAATCATCCAAGGCCTGTTCTGTGCCTGCGGGAGGGGTATCTCGACAGCGCCTTGGGCCAGGTCGCCGTTGCGTTGCCACGACTGCATGGCACCGCGGCGGGTGGTGAGGTCGAAGCGGATAAACAGTTCCTCGCCGGCACGGAGATCGACGTAAGGGATACGCATACTAACCTTGTCGCTGCCACCGGCAGGAATGGCCACAGGCAACTCGCCACCGGTGATGTTGGAGCGCAGGTTGGTAAAGATATTGTACTCAAAGGAGTAACAGCTAAAGCTGGCAAAGTCGTTACGGTTGCTGACGATGAACTCGCCCTCGTCGGGCGACAGTTTAACCAGACTTACCCCAAAGGGGCTGTACAGATGCTTTAATTCTTGCTGCATGGCATACGGCAACGGCCATACGGCCACGAAGCCACCCTGCAGCTGCCGGTAATTGCCCACCAGCTGCCACAAGGACTCAAAGTCGGTAAAATGCGCCGAATCAACGGCAGCAAGCATCAAATAAGGGCGTGTACCCTGCTTGGCCAACGACTGCTTGAGAGAGCGCACATCGGGGTATGAGGGCGCAATGACGTCGGTCGACTCGCCGTGGTCGGCGCCCGAGAAGATGACAGGGCGCGTCATGTCCATGGCCTTCAGATGCTTGTAGGCGGCAGTCATACAGACACCGTTGTCGCGTGTGTTGCCGAGCGACCAGGCGATGATGCTTGTATGGTTCTTGTATTTGCCATAGAGGTGTTCCACACGTTGCTGGAACAACGGGATATAGTCCTGGTCGGTGGCCACAGCCATGTGCTGCTCGGAGAGTGGCAGCAGGTTGGCGTCGCAAATCACATAGAGCCCGTAACGGTCGCAAAGTTCATAAAACCAAGGCTCCATGGGCGAAAAACGAGACGTACGCACAGCGTTGATGTTCAGCCGCTTCATCTCGACGACGTCGCGGCGCATCTGCTCACGCGAAGCATAGCCTTCGGTATGCTCGATGCCATAGGTGACACCTTTGATGGTGACCGGCTTGCCGTTGACCTGCAGCAGTCCGTCTTTCACCTCCACATGGCGGAACCCGAAGCGCGAACCCACCAACTCCTCCTCTTCCATCTTCTCGTTGCGGAGACGGACGACGGCGGTATAAAGCACGGGGTTCTCGGCGCTCCAGGGCTCGATGGTAGTCCAGGTGCGGCTGATGTCGACAGTCTCCTCGTTTCTGCCATTGAAGACCACCCAACGGCCCATACGGTCGAACTCATGGCCTTGGGCATCCCAGAGGACGACATCAAGGTAATACTTGCCTTTCTTCTTACCGCAGAAGACGTTGGCAGCCAGCGTGAGGGTACCGGTAGCGGTGGCTTGGTCGTAGTCGGCCGTCAACGTGAAGTCCGCCACACAGGGGTCGCTCTTGAAGCGCAGGAAAGGCTCGCCATTCAACCCCACCTGCAAAGCTTTGTCTTCAAGCAAGGCTCCTTGGGGTCGTTTCAAAGCCTCGATGGCGAGGGTGTTGGACGCGCCATACTTGATACCGCTGAGCAGAAACTCGTTCCAATGGCGCGAGTCCTCGCCGCGGCCTATCAGCTTGCCGTTGAGTGAAACACGGACCCCGCGGCCGCAACGCACGTTAAGATAAACACGGTAGTCTTTCCATGTCTTCTCCGCGTCCAGCTGACGGGTGTAGATAACAGACGAGTCAGTCGACTGCTGCTTCCAGCTGCCCGATAGTTCTTGATAATACGGCGACTCGCGATAGGCGTCCTTCTCAATGGCAGCCTCGTCATAATAGGCCGTCACATTGGCACGTGCAGCCATCGGTTGCTGTGCCTGCGCCGTAAACACAGCGGCACAGGCCAGCAGCAATACCATCAACCCTTTGCGCATGGCGAAGGTAAGTTTTAGTTACCGAAATAAAATGACACACCGCCGCCCAGCACATGCAGCACCACAGGCTCGGCCCAGCTGCCATCCACATCGGTGCGAATCACCGAATTGGACTGCAGCAGACGGTAGGTAAGGTGTGCCGCAATACCCGTAGAACGGTTGAAAGCATAACGCGCACCGACTTCGACACCCACATACAGGCCTCCTTCTTCGATAGAGGTGCTGACGGGAGTGGCCGGCGACGACATGCCGAGCGGCAACGTGTAACCCACCTGCAACGCCGTGTAGGGCGTCAGCTGGTTGCGGGTGTAATGGCTTCGCAATTCAGCGAAAATAGGAAGCTGGGTGTAGGCACCCGTCGGGTCGGCCACATAGCTGAAGCCCAAGCCTACGCCAGCCTCTTTGCGGAATTGGAAACCACCGACAATGGTAGGCATGAAGGCCGACAGGGTGTCACCCACGATGGCGAACTCATCGACCGAACGGTTGAGGTTGACACCATAGGCCAAGTCGCCCACCAGATAGATTCCGTGCCAACGGAACTCTACGTGACGCTGTGCTTGGGCAGTACCACATAGAGTTACCATGGCGACGATAATAAGCATAATCTTCTTCACAACAGGAATTGTTTAAGCATTCATCGGTTTCAGGTTCTCGCTGATGATCAGCTTGGCCTCCGTAGCGGCCTGCACCTGCTCCACCGTGAACTCGGGGTTAATCTCGGTCAGCACGATGCCCTTGGGGGTAATCTCCATGACACCCATCTCGGTGATAATCATATTCACCTGACCCTTGGCGGTTAACGGCAGGGTGCATTTCTTCAAAATCTTGGGATTGCCCTTGGCGGTGTGCTCCATAGCGAGGATAACCTTCTTGGCACCGACCAGCAGATCCATGGCACCACCCATACCGGGGGTCTTCTTGCCAGGAATCATCCAGTTGGCCAGGTCGCCTTCTTCATCCACCTGCATGGCACCGAGGACGCTCACATCCACATGGCCGCCACGGATGATACCGAAGGAGGTGGCGCTGTCGAAGGTGCTGGCACCCTCCACGGGGGTCACAAAGCCACCGCCGGCATTGATAAACCAGGGGTCTTCCTTACCCTCTTCGGGGGTGGGACCCATACCAATCATACCGTTCTCCGACTGCAGGACGACCTTCACGCCGGCAGGCAGGAAGTTGGGAATCATGGTCGGCAGACCGATACCAAGGTTGACGACATCGCCGTCATGCAGCTCCTGGGCGGCACGCTTGGCGATAAAGGGTTTAATCTGTTCTTTTTCCATTGTTTATATTTTTTTAGTTTTTGTTTACTTCCATCCTCTTGCCACCATCTCCTGGGCGATGTACGAAGCCTCGTCATCGGCAAAGGTGTTGGGGCCGAAGCCGGCGTCGTAGCCCAGCTCCTTGGCCAGCTCGTGGCTGATACGCGGACCGCCGCAGATGAGTATCACCTTGTCGCGCAGACCTTCGGCCTCGAGCATCTCGACCAGCTCGGTGAGGTTCTTGATGTGAACGTCCTTCTGGGTGACGGTCTGGCTGACGATGAGGGCGTCGGCGTGCAGCTCGATACCCTTGGCGATGAACTCTTCGTTGGGCACCTGGCTGCCGAGGTTGTAGGCCTCGATCATGTCGTAGCGCTCCAAGCCGTAGTGGCCGGCGTAGCCCTTCATGTTCATGATGGCGTCGATACCCACGGTGTGGGCGTCGGTACCCGTCGAGGCGCCGACAATGACGATCTTGCGTCCGATGTTCTCCTTGATGTATTTGTCGGTCTCATACATGTCCATCGTGGTCGATTCCACCTTGGGCACATATATGGTCGAATAGTCCACCGTGTGGGTGCAGCTGCCGTAGCAGTTAACGAAGGTGAAACCGGGCGTCAGTTCTCTGTAATACACCACGCTGGGGTTTTCCAGTCCCATCTTTTTCAGCAGCAGTTTGGCCGCTTCGATGGCTTCTGCGCCGCAAGGCACGGGCAAGGTGAAGCTCAACTGCATCTTGCCGTCGTTCATGGTGTCGCCGTAGGGCTTTATCTTGGTGAGGTCTAGGGTTTTGTCGTAATCCTTGGCCTCCATTGAATACAAACCTTCACTCATTATTTCTTCCCTTTCATTAGTTCAACAAACGGATTCAGATAATTCTCGCTCTTCAGCGTCACGCCAGCCAAGCCCTTGCCACCGTTCTTCGGGCGTTTCACATCGCCGAAGATACCTTTCTCCAAGGCGGTGAACAGACCTTCCTTGACGAGTTCCTCAAGCAGCTTGATGGTGTTGTCGAGCACCAGGTGGGCGCGTTGACGGCAGATGCCACCCTCCTTGAACTCCATCTCCTCGCCGATGTCCTTCATGTTGTTGAAGATGTAGCGGGCGTTCTCGATGGAGAGGTAACGGTCGCTCATGAACGGCGTATGGATAGCCTCGGTGGGCATACCTAGCAGTTGCAGGCCTTGGTGCGTCCAGATGCCGATGATGTTGAACAGCGCGTCTTGGATGTGGCCACGGAAGATGTTACCCGTCATGAACTTGGTGGGCGGCATGTATTTCAGCGGCGCGTTGGGGAAGATCTCGCGGGTCATCTGCGCCTGCGCGAGTTCCATGAGGAAGCCGTTCTCGAGCATCGGGTCCATCTCGAAGGCGTGCCCCAAGCCCATCTGTTCTTCGGGCAGACCGGCGATCTTGGCCAACTGCTCGTTGATGAGGTCGGAGGCCAACACGGTATGGGCGGCTTCCACAGCGTCGGCGGTGGTCAGGTAGTTGTCCTCACCCGTGTTGATGATGACGCCCGCGAAGCCGTTGATGATACGGCTCATGTATTGGTCAATCAGCGTGCGCTGCATGTTGATGTCGCGGAACAGGATGCCGTAGAGGGCGTCGTTCAGCATGACATCGAGGCCTTCGAAAGCGCCCATGATGGCGATTTCAGGCATGCAGAGGCCGGAGCAGTAGTTGCAGAGGCGGATGTAACGGCCCACCTCCTCGCCCACTTCGTCCAAGGCCTTGCGCATGATGCGGAAGTTTTCCTGTGTGGCGAAGGTGCCGCCGAAGCCCTCGGTGGTGGCGCCGTAAGGCACATAGTCCAAGAGGCTCTGGCCTGTGGTGCGGATCACGGCGATGATGTCGGCTCCCTGACGGGCACCGGCCTGGGCTTGCACCACGTCCTCGTAGATGTTACCGGTGGCCACAATAATATAAAGGTATGGCTTGGGGCCTTCGCCGATGGTCTCGAGGTAATGCTCGCGGCGGGCGCGGCGGGTGCGGATGCGCGTCAGGCTCTCGTCGATGACGGGTTGCAGCGTGGCGGCAATCTGTTTCTGGTCGCGCGTCACCACCTTGGTGATGTCGAGTTCGCCTTTGGCCACCTTCTCGGCGATTTGTTGCGGGTTGAGGCCCGTCTGGATCATGGCGTTGGCGATGAAGAACAGGATGCCCTCGCCGAGCACGCCCTTGTCCTTGATGGCGTCCACCACCACATTGGGCAGCGGCACATCGCTTTCGTCCACCCCGTCGATGCCCATCAGTCGGGCGAGGGTGCGCTCCACGGCCACCGTGGTGTATTGCTCGCAGAAGGCCTGCACATCGTCAGCGATGTTCTTCGCCAACCCTCTGGCATACTCCACTTTCTTAAAATCAAGTCCTAATTTACTTTCCATATTTTAGTTATGTTGTTTAAATATTGATATTTAACTATTTATTCTTATCAAGTGTAACAAATGGTTTTTATCGTTGATACCATTTTTTCTTTATTTCGAGAAACTTATTTGGGTCTTCTCCTGCAAGTAAAACGATCTGTTCGCATAAATCTAAAAACTGTCTATTATGAAAATCGTCTTGAGACAATGGGAGGAACAAAGAATATGAAACAGATTGCCCGTTAATCCTCAATTCTAAATCTATTGTCGTGGGGTCATATACAATTCGCACCTCGCTTGGATCTAAAGCACCAAGCAACGTAACAGAAGAAAGACCTAAAGCCATTTCAGAAATACGATTAAAATCCTCTTTCGATATTTCTCTAATGGTATCAAAATCCCAGTAACTGTTAGCACTATCATATTTAGAATTCGCTTTATTGCCGACATAATAATGCGAGTTGCTATTATCATCAAAAGAGCAATAAATGCTAATTCTTTGATTTTTAGCAATAAACATACTCTTTTTTGCAAGGTTAATCCGCAATCCATCGAATTGAGCAAACATATTAGTGCTCAACAGTATTAGAAATAACAATAAAGCATTGTGCTTCATATTGTTCTTCATTTCAACATTCTCCTTTCTTCCACGCCCTCCAGCACCTTCATCTGCTGAATGGCGATTTTTTTCAGTTCTATCAGTCCTAACTTGCTTTCCATACCTTTATCATAAATCTTCTCCATTAGGTATATTTGAAACATTGTCGTAATAAATCAAAATCTTGTATCCTTGATTTGCTCTCTGCATCATAAACCAAACCTTTCTGTTATATAATTCGCTTTCATCAAGAACTTTATCATCAACAGACTTCTGATAGTACACAGCTTCGAATCTATTGTGGTTGTGAGCCATTTCATAACTAATGTTCGTTCTATTATCTATCTTCACATTTTCGCCTATGTACTTGCCGTTTTTTTCAAACTGTTCAATAAGATTGTTATATTTGATAATAATATCAATTTCATTAGACGGAGTCGCATCTTCGACAATTATTCTACCGACTTTTCCTTTGTATTCCTCTATATGTATAAAAACGTCATCTCCATTAAACTCTCCCATCAAATAGTCCTTATAATTATTGAATATATAACCTTTTTGTGTAAGGCTATGAATCATTTCAGACCTGGGTCCATCAACAGGAATGCCCAAAAATTTTACTTGAGCATTCAAAGACAAAGTCAAGAACATCAGCAAAGCAAAAGCAATTGTTCTCATGGTTTTGCAATTCAAGCTCTTCATTTTATTGAATTTTAGTTTTTTGATCATTTCAATATCCTCCTTTCTTCCACGCCTTCCAGCACTTTCATCTGCTGAATGGCGATTTTGTTCAGTTCAATCAGTCTATCCCGTTGCGGCATACCTTTATTAATAAAGACCGCATTGAGGTTTTCCATATTCGAGAGGCAAATCAGTTGGTTGATGTTGGCATAATCGCGGATGTTGCCCTTCAAGTCGGGGTTGGCATCGCGCCATTCCTTCGCCGTCACACCAAACAAGGCCACATTCAGCACATCGGCTTCGTTGGCGTAAATCAAAGAGGCATGATAACGGTCAATCTCCTCTGGGACAAGATTCTCTTTTATTGCATCCGTGTGGATATGGTAGTTTATCTTCGCCAACTCACGCTTCACTGACCAACCGAGTTGCTTTTGTTCTTCCTCTTTTAGGCGTTGGAATTCCTTGGCAACATACAACTCAAACTCAACCGAAATCCAACTGGCAAACTTGAAGGCAATGTCTTTGTGGGCGTATGTGCCACCATAATATCTTCCAGACTTTACAATGAAACCAATGGCATCAGTGGCATCAATCCATTTTTTGGGTGACATAGTGAAAGCGTTTAATCCTGCTTGCTTTCTAAACCCCTCGAATTCGAGGGGTTTAAAATTGGGATTGTATAATGCTTCCCAAATACCCAAATACTCAATCGTATTACGGTTACGCATCCAGTTCCCGATGGCAGCATTGGGGTCATCTGTCTTGTGCCTTGCAATATCCGTCAAGGAAATGTAATCCTTGTTGTCTATTGAAAGAATCGTAATACTCGTATCTTGAACAGTCATTTTTGCCATTACTCATTTCCTCCTTTCTCTCCAAGGGGGTCGAATTCGACCCCTTTGGTTTTTAACCCCCTCGAATTCGAGGGGGTTAAATATGGCGAATTCGCCATATTTAAACCAGATAGACCCTCTAATTGTGTCGAATTCGCCATAATTAAAAACGCTCTCGCCGTCTCAATCCACTCCTTATCAATCCCCAAACTCTCGGCGATATTCAGCGCCTCGTGCGGCACTTCGCCGTCTTGCACCTCGACGAGTTCGTAGTTCATCGTACCGTTCTCGAAGCCTTTCACGCGGAGGCAACGAGCATCGGTCGGCTCTATATCGTAATGCGTGGTCATGACGAGGCTCACATTATCGCCCCTCAACACCTTCACTAAGGCCGACACCAAGGCAGTGCCCTCTGTAGGGTTAGTGGTGCGGGCCGGCTCGTCAATCAACGCCACTATCTTTCTGTTTTCGCGCGATGCCTTGATGACGGCATCGATGTTTTTCATCTCTGCGGCAAACGACGACAGCCCCTTCTCGATGGACTGCTCGTCGCCGATGCAGAAGAAAATCTCATCCTTGACGGCGATGTCGGCCGATTGGGCCGGAATGCCGAACCCGTATTGGAACAGGTACTGGCACAGCGTCAAGGTCTTCAAGACCACGGTCTTGCCACCCATGTTGGCACCCGTAATCAAGGTGGGCTTCTGCCCAAAGGTGAGGCTCACCGGTTGGAACGCGCGTTTGCGCTGCGCCAAGGCGTCCTTCACCTGCGGATGGAACATCGCCTCGTAACGGCTGATGTCATCCTTCGAAATCGTCGGGAAGCAAAGTCCCAACTGTTTTATCTGCAAGGCTTTGGCGAGGTTCATGTCAATCTTCGCCATCGCGATTTGGGCTTCCTCCAAAGCCTTCGCAAAAGGTGCCAACTGCTTGCTCAAATCTCTCCTCACGCCTTCTTCAATCTCGGCGCACTCGGCCAAGAGTTCCTCTTGCCGGCTGGGATTCTGGCGCATCTGCGCGCGCAGGTCACGCAGTTCCTGGCAATAGGAGTCATAGACATAGAAGGTCGCCATCTTCAACCCGTCGGGGTCGAGGATGGTAATGACCTCGTTCAAGTCGGGCACGGCAATGGCCTTATCCAAGCCATGGGCTTTCATCCGCTCCGCCACATCGACGGCCAAGATGGCCAAATGCTTCACCTCGAAGAGCTCGATGTCGTCCAAGACAGCCTGCTGCCCGAGGTTCTTGATGGTCGTGCGGATGTCCTTCAGTCCCTGCAGGCGGAACTGGAGCGTATTAATATAAGGTGTATCGACCTCCTCCACGAAACGCACGAACTGCCGTAGCACCTCATACGATCGGGCAATCTCCTCCCCTGTCCGCATCATCGGCATGTCGAGCATCCAACGACGCGTATAGCCTGCTTGCAGTTCGAGTTGCTCGAACACATAACGCAGGCCGCAGGGCGATTCTATGTGGTCTCTCAGTTGCATTCCTTTTTCATTAAGTCATACACCGGAAGTTGTATCGCTTCCGAAAGTCTGCTACACAGTGTGTCGGAGTCCAAGGTCACGCCCAAGGGCGAGGTCGGGTTCACCGTCACGGCGATGAGTTTGCTCTTTTGCAGCACGCGGATCATGCCGCCTGCCTTCAAGAACAGTCTGTACTGCTGCGGACTGACGAAGATCTTGGTGAAGTCGCGCACCACCAGTTCACAGGTCTTCAGTTTCGGGTTTTTCCTCACCTTCTCAAGGAAGCCGTCCACCAAGGCGCCGGCCACATAGAGGGTCTTGCAGCGTTCCATGCCCTCGAAGCGGAAGTCTTGCGACAGCGAGGAGACGTGGCTCAACTCGTGCAACGCGCCTTCGTCGTCGATGTACCACACGCCTTTCTCGATGGGCATCAGCAGGTTCAGGTTGGCCTCTTCCGTCAGCGGGATCTTGATTAGATCGACCACAAAGGAAGTCTGGTGCACCAGCGTGTTCATGTTGGTCGAATACGCGGCGCCCGTGGCCAGTATCATGCTCTGGCTCACGGCGGGCGAAGCGAGGCTCATGCGCGACAAGGCCCCGTCGATGATGACGAGTTCGATGCCCACACGGTGCATGTCTTTCATCCAGCGTTTCAGTCCGATCGACGACGAAGGCCCAGACAGGAGGATCTTGCCCCCTGTCAAGGCTTTAGCCGTCACCACGCGACCCAATGAGGTGTTTTCATCGCTCACATCGATGAGTTCGGAGACGATGCGTTTCTGGCGGTAGTGCATCTCGGAAGTGCCGAAATACATCCCTTGGCGCAGGTAGATCTCCGGCTTCTGGGTGCGCGTCACCTGGTCAGTGGTCTCTCCATCAATGCCTATTGAAGTCACGGCAATGCGCTTGCTCTCAACGGGCAGGCGGTCGAGCACATAGTTCAGACTGACGGTCTTCCCTGTGTTCTTCTGCAAGCCTACTATCGAGAGGCTGTCGTAGTTCAATATGTCATCGATGAAGGTCATTTTCTGTTCACTATTTGCTGTTCCAATTGTTTCAGTTCCTCATCATCCATCTGGTCAGCAAGTTGTGCATCAGCTTGTTTGCGGCGTTGGTCAAACTGCTCGTATACGGCCAACACATGAGCTTCCATTTCCTTGTTGGAGATGCTTCCAGCATTGCGAAGCACATCCTTGTTTTGGAACTCCAACAAATGATCCACATTCTGCCGCCAATAGTTGATGGTCAGGTCGAGGCGTTCTTTTACGCGGATTTCCGCCGATTCAAGGAACAGTGTCGTCAAGCGGTTAAGCAAGTCTATCTCATCAGCACGAAGATAGTTCTTGGCGATATAGATGTCTTGCTTGCGTACCACCGAACCTTTCCACGAAGTAAGTGCCATGTTAGGTTGCGAGGCATCAGCGCGGCTGACGATGATTTCGGCAGCGGTTTGGTGGGTGACGGCATACAACAACTTGTTTTGCGTTTCGGCAAAGAACATCTGGGTAGCCTTGTCGGTAGAGTCGTAGTCGCTGCTTAAGGCGAATAGATCACGCAGTTTTTGATAGAAGCGTTTCTCCGAGGCTCGAATGTCGCGAATGCGTTCAAGCAACTCATCAAAGTAGTCGGGGCGACCATCGGGGTTCTTGAGGCGTTCATCGTCAAGCACAAAGCCTTTCACTATGAATTCCTTCAAGTGTTGGTTGGCCCAAATGCGGAATTGCGTGCCGCGTTTCCCCTTCACACGGAAACCAACCGCCAACACCATATCCAACGAGTAGAAAGTGACATCATATTGTTTACCATCAGCAGCAGTTATAAAGAAATTCTTTACAACTGAATCTAATGCTAATTCATTTTCTTTCAATATGTTGGATATATGTTGACCCACATTTTGCTTCGAGGTGGCAAAAAGTTCGGCCATCTGTTTCTGGTTCATCCAGACATTGCCATCACGAGCCATCATCGCAACACTCACCCTGCCGTCCAAGGTGTTGTAGATGATGAGGTTCTGCTGGTTGGGTACCATTTTGTTCATAAGGCCTACTATTTTGCTACAAAACTGCGGATAGTAGAGACGCGATTACTCGCGCCTCTACCATTCACCTTATTTAATTATCTGTTCTCATTACGCTCGTGTCTCTTCAAAGCCTTCGGCTCGATGTTCATGCGCTCGCCTTCAAGCAGGGAGATGACACCATCAACAGCCTTGTCGGCACCCACTTGTTCCTTGGCGCGTGCAGCCTGACACTCGGGGCAGTTGCACTCGCTGTGGTACTCGGTCGGCTCGGTGTAGGTCGTGATGACGCCTTCGAAGTTGCGCAGCACCACCTTGCCAGGGGCTTGCGAGATGACATACTGGGGCATGACTGGGGTCTTGCCGCCGCCGCCGGGAGCATCGACGACGAAGGTCGGGATGCAGAAGCCGCTAGTGTGGCCGCGGAGGCCTTCGATGATTTCAATACCCTTCGAGACGGGCGTGCGGAAATGCTCCAGACCCATCGAAAGGTCGCACTGGTAGATGTAGTAAGGACGCACGCGCATCTTGACGAGCTCATGGACGAGGTTCTTCATCACATGGACGCAGTCGTTGACACCACGGAGCAGCACGCTCTGGTTGCCCAACGGGATACCGGCGTTGGCTAACATCTCACAAGCACGACGCGACTCGGCGGTCACCTCGTTCGGGTGGTTGAAGTGTGTGTTGATCCACACGGGGTGGTACTTCTTCAGCATGTCGCAGAGTTCAGGGGTGATACGCTGCGGGCAGACCACGGGGGTGCGGGTGCCCAAGCGGACGATCTCCACATGCGGGATCTGACGCAGGCGCGAGATGATGTATTCCAGTTTCTTGTCGCTCACCATGAGGGCATCGCCACCAGAAAGCAGCACGTCGCGTACGCTCTCGGTCTTCTCGATGTATTCGAGTGCTTTCTCGATACGGTCGGGGCCGCATTCGTTGTCGGTCTGGCCGGCAAAACGACGGCGCGTGCAGTGACGGCAGTACATGGAGCACATATCAGTGATAAGGAACAGCACGCGGTCCGGGTAACGGTGCGTCAAGCCGGGGGTCGGCGAGTCTTCATCCTCGTGCAGCGGGTCAAGCAAGTCGGCGGCTGCCTGATGGGTCTCCAAGGCGGTAGGGATGCACTGACGACGGACGGGGTCATGCGGGTCGTTCGGGTCGATGAGGCTCAAATAATAAGGAGTGATGGCCATGCGGAGGGTCGAGAGGGTCTTTCTTACGCCTTCTTCCTCTTCGGCGGTCAGCTTCACATATTTCTTCAAGTCCTCAAGGGTCTCGATGCGGTTCTTCACCTGCCATTTCCAGTCGTTCCATTCTGCGTCGGTGACATTCGGGAACAATTGTTTTCTTCTTGATTCTGCCATTTTTTTCAGCTTTAAGCCGTAAGCCATAAGCTGTAAGCAACGTGCCAGTGGGCTTATTGCTTACAGCTTACAGCTTATAGCTGATTATGCATACAATTCCTCAAAGATCTTCCTCAGCTCGGGGCTTTCGCGGAGTTCCTGCAGGGTGAATTCAGCGTGGCCTTTGGTGTAGCCGTTACCCATGATCATGTTCACGTCGCTGCCGATGCCTTCAGCGCCCAAGGAAGCCTTGGTGAAGCTGGTGGCCATCGAGAAGAAGTAGACGATACCGTCGTCCTTCGTGCAGAGCACGGCGGTCATTTCTTGGTCGGGCACGTTGACGCAGTTGATGGTCACATCAGCCATCTTGCCGTTGGTCAGGCGTTCGACGAGTTCGTAAACCTGCACGGGAGTCATGCCGGCAGCGCTTTCCACGATGTCGCAGAAGCCGAGGTCCTTGATACGCTGGGTCGACTTGGGGCTGTTGGCGATACCGATCACCTTACCGGTGACGCCGACGCGCTTCTTGGCTTCGTAGCAGCAGAGCATACCGCTCTTACCACCAGCGCCGAGGATGACGACGGTCTGGCCGTATTGGCACAACTTGGCGGTCTGGGCGGGAGCACCAGCCACGTCGAGGGCGCTCAAAGCGAGTTTCTCGGGCATGTCGGTCGGGATCTTGGCGTAGATACCGCTTTCGAACAGGATGGCCTTACCCTTGATGTCGACTTGGTCAACATCGGGACGGATGGCGAGGATCTCGTCGATGCGGAGCGGGGTCAGCGAGAGGCTGACGAGGGTGGCGATGCGGTCGCCTTCCTTCAGGTCGATCTTGCCCTTTAAGGCGTCGCCAATCTTCTCGACCTTGCCGAGGAGCATACCACCAGAGCCGGTACGACGGTTGCGGTGCTTGCCTTGCAGTTCCACGTTGAGGAACATTTCCTTCTTCACTTCTTCCATAATCTTTTCTTCGCTTGCGCCAGGACCAGCCTGTTGCTTGGCGTAGTTGTGGATATCGGTGAACGAAGCGGAGTCGATATTCAGGGTCTGCACGTCGATGAGGATC
>JAEEGK010015418.1_pt1 | contig 16950 bp, 11 predicted proteins | sample 8958771 | NCBI WGS metagenome assembly JAEEGK01 (sample SAMN16246547, study PRJNA631951) | gut metagenome | biome: gut microbiome; feature: rumen; material: SC-attached | host: Bos | place: Iran: Karaj | collected 2018-10 | reverse complement strand
CGATAGAGGGGTTGGCGTTGGTGCTCGCTTGATGCGCGGAGTTGATCATTCCTTCGATGCCGCAGCTGCCGACCCCGCCGGGCACGAGCACGCCGTCAGCTCCTTCGAGCATTTCGGGCGTAAACGTTTCGGAATCGATCCAACGGATATGGACCTTCACGCCGAGCCTGTATCCCGCGTGGGAAAGCGCCTCTGCGATAGAAAGATATGCGTCGTGAAGCTGTGTGTATTTTCCGACGAGGGCTATCGTAACGCTGCCCTTCGCATTCTTTATGCGCTCCGTCATCTCGCGCCATTCGGTAAGGTCGGGAGCGGGGGACTCGAGCCCGAGCTTGCGGCACACGATACCGGAGAAATTCGCTTCCTCAAGATAGAGCGGCGCTTCGTACAAAACGGGCAGTGTGAGATTTTCGATGACCGCGTCGCGCTCGACGCCGCAGAACCCGGAGATCTTATCGAATATGGTGGGATCGGTAATGGGCTCGTCGCAGCGAAGCACAATGATATCGGGCGCGATGCCGAAGCTCTGCAGCTCCTTAACAGAGTGCTGAGTGGGCTTCGACTTGTGTTCGCCGCTCGCTTTAAGATACGGGACGAGCGTCACGTGGATGTAGACCGCGTTTTTCGGTCCGACCTCCCGCCCGACCTGGCGTATCGCCTCGAGGAAAGGCTGTCCTTCGATATCGCCGATAGTCCCGCCGACCTCGGTTATAACTATATCCGCGCCGGTCGTTTCGGCGGCGCCGTAGATGAAGCGTTTTATCTCATCGGTGATATGCGGTATCATCTGGACGGTCTTTCCGAGGTAACCGCCATGTCTTTCCCGTGCGAGCACGTTTTCATAAACCTTGCCCGTAGTCAGATTGGAACAGCGATTGAGGTCTTCGTCGATGAACCTTTCGTAATGTCCCAGGTCAAGGTCGGTCTCCGCGCCGTCCTCGGTCACGTAGACCTCGCCGTGCTGGTATGGGCTCATAGTGCCCGGATCAACGTTTATATAAGGGTCGAGCTTTTGTGCAGCGACCTTAAAGCCCCTTGCTTTCAAAAGCCTTCCGAGGGAGGCGGCGGTGATGCCCTTGCCGAGTCCCGAAACGACGCCGCCTGTAACGAAAATGAATTTAGTCATGGTTTTCTCCTCCGTTTATAATTTGAGAGGCGCCCGCCCGAGGGGTGTCGACCCCGCGGACGAGCGCCTTATGCGTTCATCTTTTTCTTACTGCTTTGCGGCAGCATTCTTTAGTTTTCTGTGCCGTTTTCGGCAGACAATATATAAAAAACATGTTAGAAATTATAGCACCGTCAAAACCCGATGTCAAGCTGTTTTCCAAACTTTTTTACACTTTTTTATTGCCAAAGCGAGTGATAGGGTATATAATCGTAATAAAGCGAGGTGTGAAACAAAACATGATCGATAACAAGTTTTTTCCGGAGATACACGGCAATTTCGGTTTCGGCTGCATGCGGCTTCCCATGATCGAAAAGGAAGTTGATATCGAGCAGACAAAGCAGATGGTCGACACGTTCCTTGCCAACGGATTCAATTATTTCGATACCGCGCACGGCTATATCAGCGGCAAGTCGGAACTTGCGATAAAGGAATGCCTTTCCGCACGCTATCCACGTGACAGCTTCCTTTTGACCGATAAGCTCACCGGCTCGTATTTTGAAAAGGAGGAGGATATCCGTCCCTTCTTCAAAAGTCAGCTCGAAGCATGCGGGGTCGATTATTTCGACTTCTATCTGATGCACGCGCAGAACGCGAAGAACTTCGTTAAATTCAAGGAGTGCAGGGCGTATGAAACCGCGTTCAAGCTCCGTGAGGAGGGACTTGTCAGGCACGTCGGCTTCTCCTTCCACGACTCTCCCGAGGTGCTCGATATGATACTCAACGAGTATCCCGAAATCGAGGCGGTGCAGCTCCAGTTCAATTACGCGGATTATGAGGATAAGAGCGTACAGAGCCGCCGCTGTTACGAGGTCTGCGTAAAGCACGGAAAGCCCGTGATCGTTATGGAACCCGTAAAGGGCGGCAATCTTGTGGATCTTCCCGAGGGACCGCGATCCGTATTGGACGGCTTCCGTAAAAAGAGGGGCGTCGACCATTCCAACGCGTCATACGCCATTCGCTTTGCGGCGAGCTTCCCAAACGTGTTCATGGTCCTTTCCGGCATGAGCGACACGCATCAGATGAACGACAATATGTCCACGATGCGCGAATTTCAGCCGCTCGATCCCGAAGAATTTGAAATGATAAATGAAGTCCGTTCCGAGATAGAGAAGCTTATAGCCATCAAATGCACTTCCTGCAGTTACTGCACGACCGAAAACGAGTGCCCGATGAAGATCGATATACCGGAGTTCTTCGATATATACAACGCAAAAAAGGCGTATAACAATCAGCGCACATCCCGTTTCTACGAGTTTCTCGTGTCAAAGGGCGGCAAGCCCTCCGACTGCATAAAATGCGGTATGTGCGAGGAGGTATGTCCACAGCATCTGCCGATCAGGGATCTGCTTGAAAAGGTGGCGGAGGAATTCGAGGGCTGATCGTCTTGATGCGTAAAAAAGCGCTTTCCAAAAGGAAAGCGCTTAATTGTTTATTCGTCAATCGACCTTTACTCTGTCTATCCTGAACTGAACGGAGCGTTTGAGATAATCGAGGTAATACGGGTCGCGGCACATTGCTTTTTCGGGATTGTCGGAGATCTTGGCGACGGGGCGGTTGTTCACGTACTGCAGCTTGATCACTATATTGAGCGCTTCCTCGCTTGTGTCGTTGGAGCAGAACGTTCCGATGCCGAAGGAGACCTTGGTCTTGTCCTTGAAGTATTCATACAGAGCCTGCGCCCTGTCAAAATCGAGGCTGTCGCTGAAAAGAAGGAGCTTCGTTTTCGGATCGACGCCGTAGCTCTTATAGTGAGCGATCATTTTTTCGCCCCACTCGTAGGGATCGCCGCTGTCGTGACGGACGCCGGTGTAGTTGTTGACCATCGAGCGGTTGAAATCGAGCAGGAAAAGATCCGTCGTTATCGTATCGGTAAGCGCGGTACCGTTATCGCCCTGGTACTCGTTATACCAATCCTGCATGGCGTAATGGTTAGTGTATGCAAGAGGTATCTCGTCGATGCCCTGGTACATCTGAACGTATTCGTGCGCATAGGTGCCGATGGGGGTGAGGTCATACTTCATAGCAAGGTAGACGTTTGATGTGCCGACGCAGTTCTTCGTCTCCTTTGCAAGACGTCTGACGACGACGTCTTCCCACTCGCGCGAGAGCCTTCTGCGGCAGCCGAATTCGGCAAAGCTGAACGTATACGTGCCGTTATTGAACGCCTCGATCTTTTTATTCAGCCTTTCTTCGGCGGAGCGCCTAAGAGCCTCGTAGTCGTAATGCATTCGGAAATACACCTCGTTGATGATCTCGAGAAGGTAGATCTCAAACTGCATTGCGGAGAACAGAGGACCGTCGACCACAACGTTCAATTCGCCGTTTTCCGAACGGGAAACGGTCACGTAATCACGGATCGGATGCCAGAGGCGAAGGAATTCTACGTAATCGTTCTTGATGAATCGGATGGAACGCAGGTATTCGAGCTCGCTCTTTTTGAAACGAAGCGTGCAGAGATGATCGATCTGGTCTTTGATCTCGGCGACCATTTCCTCGGTAAACACGACGTCCTTGTTGCGGCATTTGAAATAATACTGACCGCAAAGATCGGTATGCTTATGGAAGATGACCTGATCCATATTGAATTTGTAAAGATCGGTATCGAGAAGGGAAACGACGATGGGTTCAAGCTTCATATCAAAGCACCTCGTACAATTTTTTCTTCCGGCGTATTTGCCGTTAATGATAATAACAAATAGGCTGTTGTTTGTCAAGCCGGATGGGGTGAAGCGTTATTATTCGACTATGTTGAGCTTTGCCCTGAATGAGATCGCGCGCGGCGTTTCGACCGAGTCGAATTTGACGATATGCGCGCCGCGGTTTATGTCGATCTCAATGACCGTTCCCCTGCCGAATACCGGGTGGTCGACTCTTTGTCCGATCTCGAACCGGGGGGTCGTCGGATCCTCGGGAAGAAAGCGTTCCGTCGCCGCGATATAGCCGCGAGCAGCTTTTATTACAAGGTCTTTTAACGGCGCGGTATGCTCTATAAGCCCTTCGTCAATATCGAGAATAAAGCGGGAAGGATATCTTGGCGAACCGTCTATGTTCATTCCCTCAGCCTCGGATAGATACAGGCGCTTTTCCGCACGGGTCATCGCAACGAATGCGAGCCTGCGTTCTTCCTCCATGCCGGGCATTGTGTTTACCTTGCGGGAGGGGAACACGCCCTCGTTCATGCCGCAGAGGAAAACGTACGGGAACTCAAGCCCCTTTGCCGCGTGCACGGTCATCAGCTTCACCTTTTCTCCTGCTTCAGCCGTATCGCTGTTGGTAAACAGCGCAATATGCGAAAGGTAATGCTCGAGCGTCGCCTCTTCGCCGCAGGAGGTCTCATATTCATAGACGGACTGCTTCAGCTCCGCAAGATTGTCGAGCCTCTCCTGAGAGCCCTCGGTACGAAGCGCCTCTTCATAGCCGCTCTCGTTAAGCAGCGCGGAAAGGACTTCCGATATCGTCCTTCCGGCGTATGAACGGGAATACTTCTCGACAAGGCTTATGAACGCGCTCGCCTTCGTGCCCTTGAAACGCCCGTCCTCATATAGTGCCGTAAGAGCTTCGTAAAGGGATATTCCGTGCTCGGCGGAGTACTCCTCAAGTATCTTCATACGGGAAATACCGATATTCCGCTTCGGAATATTGACGACCCTTCTGAAGGAGAGATCGTCCTTATAAATGATCATGCGAAGATAGCTCAGCGCATCCTTTATCTCCGCGCGGTTGAAGAACTGAACGCCGCTGTAAATGGCGTAGGGCAGCCTGCGCTGAAGGAATACTTCCTCGATAGTGCGGGAAACGTAATGCGCGCGGTACAGCACGGTAATGTCCTTGCGGCTGACGCCGGCATTTTCAAGCTTTTCTATTTCATCCGCGATCCATTCCGCTTCCTTTGCGGAGCTTGGCGCATGATGGCAAAGCACGGTCTCGCCCGAGGGGAGCGTGGGTATGAGCTCTTTTTTTATCCTGTGACGGTTCTTGTCGATCAGCGAATTTGCAGCGGCGAGTATCTCCGGCGTGGAGCGGTAGTTCTCCATCATCATAATGGTTTTGACGCCGGGGTATTTCCTGTCAAAATCAAGGAGGTATTTCACGTTTGCGCCGCGCCAGGTATAGATCGTCTGATCGGGATCGCCGACTATGAAAAGATTCTTGTGATAGCCGCACAGCACGTCCATTAGCTCATGCTGTATCTCGTCTATATCCTGGAATTCGTCTATCATTATGTACTCGAGCCGCTTCTGCCATTTGAGCTTTATCTCCTCGTTCTGCTCGAAAATGTAAAGCGAGAATTTTATGAGATCGTTGTAATCGAGCCCAAAGCATTTCTTTTGCTGATAAAGATACCCAAAGAAAATGATATCCTGCGTGGTCTTCGCCTCAAGGTATTTTTCCTTCAGGGCGTCGAGATCCATGTTAATCAGGTCAAAATAATACTTCGGACGCTTGAACAGCTTTTGCATTTCGATCATGTCGCGCGCCGCCGAGAAAGTCATATCCCTCAGCGTAAGCGAGCGCTCCGCATAGATGATCCTAAGCATCTCGTCAATATCGGAATTGTCAAGCACGAGGAAGCTCTTCGGGAACTGAACTGCGTTGCTGTCCTCCTGGAGCACGGAAACGCAGAATCCGTGGAACGTGTTAATATAGCCCGTGTCGTTATCTCCGGTAAGATTATGGATGCGCTGGCGCATCTCGTTTGCCGCCTTATTGGTGAACGTTACGCAAAGGATGTTCCCGGGCAGAATGCCCAATTCATCCACAAGGTAGGCAAACCTGTGCGATAAAGCGCGAGTTTTTCCGGAGCCTGCTCCTGCGATCACGCGCACGAAGCCCTCCGTTGAAGTAACGGCTTCAAGCTGTGAATTATTAAGATCGGTTAGGACGTCTGTCATCGGATAGGAGAAATCGCTCTATTTCGGAGCATGATGGTATTTTGGTGCTGCTTATGCGAAGCTCTCATGAGCATGGAAGACGCGGCAGATGGTTTTGTAATCTCCGAACACGGTTAGCTTATCGCCCGCGACGAATACCGTGTTGGCGTTTGGCGCTTCTACCTTTGAATCCTTGTGCTCGACGAGCATTACAAGAATGTTCTTTTTCTCTTTCAGCCCTGTTTTACGGAGGGGGATATCGATGAATTCTTCGGGCATTATCCTTATCGTCACCTGGGCGATTGTGCCTTTGCCGATGTGGTCGATCAGCAAAACGGTATTCTCGGAATTCGTTTTCATTATGGATCCGACCATTTTCTGCAAAACGTTGTCGACCTTGACCTTTATCGGACGGATCCTGAGCAGAATGATCACTATGGCGACGGCGGTCATCGGAATGGCTGCGCCGAGGAAGAAACTTCCGATCTGGGTGGTTTTCAGCGACATTACGACGTTGATGAACGCGGATACTACGGAGATGTTGAATACGTATCCGAACAGCATGGTCATCCTCGCAAGTCTGCGGCGCTGCTTTGTTGTAAGTATCATTTCGCTTTCGCGCGTGGTAAAGCCCGTTCCGGTAATAAGGGAGGTGACCTGAAAACGAGCCTTCTCTTCTGGGAGACCGAAGAAACGGAATATTATCGTAAACAGTTCCGAAATGACCCAGTATACGAGTATTAATAGAGCAAACAGCGAAGCGGCAACATAAATGTTCATATCAGACCGGCGTGCTCCGTTATGGGACGCATCCTCCATGTTTTTGTATGATTATCTTATCACAATCATCGGATCATTTCAATGTAATTCACATAATTAAGAGCCGTGAAAGCCATAAATAATTCACATTCCAATGATATAATGATATTGAGTAAAATTGGCAATTTGTTTGCCGGGAGTGAAAATGATCAAACGATTATCAGCAATAATGCTTGCTGCGCTGTTTCTTGCTTTTGCATCGGCATGCGGCAGGGTCGCCGATGAACAAATAACGGATAGTCTTTACGGAGGGTTATTTGACACGTCCAAAGTACACAGTATCAAAGTCGAGCTGTCGGATGAGGATTGGAAAGACCTGAAAGCAAACCCTCTTGAAAAGACGAAATACAAAGCCGTTGTTACGATCGACGGAACAAAGGTGGAGGACGTCTCTTTTTCCACCAAGGGAAACACGTCGCTTTCGCAGGTGGCCGATTCCGATTCCGACAGGTACAGCTTTAAGATCAATTTCGGCAAATTCGTAAAGGGCAAGACGTATAACGGGCTAAAGAAGCTGGCGCTCAACAACGTGATGTCCGATGCGACGTACATGAAGGATTATCTGTCGTACACCATAATGCGTAAGGCGGGCGTTAACGCCTCGCTTGTAAGCTACACGACCCTTTCGATAAACGGCAGCCTTCACGGTCTCTATATTGCAATAGAAGACGTTTCGGATTCATTCCTTACGAGGAACTACGGTGATGACAGCGGAGCGCTTTACAAGCCCGAAACGTCTCAATTAAGCAATGTGGGCAAGGACGGAAAGGATCGAAAGGACGACGAAAGAACCGAAATGACCGGCGAGCCTCCTACGGGCGAGCCTCCTGCGGGCATGCCGGCAACGGGCGAACCACCGACGGGCGAACGACCGACGGGTGAAGGTCCGCAGCCCGGTTTCCCGGGAGAAGGCGATCCGCCCGGAAACGGTCAGTTTCCCGGCAGACCGGACGGCGCGGGGCCGGCGCCCGGCTTCGGCGGTGCTTCAAAGGGAGCGGATCTCGTCTATTCGGATGACGAGGTCTCAAGCTATACCGATATTTTCGATAACGCAGAAAACGACGTCTCTTTGATCGACGAGCATAAGCTTATCAAAGCCTTGAAGGCGCTGAACACAGGCGAGGAGATCGAAAAGTATTGGGACACGGATCAGGTGATCAGGTATTTTGCCGCGCATAATTTTGTGCTTAATTACGACAGCTATACCGGCAATATGCTTCACAATTACTATTTGTATGAAAGATCCGGCAATGTCACGGTATTTCCGACGGATTATAATCTTGCGTTCGGAGGCTTTGAGGCCGGCACCGACGCAACGGAGTTGCTGAACGGTGCGATTGACACGCCCTTGAGAGGGGCGGAGGAGGCGTCCCGTCCTCTGTGGAATATGATCGCATCAAATGAGGAATACCTTGCGAAATATCACAGCGTCTATGATGAACTGTTAAAGGATTATTTCGAGAGCGGAGAATGCGAAAAGGAGATCAAAAGGATAAGGAAAATGATCTCACCGTACGTAAAATCCGATCCTACAGCTTTTTATTCGTTCGAGGAGTTCGAGAAGGCTGTGGATACGCTAAAAACTGCGGTGAAGCTTCGCTCTCAGAGCATAAGAAAACAGCTTGACGGTTCTCTTGCGTCGGTAACATCGGAGCAGAAGAAGGAAGATATGGTCGACGCATCAGCTGTTAATATAAGCGCTATGGGTACCCAGGGAGGAGGAGGACCAAACGGCGGTCATGGCGATCTCCCTGCAGGACCGCCCAACGGAGGCATGCAGCCGGGTCCCGGCGGGCAAGCTCCGCAGGGAACGCCTCCGGCTCCGCCAAACGGGGGAAATCAATAAATAATAAGGCATACCATGCGGTATGCCTTATTATTCAGTCTTTAAGCGAACTGATGAACGCCTCTGTTTTTTCATCGTTTGCCGGATCCGGCTTGTCTTTGGGATCGATCAGTATAAGCTTTGAATCGATCGAATCGATCTCCAGATACTTCATCAGCTTGTTTATCGCTTTTTCGGCGCCTCCGCCGCTGAAGCAGGTGAACACGGCAATACGTTTTCCCTTGAGAGCATCCCTGTTCTCGTTGATGAACGTGCGGATCGGCGGTGTGAATGTGCTCGCCCAGACCGGCGTACCGAAAATGACGCGATCGTACTCGCCGGCATTGAAGGAATAGGGAAGAAGCTCCGGCTCGTCCTTCATTACCGCGCTTTTGCCTCCCCAAAGGAATTTCTTCGCGCCGGAATCGGGATAATCCTTTACGGGCTTTATTCTTATAAGCTTTGCGCCGAGCGCTTCCGAGATCTTTTTTGCTGTTAGATCCGTGTTGCCGGTGAGTGAATAGTATACTACTGCGTTTTTCATAATAACAGCTCTCCTTTTTTTCTATTATATTATCACCGCATTACCAGAGTGTAAACATATTTTTGTTAAAAAACCGCAATTTTATAATTCTTTGCCGAATTGCGATAAATTGTTGTTGACAAACCGTTGCGCCGGTGGTATTATTTATCCGATCCGAAAGAAAGGTGAATGATATAAATGGAGATAAATGAACCGATTAACAGCAATATCCCCGAGATCGCTTCAGGCGAAGAAAGGAAAGGCATTACGCGTGAGGGCGTGATAGGGCTTGTGTTTGCGCTGTGCCTTCTTGTTGCTTCCTATTTCATTCTGGAGATATTCCCGGTAATGTTCAATCCGCTGGGATTCCTTATTATTACGGTCGCCGTCTATCTTATCACGACCGTCGTCGCTGTCCTTCTCGGCGCAAGACCCGGGTTTTTCTCAATAGCGGCGCTGGTCCTCGGGATAGTAACTGCGTTGTACAGATTTGTACACGGATACGTTGATTTTGACCTTTTCCCGATCATTTTCATAGCGGGGATCTTCTACGCTTACTACGTGCTCTCGCTTTTTTCAAACCACTCGAAGAGTCTTGGCGGAGGTCTTCTCCTTGATTTCGTAAAGGGTATTGTTTATATGTTCATATCCTTCCACGAATTCTTCCTTGCGATATTCAAACCCAGGGGCAGCAAGCGCAAGCCGTTTACCGTACTGCTAGTGCTCGGTGCAATTGTGATCACGGCGATCTTTGTTGTGATAGTTGTCGCGCTGCTCTCATATGATCCGCATTTCACAAAACTGCTTCCGAAGCTTGATATCGATGAAGCGGTGGAAAAGATCATAAAGGCGTTCTTCGCCGTTCCCCTTGCGGCAATGCTGTTCAGCGTTATGGCTTCTTCCATAAAGAAAAAGCTGCCTTCGCTGTCCAAACAGGAGACCGTCAGCAAAGTCGGCTCCAAGGTCAAGGTCATCCCGGCGATACTCTTTTTCATGCCGGTGATCGCGCTTCTCATCGTTTACGTACTGTTTTTCATCTCTCAGTGGGCGTATTACATGAGCGCGTTCACACATACTCTGCCGGATAATTATTCCGCTGCCGAGTACGCGAGGGAGGGCTTCTTCCAGCTCTGCGCCGTCACATTCGTTAATCTGTTCCTGATATTCCTGATGAACAGCTTTATGAGAAATAGAACGAAGGCTTCAGACGTTACAAAGCGCGTATTGACGATACTGCTCTGCACCGCTACGCTCATACTTATCGCTACGGCGATCTCAAAGATGTTCCTCTATATCGACAGGTACGATCTGACCCGCAGCCGCCTTGAAGTGACCGTTTTCATGTTCTTCCTTGCGACGGTCGTGATCGCCGTGCTTATCTGGGCGATATTCAAAAAGGTCAAGGTGCTTCCCATCATCGTTGTTTCAGCCGCGCTGTTCTTCACCGCGTATTCGCTCACCAATACAAACCGGATCATCGCAAAGTACAACGTGGACAGCTATCTTTCCGGCAAGCATGACTCGATCGACGTCGATTATCTGAGGAACGATCTCGGTTATTCCTCCGTTCCTGAGCTTAAGCGGCTTTATGAAAACGCCTCGGGAGAGGTAAAGGATAACGCGCATAAGGCCTATCTCGACCTTAAGGACGATGCGTACGGCACCGAATGGTATGAGGGAGAGATACCGTACTATATCGCAAAAAAGACCTATAAAGGGAACTGATGCAGGACGATCTCCGGCGGCTCATTAAAACAAAGGGCCGCCGGATCGTTTACCGCGCATAGAACTAAAAAACGGCGCACAATATATTTAAGCGCAGGGGTTGCATTTTCAAAATCTCTGTCGTATAATAGTCAGCGTCGAAAAGATATTCCTCCTTAGCTCAGTCGGTAGAGCATGCGGCTGTTAACCGCAGTGTCGTTGGTTCGAGTCCAACAGGGGGAGCCAGAAAGCCTCGTTTGTAAAACAGACGGGGCTTGTTTTTTGCTATTGAATTCCTGTCGATCCGGGGCTATAATATAAAGACTTATCGTAAAGGAAATCGTTCAATGATCACACTGCTTTCAAAGATATTCATAAAAAACCGTAAGGCATATCATGATCCTGCCGTTCGCCGCTCATACGGCGTGCTTTGCGGCGGATTCGGGATATTCCTCAACATATTGCTTTTTGCGGCTAAATTCATAGCGGGTACGATCGCATCGTCCGTTTCCGTCGTGGCGGACGCCTTTAACAACCTGTCCGATGCAGGCAGCTCGATCGTATCTTTGATCGGATTCAAGCTCTCAGGCCAAAAGCCCGATCCGGAGCATCCCTACGGGCATGGCAGACTCGAATACATCTCCGGGCTTATCATTGCGATGATCATTATCCTTATGGGATTCGAGCTAATGCTTTCCTCGGTCAAAAAGATCATCACGCCCGAAGCTGTGGAGTTCTCATGGCTGAGCATAGGCATACTTATCGCCTCGATACTTGTAAAGGCGTACATGTTCTTCTATAACCGCAGTATCGCCAAAAAGATCGATTCCGTTACAATGAAGGCCACCGCGCAGGATTCGCTGACGGACTGCATCGCGACGTTTGCCGCCCTTGCGGCGATAATCGCCGGCAGGATATGGAACGTGAAGATCGACGGCTGGTGCGGAGCGCTCGTATCGCTGTTTGTGTTGTATTCCGGTTTCAGCGCGGCGAAGGATACTATCAGCCCGCTCCTCGGTCAGCCGCCCGAAAAGGAGCTTGTGGACGATATAGAGAGCACCGTCATGGCTCATGATCAGATACTCGGTATACACGATCTAATGGTGCATGATTACGGTCCCGGCCGTATGATGATGAGCCTGCATGCGGAGGTCCCGTCGGACGGAAGCGTGCTTGAGCTTCACGACCTTATCGATAACATCGAACGCGAATTAAAGGAAAAATTCCATTGTGAAGCCGTTGTGCACATGGATCCTATCGAGACGCACGATCAGAAGACGGACGAGCTCAAGAGGACGGCGGGGGAGATACTTTACAGCATCGATCCCGAGATCAAGATGCACGATTTTCGCATAGTGACGGGCCCCACGCACACGAACGTGATATTCGACGTGGTCGTTCCGTTCAAATACAAACTCAGCGACGCGGAGCTTAAGAAGCAGCTTTCCGAAGGCATAAGCGAACGCTGCGGCGAGAATTATTACGCTGTCATAAATATCGACAAGGCATACGTGTGAGCAATATGAAGTACAGGGTAAAGCTGACTATCGAACGTTCAAACTGCAGATCGGGCCTGCACAAAGCGGGCGAAACTTTCATCGTGGACGAGGTATGCCCGCCCATCTGCCACGAGCTTTGGAACAATATCTATCCTATGGTCTATGTTCTGTTGAACGGCGGCGAGTTAGACTCTGGCGACAGCCGGGCGCTTAGCTTTACCGCCTCCTGCCCTGACGGCGGCAGGGTCACCGTGCACGGCGAAAGGGAGGAAGAAAACGGGCTCCTTTCGTTTGGGAAAGGAGGAAGCAAATGATAAACAAGGGCTGGGGCCTGTTCAGACTTGGATTGAAACGAAGAAGGAAGGAAGTCTTAAGGATGCGCCTTATTATGTGCATCGCGGTTTTCTTCCTCACTTTTATTTTCCTGTTCCAGGATAATATGAACGGCTACCAGATGGCGCTGAATTACAGCGCTTTCGGACGCTGGTTGGCATGCTCGGAGAGCAGAAAACTCGGCACGGATCCCTATTTGACGGAGAACGGCGCGATCAGCCGCGGCAGTCTCGTCTACAGCCTTTGGCCTCGAGAGCAGGAATTCAAGAACGACGGTCTGTTGAAGGATAAGGACGTCTGGTATATCAACGATGATGAGCACTCCGAACCCGAAGAGGAGCTTATAATCACCAAATCCGACGGTTCCCGCTACACGAACTGCTATATCGGCACGTTTTCGCCCGGTATGGCGGAGCATAATAACATAGAGATTCGCGAAGGCCGGCTTCCGGAAAACGACGGAGAGATCGCGATGGAGCTGTCCCTCCTCGACGTGCTCGGGCAGGGGTATGAGCTGGGAAACGAGATCAGCTTCTACGTTTCCAGGTTCGACGATTACCTGATGCTCCAACAGCTTGTCAGCGAATACTTCGCCAATTACGGCAAGCCGGATAGTGAGACCGACGAAGAAGACGACTACGGTGTTCATTACGATTACGACGTGACCGAGATCCCCGCCCGCAACGAGCTTTATCTCGTCAAATTCACGCTTGTCGGGACTCTGCAGCGTTATACGACCCGTTGGGATACGGGCATGAGCGGGGGAGAGAGCGGCTATCTTCCCGGCGCGATAATAACTCAAAGCGATTTCGACAGGCTTGAGATGAGCAAGCGCGTATATCGCTTCTTCGATCTGAGACCCGAATACGTTTCGCAGGACGTGTGGCGCTTCGCCGGCGAGCGCATGGACGCGATAGAGAGCGCCGAGGAGTATTCGGACGTCAGTTTCTCTCTTAACCGCAACGCCTATAACAACCCGCTTTGGGGCAACCCGACGATGTACAGGAGCATAACCATACTCCTTATCGTCATAAGCACCTGCATAATCGCGTATCTGATGGTGAACTACCTCGGCAAACGGCGCTCGTTCTTCTTAAGGATGCGCGAGATCGGCGCGTCGACGGGCGACGTATGGAAGATGGCGGCGTACGAATGCGTCGGGAGTGTTCTTCCCGCCGCCGCGGTGACTTTCGTTTGCTCGTACGCAATGAGCGTGATCGTCGTGCTCATCGCCGCGAAGCTCACCGGCGTCGGCTTCTTCTACGTGTTCTCGTTCAAGACCATGCTGACCGTAATCTTGGCCGCTTTGCTGACGCTCGGCGTTTCGCTCCTCGCTGCGCTCGTCATATTCAGCGGGCGGTCTCTTGGCGCAAAGAGCAAAACGCTCAGCCGATCCGCGGTCAAACGCCTGAAAAAGCACTCGGAAAGAAAGCGCGCCGGGAAGAAGGTTGGCTCGAAGCCCTACCGATGGCTGCTTGAAACGCTGAAACGCGACAGGATCGCGCATAAATTGAAAAACCGCCTTCTTTCGGCGATAAGCGTGATCGTCTGCGCGATAGTCATATTGTGCACCGTGAAGACCTATCAGCCGACGGTCGCGTATTTTAAGCTTGAGAAGGAACGCAGTGACTTTTACGGCGAGACGAAGTCGGGCATACGCTACATAGACGTAAGGGTGCCCATCGAGGAATTCTGGGACGGGCATAAGATCGTCGACAGTTTCCGCTATGCATGGTCGCGAGAGGGCTTCTCGAGCAGCCGCCTATTCGCACGAGGGATCGTAGAGGCCGTCAGCACCATGGTCGGCGTGAACTCCGTCGACTGGCGCTGCGATGATTTTACGCATTTTATCACCTTTGAAGGCAGGGACGACGATCCGTTCTTCCAAACGTATCTCAATACTTATCTTGTCAACAATCAACCCCTGCGCGGTGAATATGAGCTGGATCTTTCGCATAACTTCTCGGATAAGTTCATCAAGGCGATGGAACGCGATCTCTACGGGATCCTGACCAAGATGGATTCGGAGAAATACTGGCGCAGATACGAGAAGTTCCTCGATCCCGCCGTTGCCGATCGAGAGGCGTTCCTTAACGGCGAGCAGGTGATCGCCGTTGTCGATACCGAGATGACGAGGGCGATCCAGTCGCGCGATCTTAACGACGTCGATAACAGGATGATCGAGACTCGCCGTGAAAAGCTGCTCGTGCCCGAAAAGGGAACGTTCGGCGGAGCTTGGTACGGCTATGAGCCGAGCTTTGCCCCGGGGGATGAACTGACCGTCCAATGCAGGAACGGGGAGGAAGTCAAGGCCGTCGTCGCGGGTATTGTTCCGCTTTCAAGCTCCGGCTTCGGGACCGATAATGAACGCTTCCTTACGTTGCTCGGCGCCGACGCGTTTATGCAGCGCATCTGCAGCGCCGACAAGAATCGATGGAATTACAACTCGTTCGATGCGGATCTCGACGTCGTATTCGCAACCGAAAGAATGGTGAACGACCTTGCCAATATCTGCGCCCAGTATGGCGTGGTTTATGAAAACAATATCCTTACAAAGTCGGAGTATCGCGCTGAAATGATACGCGCGGCGGTCGTTTACGGATTCTTCGGCGTCATACTTGCGGTGCTGTTCTTCTTTGTAACTCTGTGTATTTCTAAGGATGAGGAAACAAGGCTCGGGGATAAATACCGCATGCTCAGCTGTTTCGGTATGACCGTTGACAGGATGAAAAAAGAAAAGCGCGTCGACGCTCTTTGTAGGACGCTGCCGATACTGTGCGCTTTCCCGGTTTACCTTGTTATGAGATTCGTTTCGGAATTCAAATACAATATCGGGCTGTTTAAGGGATCGGTCTCCGTATTCAAGGCGCTGTGGTCGTTTATGATTGGCGCTGAACCGATACTCGCGCTGATAGTTTTGGGCGCGTTCGCACTGCTTTACTGGCTTGTTATCTCAAGAATGGATAAGGAATGGAGAAAAACGGTATGAACGGGAAATACGTGATGGAGGCGAAGGGCGTCAGCCGCACCTATAAGGGAGAGGTGCCCGTCCACGCGCTGAAGGAGACCGACCTTGCTTTCGAGGAGGGCGAGTTCGTCGCCATAATAGGCAGATCCGGCTCCGGTAAATCGACACTGCTTCGCATACTCGCTACGCTCGACCGAAGCGATACGGGCGAGCTTTATATCGACGGTAAGGGAGTATCGGGCCTTAAGGACGCGGAGCTTGCCAAAATAAGACGCAGGCGCATAGGCTTCGTTTATCAAAGCTATAATCTGTTCCCCGAATACACGGCGTATGAGAACGTGATATTCCCGATCCATCTTGACGGAGAGAGCGAGGATCCCGCCGCGATAGACGAGCTGCTTGAAAAGCTCGGCATTGCGCACTGCCGAAATAAATACCCGCATGAGATGTCCGGAGGCGAACAGCAGCGCGTTTCGATAGCGCGTGCGCTCGCGACCTCGCCGGCCGTGATACTCGCAGACGAGCCTACGGGCAATCTCGACGCGGAGAACTCACGGATCGTCGCGGAGCTTCTGAAATACTGCTCGAGGGAATATCGCCAGACGATCGTTATGGTCACACACGATCAGGGCATGGCAAACTATGCCGACCGCATAATACATATCTCGGACGGCGTGGTTTCGGAATAAGGACATAATAAATACAAGCGGTGCAGGTTTTCCTGCACCGCTTGTTTGATACCGGGAATATTACTCTTCTTCTTCCTCGTCCTTCTTGGCGCTCTCGATGATCTTCTGGGCGACGTTGGCGGGAACGTCCTCGTAACGGACGAACTCACTGCGGAAGGAACCGCGGCCCTGAGTCATGGAACGAAGGTCGGTCGCATACTTGAACATCTCGGAAAGAGGAGCCTCCGCGATGACCTCGGTCAGACCGTCGGCAAGAGGATTGGAGCCGATAAGACGGCCGCGGCGGCGGCTGATATCGCCCATGATATCGCCCATGTAATCCATGGGTACCTGGATCTCATAGCGGTAGATCGGCTCGATAAGAACGGGGCTTGCCTTGGCGCAGGCTGCCTTATAGGAAAGACGCGCAGCGGACTTGAAGGCAACTTCCTTGGAATCGACGGGATGGTACTTGCCGTCATAAAGGGTGGCCTTAACGCCGATCATGGGATAGCCGGCAAGAACGCCCTTCTTCATGGCCTCAACAAGGCCCTTTTCAACGGCGGGGATGA
>JAEEGK010015417.1_pt1 | contig 16950 bp, 10 predicted proteins | sample 8958771 | NCBI WGS metagenome assembly JAEEGK01 (sample SAMN16246547, study PRJNA631951) | gut metagenome | biome: gut microbiome; feature: rumen; material: SC-attached | host: Bos | place: Iran: Karaj | collected 2018-10 | reverse complement strand
CCAATCCCCAATCCCCAATCCCCAATCCCCAATCCCCATTTTATATTTTAATACTTATAATTTTGATATATATAATTTTATAATTCAATATTTTTTTTTAAAAATTATTTTTAAAATAAATCTAAAAAAAATTTTGCAAACAAAAAATTTTATCCATCCTATTCAATAAAAATTAAAATTAATTTTTTATTATTATTTCATTTGAGAAAAATACATTTTTTTTCCCATGATTTAATTCATCATAAAAAATAATTTTTTTCTTTTAACAACATTAAATAATTTAGTATAAGTAAATATTATTATATATTAAGATGTAGAAATTATTTTATTTTCCTGTAATTTAAAGTTAAAAATGAATATTTAATACATATTAACTAACAATAAATAGATTTTTTTAAGAGAAAATTACCAATATAAATCTCCTTCTTTTTCCATATATAAAAGAAAAATATTTTAATGAACAAAATTAAGTGACAAATAATTGTTTTAAATTATTTTTAAAATATTTTAATATGTCAGAAAATTCAATTAATCAAATTCAAACTTATCAAAAAGAAATTTCTTTATTAAAAGAAAAAATTGATAAATCAAAATATGATAAAAATGAAAAAGAAAAAACCTTATTATCTGAGAATAATTTATTAAAAGAAAAAGAAAATGATTATGAAATATCATTAAGAACAAAAGATAGGAAAATAAAAGAACTTTTAAATTTGATTTCTGAATATGAAAATCAAATAACTCAATTAAACAATCAATTAAATACAGTAAGTGTAAGTAATCAACAATTAAAATCAGTAATGGTAGATTTATCAACAAATTATCAAAAAGCAAAAATTAAATTAACAAATGAAAAAGAAGAAAATAAAAACAATAATGAGTATATAAGTGATATAAATTTACAAAAAGAAATATTTCAAAATAAAGCAAAAGAATTAGTACATATTATAGATGAATATTCTAGTGAGGTTATATGCTTGAATCAAGAATTAAATAGCTATAAAGAAGAAAATAAAAAATTATTAGATGATAATACAATATTAACTAATTCTAATCAAGAACTTAAATCAACTTGTGAAGTTTTAAAATATGATAATATTAAATTAAAAGAAGATAATAATACTTTATCAAAGTTAAATCAAGAATTAAATGAAGAAAATAAAAAAATCACAGAATATAATTATTCACAAGAAAATGAAATAAATTCTTTAAATGATAAATTAAATAAAACAAATATAATACTTCAAAAGAATGAATTAACAAGTAATGATAAAATTTCTTATTTACTGAAAGATATGGATAATTTATCTAAATGGATTAATATAAATGTTAATAGTATTTTAGAAGGTAAAGAAATTAATCAAGAATTAAATATTGTTTTTGACAATGACAATAATTCAATTCATATTTTATATAAAACTATAATTGATAGTTTTAATTATATTAAGCAATATATTAATAAATTAAATTATCAAATCAATATATTAACAAATGATAATGAAATTCTTACAAAAGAATCAGAAAAAAAAGAAAAAAATTTAGAACAATCAAAAAAAATGGAAATTGAAAATATGGAAAAGTTTAAACAAAAAGAAGATGAATTATCTTATACAACAAATAATTATAAATTTCTTCAAAATATAAATGAAGAGAATAAAACAAAGATAAAAAATTTTGAAAATATTTCAAAACAATTTTTTGATAATTTTTCTAAAATTTATAATGATTTTAATCTAAATACAATTGATTTATCATCAAATTTTAATTCAATTATTAATTTTTTAACAAAAAAACTACAAGATAAACAAAACAAAGGTGATCCAGAATTTGAAAATAAACGTTTATTAAAAAAAGTTGATTCACTTTCAACTCAAAATAAACTTCAAGAAATACAAATAAATAATATACAAAATTTAATTGAAAATAAAGAAGAAATTATTAAAAAAATGGCAGAAGATAATGTGATATTAAATGAACAAAATAAAAAACTTCTCCAAGATAATATAAAATTAATCACAGAAATGAAAAAATACAAATAATTTTTTTTTTAATTTAATACCTTTTTTCGAATTTAATAATATTTTCACCTTATATAAAAATAATGAAAACTTTTTAAATTAGATTTTATTATCTTTATTAAAAACATAAATACTAAAAAATAAAAAAATTAAATAAATTTAAAATGGAAGTATCTAATTCTCAATTGATAAAAGAAGAAAAAAATATATTATCTTCAAAACTAATTAATATTAAACAAACAATATATAAAGCAATTTTTGGAAATGATACAATTAAATCACCAATTGATGCTTTAATCTTTGGTTATTTTATAGGTTTTTTTTCTGAGCTTGAGGATAAACCATTTGAAGAGGAAAAAATTAGAGAATTATATTCAACTTTTCAAAAGGCTCAAAAAAATTCAAATTATGAAAATATAATATCTAAATGTACGGAATATCTCCCTAAAACATTATTAAATATTCCATGTGATAATGAAGAGAAAAATATTATTGATATTAATAATTACGAAGAAGAAAAAAAAGATTTAGAAGGAGAAGAATATGAACATGGAAAATGTGAAATTTGCTTAAAGAAATATAATATATTAAGTAAAACAAATTATTTTTTAGAATGTGGATGTATTCTTCATTTTGATTGCTTTAATAATTATATTATTAATTGTTTAGAACAAGGTTTACCTTTTTATGAAATAATTTGTCCTTTATGTCAGAAAATAATAATTAAACCAAACATTATTATTACTAGTTTAAAAAATAGTAAAAGAGAAGATATTATTGAAAAAAATGAAACTTTATCGGAAATAGCATATCCAGATAGAAAAAAAGTAGAAGAACCAAAAAAAATATATTGTTTAAATACTAAATGTAATTTTAATTTTATTCTTGATCAAGAAGATGATATTGTTGATAAATTTAAATGTCCAAAATGTTCAAAAGAATTTTGCATAAAATGTAAGGATTATTGGCATCAAAATTTAACATGTCAAGAATTTCAAGAAAAATTAAAATCAATAAATGAATCAATTATCTCTTTTAGAGATTTTGCAAAAAATAATAAATTTGTAGAATGTCCTAATTGTAAAACTTGGTTAAGTGAAGATGAAAATTCTCCTATGTGTAATTTATGTACATGTATTTGTGGAACTAAAATAAAATTATAAAATATAATTTTATAAATTAAATATTTTATTCAAAAAAAAATAAAAAATAAATGTTAACTTGAATATAATTTTTTAGATTTTAATTGTAAATACCAATTAGGAACTTTTTGAGAAGATTGTTGAGTTGAAATTCCATTTTGAATATTCATACTTTGTAAATTATCTTTCTCAGGTTGTTGAAAAATATTTTGAGAATAATTAGAATAAACATTTTGACTCATTCCATTTAAATTATTTGAAGAATAATAAGGAACTGAAACATTAGTAGATGAAAATTTTTGAGTATTTCCTCCATTATCACTTTGCATATAATTAGTAATAACATTTTCTAAATCATTTAATTTTTGTCTATTATTCACAATTGTTTTTAAATCCATACTTAAATTATTTACTTTCTCTTGATATAAACTATTTTCTAAATTTAATTTATTTATTATTTGATCTTTTTTTTCTAATTCTTGTTTCAATTTAAATATTTGTAATTCATTATCTTGTAAATTTCTAATTAAATAAGCATAAGGTTGTTTAACATTTTCAGAAACATTTTTATATAATTTAATTTCATCTCTACTTATTTGTAATTCATTATTTAATTGTTCATTCATATTTTTTAATTTTTCATTTTCTAAAGAAATAATTTTAACTTTGTTTGCTAAAGCTAAACATTGATTAATTCTTCTTTTATTTGTTGTTGGAATGTCTTGAATAATTTTAACAATATCTTTATTATCTTTTGTATTATCTGCTTCACTTGCAATTGCAGAATCAACAATAACTTTATCTAATTCATTTTCTATGTTGTCATATGCTGATAATTTTTCTTTTAATATTGAAATTTGTGCTTTATATTCAGCAACTTCACTTCTATATTCACTTTCTCTTTTAATTAATTCTCCTCTTATATAATCTAATTTTTCTTTTAAAGTTTCATTTTCATTTTTAAATAATGATAATGCTGCCACTTGTTCTTCATATACTGAAATTCTACTATTTAATTCTTCTGTTTTTGAATTTAATTGAATTTTTAAATATGAAGTTTCTTCATTTGCTTTTGTGTTTAAATTTCTTAATTCATTTTGACATAAATTTAATGAATCTTCTTTTTCTTTTAATGTCTTTTCAAGAGCTGATAATTTATTTTTGTAATCATCTCTTTCTTCCTTTAAATAATTTGTTTTTTCTCTTAAATTATCATCATATTGTTTTTTTAATGTATCTCTTTCTTTTTCATATTTATCTTTCATACTTTGAATTTCTTTATTTACTTTATCTTTATATGTATTATCTAAGTTTAAGTTTTTATCAGTTAATTTATCAATATAATTTTGATTTATTCTTCTCATTTCTCTTATATCTTGTTCTAATTGTGTTATTTTAGCATTTTGACTTTTTATTTTTTCATCATCAACCATTAAATTTTTATTGAGAAACATTTTATCTTGTTTTAAATTTTCATTTTCTAATTTTAAAGTTTCAAATTTAGAATTTAAATCAGTATAATCTTTTTTAATTTGTGACATTGTATTATTAATATTATTATTAGATTCAAATAATTTAGAATTTTCATCAGTTAATTTTTTATATTTTTCATTTAATTCATCATATTTCCAAACTTTAGGTTGATATTCATCAATTTTTTTTGAATTTTCTTCATTTTCAACTGATAATTTTTTATTTTTATCTTTTACCCCAATTAATTGTTCATTTAATAATTTAATTTCATTATCTTTAATATTACTTATTTTTTCTTTTTCTAATTTAGTAAATCCATTTTCTTCTTGTAAACTTAAATTTTCTTGTTTAACCTTATATATTTCTTTTTTTAAATCATTTATCTCAGCAGTCATCTTCAAAACTTGACTTTCATATTGTTGAATTAACTTAGGGTAATTAGGCATTTTAGCAGAATTAGCAGCTTCATTCACTAATTTTTTTCCTTTTAAAAGTTTATCATATTTTGAGTATATTAAATGAGGATTTTTTTTTGAGTTTGAACTTTTACTCTGATAACTGATACTTTGACTATTCCCTACATCAGATTCTTCATTTACGTAATTTTTTGTTCTTGGAAATTTTTGATTTGGAACTTCTAAATCTGAAGGATTTGATTGGGTTAAATCATCTTCAGTTGGACTTATTGGAACATAAGCATTTGTTAATTCATTTGCTATTTTATTGTCTGACATAATTTTAGGCTTTTTATATTTTATTTAAATTTTTTAATTATTATAAATTTAGATTATTATGTATATTTTTTATTAAGTTTTAAAAATAAATTAAAATTAACATGAAATCTGAATTGAACTTTAATAATGATATTTCTTTATATAAATTATGTGAAAGATGTAAAAGAGCACAAGCTACTTTAAATTGTAGTCAATGTTCTCCTTTACAAAATTTTTGTAATAAATGTGACATTGTGGTTCATTCTTTACCATCAAAAATTAGTCACATTAGAAATTCTTTGAATATTCTTAATGTTAAGGATCCCTTTGATGAAAATATAAATAAATTAAAATTTGATAATTCTACAAATTTTATAAGTAATCCTAATTTAAATTCTAATAATGATTATTTAAAAATTCATAGTTTTCATCCTCAGTATAATCTACCTATGACTAATTTAAATAATATCTTTGATAATAATAAAAATAAAATTGGTGAAGATAAAGAAGTTTATACTAAAGATTATATTAATGAATTAACTAATAATCATTTAAAAGAAAAAAATGAATTATTATTGAAAATAAATTCATTAGAAAATACTTTAAATAGATTAAGGAATTGTTTCGGACAACATATAAGTAAAATGCAAAATAATTTAATTGATAATAATAAAGAATCAAATAAAAAACTAAAATTAATTGAGGAGGAAAATGAAATTAAACTAATGAAAATATTAGGTGATAAAAATTTAGAAATAGGACAATTAAAGAATGATTTAGAAAATCTAAATAAAATAAATAATAATTTATTAATATCATTAAAAAGATTAGAAGAAGAAAAAAATGCTATAGAAATAAATTTAAATAATAAAATAAATGAATTAAATACTCAATTATCATTTTTGAAATCTGAATTAGATAAAAACCAAATTCATTCAAATTTATTGATGGAACAAATGAAAAATGATTATAACAATAATATTTCATCATTATTAAGAGAAAAAGATAATAAAATAAAAAATATATATATAAATCAAAAAATAGAATTTGATAATCTTAATAATGAAATAAAAAGTTTAAAAAGAGATAATTTAAGGTTAAATGGACAAATTGAACAAAATGAAAAAAACTGTGAAAATTCTTTTAATGAATTACAAAAAGAAAATTTCTGTTTGTATAATGAAAATAAATTTATGCAAGATCAAAATAATGAAATATTTAATAAATATAAAAATATTGAAGAATATTTAATGAATGTTCAAAATGAAAATGAAGTTTTTAAAAAGAATATTGAAGAACAAAATGAAGAAATAAATAAAAAAGGAAATGAAATACTTTATTTAAATAATAAGATGAATTCATTGAAAAATTCAAATGATTTATTGGAAGAAACTAATCAAAAATTAAAACAATATAATGGACAATTACAATGTATTAATGAAAATATGAGTGTTGAATTTTCAAATAAATTAAAAAATTTAAATTATATTGAAAATCAAAATTGTATTTTAACTAGAGAAAATGAAAAATTAAAAAATCAAATTAGAGAATATGGTTCTTATTCTTTTAATAAGATTTGTTAAAATAATTTGATTATTTAAACTGAACATTAATTATATAGATTTTTAAAAGTAAATTTTTTTAAATAAATATCAAAAAAACTTTTTTATCATTAAATTAGTTTTTTGATAATTTGAAATAAATATCAATAATGAATTGTAATTATAAAGGTTTGAAAAATATACCCTAAAAGAAATTCAAATTTAAATTAATTAGGAATATTAAATACAATTATACATATTAACTCTATATATATTTAAGAATAATTGAAATAAATAAATTATTTAATTAAATATCCATTTAAAAACAAGTTTTTAATATTCTAAAATTGATTATTTCTTTTTATTTACATCTTCAATATTTTTTTTAATTTATTTTATATTCCAAAATATTTATGTTATCTTTATATTATTCTTTTTCATTCTTTATTTAAACCATAAATTATTATTTATATTTTTATTTTTTAAAAAAAAATTTCAAATTTTAATCATATCTAATTAATAAAAAGGCTTAATTTTTTTTTTGATATTTATTTTTCTTTCTCATTTTAAATATTTTTTATAATTTATTTCATAAAAAAATAAAAAATTAATGATTTAAAAAAATTATTATTTATTTATCCCTCTTTGATTGATAAGGTTTATTAACATTACTATAATTTCGATTATTATTATATCTCTTAACATCTTTATTGCTTGAAGCAGAACTACTAATATTAGAAGAATAATTATTATTCCCACTAACACCTTTTTTTTTCTGCATATATAAATTAGCCAATCTAGTTGCAGTTTGTTTAGCTAATTGTTTAAGTTGTTTTTCTCTATTATTAAAAGAACCTAATCTAGTTTTATACATGCAATTATTATTCATTTTAATTGGAGTACCTCTACATATAATATCCCATCCACCAACTTGATCTTCATTTCCTGTCATTATTTTTTCTAAATCAACAATTGTTAATAAATCATCTAACATTTTTATTTTAGTTTGAGCATCTCTTTCTGTACTTGCAGTTAAAGAAGCATTTGAATTAATTTCAATTAACCAAGGTTTTAAATTTTCATCAATTAAAATATCATAGCCATATAATTCAAAACAATGTCTATCTTTAGCAATAACACTTTGAACAGCGTAAAAACATTTAATAATAATATTTTGAATTCCATCGAACATACTATTAACTTGTTCTTCATTATATCTTCCCATTAAATATGTTTTTAATTCTCTAAAATACCATTTACCTCCAATTTGCTTATCATAAGTTGCTGATTGTTTTTGTACAGCAACATTAGTTAAATGAATTTGATTATTATTTAAATCTTCTGGATTTAAAGAATACTTAAAAGAAGTAAACCTACAAAATCCAGTTCTATATAAATAAGCAGTTAAAGGATTATAACAAGTAACCAAAGCATAAACTCTCATATCAAATTTTTTTCCACCTAACAATAAAGGATTATATATATATCTTTGACATACATATGTTTCATCAATTGCATTTTCTTCACCTCCTTTAAGGGAATTTTTCCATTTATATAATTGATTTAATGAAGTTACTAAAAAAATTCCTTTTCCTTGTGCTTTACCAGCAGGTTTCATTATCCAAATTGTTCCTGGAGAATGTTTATATTCATCAACAAACATAGTAAATTCACTAGGCATATGAAAAGTTAAAGGAAAAAAATCATATGATTTTGCTTCTTCATATCTTTTATCTCTTTCTAATTCTTTTTTAAATAATTTTAAATTTTTATACATCATATCTTTTCTTGTTAATTCATAATTATTAGGAAAGTGATTAACGTGTTGTTGTGGAGTTAAAGAATGGAATGGAACATCAGAATCTGAAGCAAAATAGTTTTTTTCTGACCAGTTGAAATCGAAGTCTTCACCTTCTGTTTCTTTCCATTGTCTTCGTTTAAGTGCTTCATATATTGTATTTTTTAAACTACTACGAAATTTTATTGAAGTAGGGTATACTCCATAATATTCTTTTTTGAGACAAGCACGAAAATATTCAGACATTTTATTTTTAAATTTTAGTTGTTTTTTTTTAAATTATATATTTTATTTATTATATATTTAATTATATTTTAATTGACCATATTTTATTTAGGGCATTATATTCTTTATTATTTGCAAATGTTGCAAAGTATAAATCATTCAATTTAACAATATCAAAAATATTATAAATATCATTGGAATCATAATATATATTCTGTATACATATTTCATCATGAATTCTATATATTTTTATATAAGGATTATTTCCTCCAATTAAAAAAATATTATTTTCTTGAATTACACATATTGAATAACATTTAAATCCATTATTAATTATTGTTATTTTGTCTTTATCTTCAATTGAAAAAATCTTCATTTTACCATCGTATCCTCCTCCAACAATAATTTTGTTTTCATCAAGCCTATTTAAAGCATTCTTATGTAAACATTCAACATTATTATAGGTTTTTATACATTTTCTATTATTATTAATATCCCATATTTTAGTTGTTTTTTCTCCGGATGAAATTAAATATTTTTTATCTTCTAAATAAAATATTGCTTTAATAATATCTTCATGCACCAAAATATCTTTCTGTATATAATGTTCATTTTCTTTTGACCATAAAGATATTGTTTTATCATTTTTATTCAATATAAATATATCATTATTTGAACAATATAATATTTGATTAATTTTTTTTTTTAATTCAATTGAAGTTATTAAATCAAAATTATTTTGATTTTTATAATATATATTTACTTTATTCGAACTTGCAGCAAAGTAATTTTCATTTTTTATTGAAATATTTGTTATTCCTTCATTTTTTATTTTTTTTAAAATTTTGAAATAATTATCTAATATATAAATATTACTACTAGAGTAAGAAATTATATGTTCTGAATTTAATATTGAAAAAGATTTGAATTCTTTATTTATATCATTACTTTTTGTTATAGTTAAATGATATGAAGATAATATTTTATTTCTTTGCAATAAAATAGGAACTTTTTCTATTTTTCCTTCAATTTCTTTTATTTTTTTCTCTTGAATTAAATTATTCTTTTCTAATTCAATGTTTTTTTCTTCTATTTTTTCTATTAAATTAAACATTTCTTCTTTTTTTTTATATAATTCTTCATATTTTTTTGATAAACATTCAAGATCTAAATTTGAATTTTGAGTCATTAATTCTTCTTTTTTAATTAAATAATTTTTATTTATAACTATTTTAATGTTATTCAAATTATTTCATTTGGATAAATCTCATATATTTTTTTCTCAATAAATTATTTAAAGTAAAAAATAATATTATTTTTGATATTCTGATAAAAATGGATTCAAATGAAAAAGAAAACTCTAATACTAGTATATTTAAATGCCATATTTGTGGTACTTTATTATCATTTGATTTTTATGTTGAAAATAATGAGTTTATAATTTTTTATTCATGTGTAAATGGACATAAAAATAAATCAAAATTAATTGATTTTATGAGAAAAAGTCATATTTGTAAAAGAGGAAAAAAAATATATCAAAATGAGACTTGTTGTTCTTTTCATTATAGTGACAATTCATTATATTGTAAAAACTGTGAAAAAAAAATTTGCAATAAATGTGAACAAAAACATAAAGAACATATAATTGTTGATTTAAATAAATATTTTTTTACAATTCAAGAACAAAAAGATTTAATTTCATCATTATTAGAAATAGAAAAAAAAATAATAAAATTAGAACAATTAAAAAATGATATTTTAACTTATCTAAATAAAATAATAGAATCAAATTTTCTTATGTTGTCCTTTTCAAGGCAATATTTATTAAGTTCCAGAAAAGATGAATATTCAAATTTTTATAATATAAAAAATTTAAAACTTCTTAAAAGTTTTTATCAACCAACAAAAACCAAAATTTTCGAACAAATCATTCAATTAGGAGAAAAATTTTTATCTTCTTTTAATTTGACATTTCAAAATGATTTGATTTGTAAAAAATCTTTAACCAGTCATAAAAATTATATTTATACATTAAATATTTTATCTGATGGAAGATTAATTTCTTGTTCAAGTGATAATTTAATTAAAATATATAATACTAATTATGAAGTAGATTATAATTTAAATATTCATTCAGGAAGTGTTTATTATATTTCACAATTAAATTCAGGAAACTTAATTTCTTGTTCAAGGGATAAAACAATTAAAATTATTAAATTATTAGATAATCATAAATATAATATAGAACAAACTCTTGAAGGACATAATTATGCAGTTGAAAAAGTAATTGAACCTAAAAATAATTTCCTAGCTTCTGTTTCATATGATAAATATCTTAGAATTTGGGAGAAAAAAGACTTAAATTATGAATTAATAAAATCAACTCAATTTCAAACTACAACTTCTGATTCAGGGCTTTTTAAAATTAACGATAATGAATTTTTAACTATATCAATTGTTAACAAATCAATTCAATTTTGGACAACTGAATATTTTACTTGTTTTAGTACTATTAAAAATATTCAAACTCAATTTTCTACTTCAAATGTAATTAAAGTAAATAAAGATTTATTGTGTATAGGAGGTATTGATTTAGTATCTTTTTATTTAATAAAACTTTCAACTCATCAATTACTATTAAATATAAATAATAATATGAAAATATTATCAATGGCTAAATGTATTGATGGTAATTTTTGGGTTGGATATGAAACTAATAATTTAAATCAATATATTGCAAAATATAAGTATGATGGTGTTTCTTTAATTAAAATTATGGATATAAAATATAATTTGAATTATTCTATTTCTTCTATCACTGAATTGAAAGATGGTTCATTGGCAATTGGTAATAGAGAAGGAGTGATTCAAATTTTAAAATAGCTAATTTAATATTTATTTGAAATTTTAGGAAAAAAAAAATAAAAAAATATGTTTTTCAATTTCATAACAAAAATTTTTTTTGTTAACTATTTAATATTAAAAAAATTATTTATAATATAATGTCTTCTGATTTGTCTTATGTTTATAATAATCAATATAATACTTACGATGAATTTATAGCAAATGTATCAAAGGAACTTCAAATAAATGCAAATGATTATTTCTTTTATTATCAAAAGGAAAATAAAAAATACGGTATATTCAATGATATATCTTTTCAAAAATTTAAACAAAGTATAAAAGATCAAGATAAAGTTAAAATCTTATATAAAACTAAAAAAGCATTAATTAAAAATCATTTCAATTATATATTTAGTGAAAGTTTATCTGATGATCTAAGTTTAAAACGAGATAATCTAACTCAAGAAATTGATGATGCAATAGAAGAATATTTAAATAAATATAATTCATGTATGAATGAAATTTCTGAAAGAAATAAAGAAATAACAAGAAAAAGTATGCAAAATTTAAAAGAAATATCATATAATGAAGAATCAAATGATAAATTTATTCAACAAATAATGTATGAAAATGTTATGAAAAATTGTCGTCCAATACCTTCTCCTGAAGATAATAATAGTAAATTTTTTGTTCCTCAAGAAGAAGTAATATGTCATTATTGTAAAAACAATAATATTAATCAATTATTTGGATGTGAAAAATGTCAATTTAAAATTTGTGAATTTTGCTTTCAAAGTCTTCAAACTTATCAACATTTTCATAAATTATCTATATATAAAACAAATTAAAATAGTTTAATAATAAATAAAAAAATAAATTTTGATATTATTTTTTTAAAATATGGTAAATTAAAAATAATATGTCTAATGAAAGCGCTTTTAATTTAAAAAAAAATATTGATTTTTTAATTAACCAAATCATAAAATTTGAAGATGATATTAAATTTCATAAAAATAATAATGAATATAAAAATGCTTTAATTGATAGGGCAAAAAACATAGAACAAATTCATTTATTAAATCAGTTTATTCAAAATGAAAATAAATTATATAATAATAATAATTTAAAAATTCAAAAAGAAATTAAAGAAATTAAAGAAAAACTTTTAAATTTAAAAAATATTTCATATGATAATTCAAAAAAAGAAATAGAACAAAATTTAATAAAACAAAAATGTTATGAAAATACTTTATTTATTTATAAAAATGAATTATTTTCATTTCAAGAAAATTTAAAATTATTAAAAGAAGAAAAATTAACAACAGAAACAGAATTAGTTAATTTAATGTCAATAAGGGAAAATTTAGAAGAATCAATTCATAATAATTCAAAATTTATTTTTAAAAATTTATTAATAAGTTATGATAATATTCTAGGAAATAGTATTTCTATGAGTTCTTCAATTAATACAATGGATTTTACTATTCAAATTGAAAAATATGAATTGGACAAATTTCCATGTAATAAATTTAGTAATTATATTTATGAGATTTTATTGAAATTTATCACATCAATTAATAATATAAATAAGAATTCTATTCATCATTGTATTAATGAATGTTATGAGAAATTAAAAAGAAAAATTATTACTCCTAGAGATTTTACTAAAAGCTGTTCTATTAATATTGTTAATTCAGATCCCAAATTTATTGATTTTTTATTCCAAGCTAAATTTGAATTGTTATTAAGATATATTGTGAAATATTTTTATATAGAAAGAATAATAAACCAAAAAATTCAATTTGTAAATAAAGAATATAAAGATTCAAAAAAATATTGGAAAATTAAAGAAAATGATTCTTTAGAAAAAATAAAAATAATTGAGAATAATTTAAATGATACTTTAATAGAATATAAAAATATAGAAAAAAAATTAAATTTTCAAAAAAAGAATAATACTTCCATTGAAGAATTAAAAAATTTATTAAATGAAAAAGAAAAAGATATAAATTTAATTCTACAAGAGAAAAATAAAAACATTGAAAAATATAGAAAACAAATCTTAGAATTACAAAATAAAAACCAAATCCTTGAAGTTAAAAGTAATAATAAATCAAATAATAATTTTATTTTAGACACTCAAAAAAAAATAGAAGAGACATTTTCTCAAATAAAAACTAAATTAAAAGAAACAGGAGAAGAAGAAAAATATATTAATATATTTTTAAAAGAAATTAATTCTTTAATTGAAAATGAAAATGAAGAAAAAAAACCCAATTTTATTCCACACAATGATAATATTACACCAACAAAAAAGAAAAAGAATATATATAAATCCCAGTCTAAAACATCACTTTTTCCAAAATTTTTTGAGGATTCTTTAATTAATAAAGAAAATGAAATAGATAACTTCAATATTTATTCAACTATTCCATTAAGTCCAAGGAATAATACAAATAATTATTTATTATCACCTAGATCAAATAAATTAGAATTTAATACTATTAAACAAGAAAAAATGTCAAATAAAGAATTAATACAAAAAATTTCTTATCTTTATATTCCATGTGATTGTTTCATTCAATTAGTTGATGAAAATGTTCAAATTGAATTTAATCCTTTGAAAGATTATGATAAAAAAATTGAAAATTTAAATTTTAATAAAGCAATTATTCAATTAAATAAAAGTAATAAAACTTTAGAAATTACTCAAATTCAAAAAGAACCTTTAGAAATTAATATTATCCTTTTAGAAAAAACTGTTGTGATTGGTTCAATGAAAAAAATTTTAAATGTTATTCAATTATATAAAAATAATTATAAAAGTAATATCCAATTAATATTATCTGATAAGAATTTAAGTGAACAAATTCCAAATGATGATATTATTAAATGTGTTTATAATAAATATTATTTATTTTCTGTGATTCTTTCAATCAAGAAAAAATTAAATTTGATTTTTTTAACATATAAAACTTTTAAAAATTGGTTAAATGGAATGGCTTTTATAATAAAAAATAAAAATCAACTTTTATCAATTTATAAGTAATAATAACTTAAATAACTTTTTCTTCTTTTTTTAAACATTTTCAATCTTTTTTTATATTTATTTAATTTCTTTTTCTTCTTTCTTTTCTTCTTTTTTTTCTTCATTATTTTCTAATTGAGAATCTAAAGTATTTAATTCTAATAACATATTTCCTTCTTCTTTAATATCATATTTTTCAAATATTTTTCTTAAAATATCATTTATTTCTTCATTATTAAAATCAAAATTACTTAAATTAAATTTAAAAGTTAATAAAGCAGAAAAGATAATTTGATTCTTTTGTTTTTTATTGTTTGGGTCTATTTTTTTTAAATCTTTATTCAATCTTATACACATATTTATTATCCAAGTTTCTTTTTCTTTAAAAATTTTATGTCCTTTTATATCATCTTGTAATAAAATTCTTGGATATCCTTTTTCAGTTTTATAAAAAGTTTGAGATAATATTATTATAAATTCAATTAATTCATAATTTTTTTCTTCATATATAATATCTAATATTAAATTAAAAATTTCTTTAACTATTTCATATCCATTATTAGATAAATTAATTATTTTATTTCTTATTCTATTCAAATAAGATAAAAAAAATAAAATATATTGATTTTTATTCTCTTCTAGAAAATAATTTTTTAACTTTTCAATATCATTTCCAATTTTTCCTTCATAAGCTCGAATTATATAATCCTGTAAATCTGTAAATTTTTTTTTTACATCTTCTCTTTCATGTTCTAAATTAGGAGAATAATATTGAAATTCTTGAGATAAATTATTTTTAATTAAAGTAATTAATTGATTCCCTTCACTGAATTGTTTTTTTAAACTGTTATAATCAAAAAATTGAGGACTTATAGAAGTAAAAGAAGTAAAATCTTCTCTTATAGGCTTATCAATATAAAGAATATGTTTTTGAATAAAGTCATCTAATTCTGTTTTAATTTGAATACTATTTAATAATGAATTTACTTCATTTAATGAATCTGATATTGAATCATTTTTAAATTTTTCTTTTTCAATTAATTTTTTTATTAATGATGTAAAATTATTCATATAATTTTCTCTTATGTTTTTAAAATGATTATATGCTTCGTTTGTAGAAGATATAAGTTTTTCTATTGAAGAATTATAATTATTTATTGCATTTATATATTTTCTTGTTGTTTCTTGACTTGAATTTTTTAACTTTTTTTCATGAAAGGTATTTAATTTTTCTACGAATTTTTTATCAGAAATTTTTAATTTTTTTTGATTTATAAGTTCTTTAATTTTTTCTGACAAATCATTCATATATTTAACTCCATTTTGATTGTATTCACTTTTTGCATTATCAAGAAAACCTTTATTTAATTTAAATTCATCATTAACAGTAATTAAATCATTTTTTATATTATCAAAATTTAATGTTTCATTTGATAAAATATTTCCAAAAGAAGGACAAATTTCATTGTGAAGACAAATATATATTTCATTATGTTGTTCTAATTTTTTTTTAAAAAAATCTTTAATTTTTAATATTAAAGAATTTAAAAAGGTTTCTGGACTTTTATTATTATCCATTAAAAAAGATAAGATTCTTTTTATTGTTACAACATATTCACTTTCAATATTTTGATATTCTGTTAATGCAAAATAAATATTTTTTAATTGTATTATTTCATCAGATTCAGTTAGGAAAAGGTTTGAGAGATCAAATATTTTTCCTAAATTTATTTCATTAATCATATTTTTATTATAATACTTTAAAAATATTAATTAATTTAAATTTACTAATTAAATAAATATTATTCCTAAAAAATCGAAAATCAATAAAATATATAAATGAATTTATTAATATTTAAATATTGAACCTATTATAATAACATTAATTTGTTTTTTACTTTTATTTATGAATTTAATATTTTTATGAAGGGAAAAGTATAAGAAGTAGAATTTTTATCCTTAATAGGTGTAGAATAAGAAATTTATATGAATTATTATTATTTATCATTTTAGGACATGAAAATTATTTTATACGAATAAAATAAAAATATATATAAAATAAATTTAAACAAATTAAATTTTATCATTTATCAAATACTAAAATATATACCATGGGGATTGGGGATTGGGGATTGGCCCAATCCCCAATCCCCAATCCCCAATCCCCA
>JAEEGK010015416.1_pt1 | contig 16952 bp, 11 predicted proteins | sample 8958771 | NCBI WGS metagenome assembly JAEEGK01 (sample SAMN16246547, study PRJNA631951) | gut metagenome | biome: gut microbiome; feature: rumen; material: SC-attached | host: Bos | place: Iran: Karaj | collected 2018-10 | reverse complement strand
CTTTCGGGCTTCAAGAGGGCTGCTCGTCCGCGTCTCAGGGTAGGGCGCTTGAGCCTGCGGGCGACCGCAGGTCTAGAGAAATGACAGTCGCCCCGCAAGGGGAACAGAATCCCGCTTATACGTCTGGATCGTTCTCTTACGGGAAGTCCCGCTTCGGCGGGATTTCTTCGTGAAGGGCAATATAAACGATAGCATGCCGTTTTTTTCATGTAAGAAAATATTCGTTATGAAGAAGATAATAGATCCCGTAAGCAAGGAAATCCTTAAATCGCAACTGACTCGGGATAGGTTTCTCCGCACCACCAACCATGGCAGCAATGAGATTTATGTGGTGGATAACGCCAATGCTCCCGATGTGGTGCGCGAGATAGGACGTCTGCGAGAGGAGTCTTTCCGTGCGGGCGGCGGAGGTACCGGTCGCGAGATAGACATTGACAAGTTTGATACCGATGCCGCCTACGGCTATAAGCAACTTGTGCTGTGGGATCCGGAGGCCGAGCGGATCATAGGGGGATACCGATATGTGCTCTGCGATGACATAGTCTATGACAAATATGGACAACCCATACTTACTTCGTCGCATATGTTCCGATTCTCCAAGAAATTCATCAAGAACTATTTGGAGCATACCATTGAGTTAGGACGCTCGTTCGTGACCCTCGACTACCAAAGCTCCAAAGGCGGCGCCAAAAGCATTTTTGCCTTGGACAATCTGTTTGATGGTTTGGGAGCGCTTATGGTCATGTACAAAGGTCGAATGAATTATTTCTTCGGCAAAATGACAATATATCCTCAATATCCCACGCCTGCCCGTGAGATGATACAGGTGTTCCTGAACAAGTGGTTCGGGGCAATACATTTGCGCTTGGTAAAACTGGCCAAGCCAGTCAAAGTGAAAAAGCCCTTGAAATATGCCAAAGAACTTAAGGGCACAACTTTCAAGGAAGACTACCGATACCTCAAGACCTATGTGTCGAGTTTAGGGGTCAGCATACCGCCTTTGGTCAACACATATATGAACATGTCGGCACATATGTTGTATTTTGGCACTGGCTTGAATGATGAGTTCGGTGACATTTATGATTCCGGCATACTCATTCCCTTTGAGAATATGGCTGATGATAAGGTGAAGCGTCATGTGAAGACCGTCAATCCGAAACTTTTATTCCGTTTACGTAACCTGCTCCACCGTAAAATCAACCCTTAAAGGTGAAGCGTAACCTACACCGCCAGTAGTACTAGAAGTTGTGCAGTGAAAATTCGCAAAAACATGGTTAGCGGATATACGGTGGCATAGCCCATGTTGGGCAATTTGCAGCCCTCGGGCGCAACTGTGTTGGCAAAGGCAAGGGTGGGAGGGTCGGTGTGGCAGCCCCCGATGAAACCCATCAGCGTGTAATAGTTCATTTTCAGTACCAAACGACCGAAGAGCGTGACCAAGATAGGTGGCACCATGGTGATGATGACGCCATAAACTACCCACATATAGTGTTCCTGAACTGTGGCCACAAACTGACCACCTGCGCTCAGTCCCACACCAGCAAGGAAGAGTGCGATGCCCACTTCGCGAAGCGCATGAACGCCTTGCCTTTCAGTGAACTCGGTGCTGAACCAGCCTTTCTTCACCCCAAGCCAGCCGCCGATGATGGCCACAACCAAGGGTCCGCCAGCAAGACCTAGTTTGATGGGCGCTTTCATGCCCACAGGGATCGGGATGGAGCCAATAATGATGCCTAAAGCGATGATGACAAACACAGGGATGAGTAGGAAACCACCTTTGCCTTTCTTGCTCGTGGCAGTTGCAGTGGCTGTTGTTTCGAGGGTGGTGGGTTCTTTCGCCAAATCAATGCGACAGAGCGGTCGAAGCAAGATACAGGTTAAGATCATGCCTACCACAGCCAAGGGATAGGCAACGGCATATCCAGCCGCAAGTCGGTCGGCAGCACCTTCGATGCCCAAGTCGGTGACGGCTTGTTGTGCGGCTGAAAGACCCGGCGTGTTGGTAATGGCTCCTGTGTAAACACCTGCCATGTCAGCCAAATCCTGATGTGCAACTTTGGCGATGATGACGGTAATCAGCACCCCTAGGGCAACATTGACCAAAGCCATCAAATTCATGGCTAGACCGCCTTTTTTGAAGGAACGGAAAAAGCCTGGGCCTACTTGCAGGCCGACAGCTACGACAAAGAGTATCAACCCGAACTCCTTGATGACATGCAGCATTTCGGCATTAAGGCTGATGCCGCAGGCACTAAAGGCGATGCCAACAAAAAGCACCCAGGTGATGCCCAAAGAGATTTTGGCGATCTTGATTTTACCCAAAAGGAGCCCAATGAAGATGGACAAAGCTAAATACAAGATGGTGGGACCAACGCCTGAACCTGTGAAAAGACTCAACATAAATGTAGTGTTTTTGGTTGTTAGATATCTGCGGCAAAAGTAGTGCATTTTTCCGTGCTTACGGCCAAAAACCGATAATAAAAACCCATGAATCCCGTTTTCATACTGTCGTTTTAAACGAATTTTAATCTTTTTTACAAACCAAAGAGAGATTTTTGTATTTTCGCCCAAATTTTGACTTATGAAATCAGGACTGATCAAAGGCATGATAATGGTGGTGTTTGCCATTTTAACTATTTCATTATCAGCACAAAAACATATCGAAAACTACGACCCTGAAGCACTTTTCAACGAAGGTGTGTTGCTCTTCCAAAATCAGGAATATGGTGCAGCGCTCTCCGTTTTTAACCAATATCGCGCACAAGCAGCTGATGCCAAATCGCAGCGTTGCGTTGATGCGCAGTATTATGAGGCGGTCAGTTCGCTCTATTTGGGTCAGGCCGATGGTCCTGCGAAGATCATCCAGTTCGTGAATGATAATCCAGGCAGCACTTGGGCGAAACACGCCAACTTCCTTTATGCCAACCATTTGTTCAAGGAAAAGAAATACAAGGAAGCTTTGGCCATCTATGAGAAGACGGACACTTTCACGCTTACCACCGATGAAGCGCAGCAGATGCAATTTAACATGGGCTATGCCTATTTCCAGTCGAATGAGTTGGATAAGGCTATGCCTCTCTTCCACGGACTGATGATGAACGAAGGGAAGTACAAAGATTCGGCTCGTTACTATTATGCTCATATCCAATATGTCAAAGAGAAATATAACGAGGCGCTGGACAACTTCCGCCGTCTACGAAGCCATAAGGACTATGCTAAGGTGGTGCCCTCTTACATCATGCAGATAGCCTACCTTAAAGGTGATTACCAGTCGGTGATTGAAGAAGGTCCCGATTATATCCGTCAGGCCGACAAGAAACGCAAGGCGGAGATGGCACAAATTGTCGCAGATGCCTATTTCCAACAGAAGGACTACGACAAGGCCTTGGAATACTACGACATCTATAAGAAGAACCTGACTCGGGCTGCCACACGCGAAGCCTATTACCAGATGGGTGTCAGCAAGATGATGAAGGGCAACTACAAGGATGCCATTCCCGATTTGCAGAAGGTGGCAGGAAACAACGACATCCTCGCGCAATATGCTTCCTATTATTTAGCTTCGTGTTACGCCAAAACAGATGAGCTGAAATATGCCCGTAGTGCCTTCTTTACTGCCTATTCCGCGGGCTTCGATGTCGAACTTGCCGAAGAGGCTTTGTTTGACTATGCCCGACTGAGCCTCATCCCTGGCACTGACCCCTTCAATGAGGCCGTTGGCTTGCTTGACAATTTTGTCGCTGAGCATCCCGATTCGGAGCGCAAGGCCGAAGCAGAAGAGATGTCTATTTATTTGCTGCTCAACTCTAAGGAAAACGATGAAGCCCTCAGCCGTCTCGAGTCGATGAAGAAGAAAAGCGCAGAGTTGCAGACGGTTTACAACGATTTGCTGTATGCCACGGGTGTTGACCATTTCCAGAACGGCAGCTTCGACAAGGCGCAGGAGTATTTCTCCAAGATCATGAATACTACCCAAGACTTGACCAAGAAAGCCGAGGCTTGCTTCTGGATGGGTGAGTCGGCATACCAGATGGGCGACCACACCATGGCGGGCAAGTACCTGCTTCAGTTCAAGGGAATGAAATCTGCCACCAGCATGCCGGAGTATAACCTTGCGGACTACGATTTGGGCTACATCTATTACCAAAAGCCTGATTATACCGCAGCGATAATGCGTTTCAAGAGCTTCATCCGTCTTGCCAAGGACAGCAACCAGAACGACCTCAAGACCGATGCCTATCTTCGTCTCGGTGATTGCTATTTTATGGAACGCAACTACACTTATGCCATCAACTACTATGACCAAGTCATTCGGCCTGGGAAACGCAATGCCGACTATGCCCTTTATCAACAAAGCCTTTGCTATGGTGCAAAAGGCAATGTGAACCAAAAGATCAACATGTTGAACGACCTGATTCAGGCCTATCCGAGCACGCCTTATTATGAGCAGGCACTGTTCGAAATCGGAAATACCTATCTCGTTCACGGCGACAAGCGTTCGGCTCTCGCCAACTTCAACCGCCTCATCAAGGATCGTCCGCGTTCAAGTTATACGCGTCAGGCCATGATGAAGGTTGGCATGGTTTATTATAATAACAACCAATACGATCAAGCACTGGCCAATTTGAAGAATTTGGTAGCCTCCTATCCCAATACCGACGAGTCGCGCGAAGCCATGAACATCATCCGCAGCATCTATATGGAGCAGAACAACTTGGATGAGTACTTTGGCTATGTCAACGCCAATGGCGGTCAGGTGAAGGTCACCCAACAGGATTCCTTGGCCTTTGCCAATGCTGAGGGCTTCTACCTTGATGGACAATATCAGAAAGCCCAGACCGCCTTGCAGTATTATTTCGACAACTTCAAGCGCGGCGCTTATCTGCTGAAGGCGCACTACTATGGCCTCGAATGTGCCGAAAGGGTAGGGACGGAAGACCAAGTCGTAGAACACCTTAATTATATATTGTCGCAACCCGACAACGACTACACAGACAATGCCCTGTTGAAGATGGCTCGTATCGAGTATGAAAAGAGCAATTATAATAAGGCTGGAGAATGCTACGAGCGCTTGTTCCGCATCACTGAGGAACCGCTCAAGCGACTTGAAGCCCTCGAAGGCTGCATGAAGAGCAACTTCTTCATGGGTAAATATGACAAGGCTATCGAGATGGGTGAAATCATGCGCCAGTCGCGTGAGTTGACCGATGAGCAGGTCAACCAGATCAACCATATCATGGGCAAGTCGTACTTCGAGAAAGGCAACTACAGTGCGGCCATCGAGAAACTTGACAAGAGTGCGCGCAACGACAAGTCGGTGTATGGTGCAGAGAGCGCCTATTATTCCGCTTTGGCTTCCATTAAGATGAAAAAATACGATGAGGCCGAAAATAAGGTCTTCGATATCGCCGATAACTTCTCGAACCATGATTACTGGGTCGCCAAGTCGTTTATCGCTTTGGCTGATGTTTATGTGGCCAAGGATAACTACTTCCAGGCCAAGGAGACACTCCGCAGCGTTATCGACAACTACAAAGGCAGCGACCTGAAACAAGAAGCCCGCGCCAAACTCGCCGAGGTGGAACGCAAGGAACCCAAAGCGAGCAAAAGCAACGGCATCGAACCTATAGAAATGGAATAAACCAAGCCCCGTAGGGGCGACACATCAATAAGCAGGTGACATCAGTCCCTGCTCTAACAACAAGAGCAATGAAAAGATATATCATAATCCTCTCCCTGGCCCTCCTGGCCATCTCCGCCTTCGCACAGCACGATGAACAAGTCACCGTGGAAGGCAAATACCGTCCTAAAGTGAATAAGGTGAACAAGATGCAGCTCACCCCTGAGACACCTCAGCCCACTTACAACTTCCCAAGCACGGAAGTCACCCCAAAGGACGCCAAGCAGAAGTTTGCCCTCGACTTGGAGAAAATCGCTCCGACGGCTTTCTCGTCGAAAAACGACAAGCTTGTCACCCCAACGGAGAATTTCCTCATGGCAGGTTTCGGCTCAAGGATTTCGCCTATCTTCCTCTATAAGCACAACTCTATGCAGACCAAGACCTTGGGTCTTGGTGTGGGCATCAAGCATAACTCCTCGTGGCTCGGTATCAAGAATTACGCACCATCAGGCTACATGAATAACGCTTTCGATATCAATGTCACAACGAGCAAGTTCGACGGTTTCCAGGTGGATGGTGGCGTCTATTACAAGAATGACATGTATCACTACTATGGCATCAATCTGGCGGAGGACTCGCTGAACAAAGAACAACTTGAAGTCTATGCCCCGAGGGTCACCTACAACAAAATAGGTGGACATTTGGGATTGACCTCCACTTCGACCCGTATCGGTGAATTGGGACACGCTGCCCATGTGGACTATTTCTATCTGTTTGGAAGAGAACACAATCTGGATTTAGGATATACCCTTAGTTATGCTGACAATTTCTGGGGCGACAAGAGTCATCCGCAAAAGGTAGGCGTTGACTTGGGATTCCAGTATGACTATTGCATGGGACAAGGCGACAAATTGTTTGTGGTCGACCGTATTTGGTTTAAGGTCAATCCTTTCTTCGAGATGAGTGAAGAGTTTTACCGCTTGCATCTTGGCGTGCGTTTGGATGGAACCACGAAGGGCGCTGATGCGGACAAGTTCTTGGCAGTTCGTCCCGATTTGAGCGGTAGCTTGTTTGTCTTGGACAAGAAACTGGAATTCTATGCGGGATTGAATGGGGGCCGCAAATTGTTGCGTTTCAGCGATGTGGTTGAAGATAATCCTTTCGTTACTTCATACTTAAGCCCTTCCTTGCTGGTTCAGAATGTGAAACTCGGTTTTGAGGGAGGCGTGCGCACCAACATCATGGAGATCGTGGATTTGCATCTCGGCGTTCGCTATCGCCAAACGGCTGGCGATCCGTTCTATGTCTACCATATCCCTGACCCAACCGAAGTGCCACAAGGCTATGATCCCATCATGAATACTTTTGAACTCGTGTATGATGAGACGCAAACGGTGACTGTCATGGCCGATGTTCGCGTCAAGATGCGCAACAGCCTTACTGCCGATTTGGGCTTTGCCTACAACGGCTGTAAGCCTACCGTTGAGGAATATGCTTGGTACCGTCCCGTAACGGAAGGCAAGCTGAAAGTGACCTATGACTTTGATGACAAGCTGTCTTTCAACACCACTTTCCTTTACCAAGGCGGACGCTATGCCAAGGTTTGGGATGGTGTGGTCGACTGGCAGAACTTCAATTTCAAGGCTGAAAAGCTGAAGGATGTCTTCGACCTCAGCCTTGGTGCCGACTACAAAGTGAACGAGCAGATTACGGCTTTCGCTTTGCTGGATAATGTGGCGCATCAGAAATACCAGATGTTCTACAATTATCCTGTCACAGGTATTCAGTTTTTTGCTGGCGTGAAGTTGACTTTCTGAAGATGTCTTAAACGCTCTAAAAAGCCACTTCCAGCGGATGGGGCTTTTTCTTTCCCGCGTGCGCGAGGGAACAAGCCGTTTTTGAAATTTGCCTATTTTTAGCCCCGTAGAGCCGTTTTGGACAAAAAACAAAATTCTCAACTTTTTTGTGTTTCGTGCCGAAATTTTCCGTATCTTTGCACCTTTAATTGAAAACAGCTAAATTTTAGAAAATGACTGAAGAAGAGAAAAGAGAATTGGCAAGCGAAGAATATGGTGCCAGTAAGATTCAGGTTTTGGAAGGCTTGGAGGCCGTGCGTAAGCGTCCGGCCATGTATATTGGCGATGTCCATTTCCGCGGCTTGCATCATTTAGTATATGAAGTAGTCGACAACTCCATCGACGAGGCCATGGCGGGCTATTGCGACAAGATTGATGTCCGCATCCTGCCAGGCAATGCCATCAGTGTATTGGACAATGGCCGTGGCATTCCCACGGGTATGCACCCCAAAGAGCATCGCTCGGCTTTGGAAGTGGTTTTAACAGTGCTGCACGCTGGTGGTAAGTTCGATAAAGGTTCCTATAAGGTGTCAGGCGGTCTGCACGGCGTAGGTGTCAGCTGCGTGAATGCCCTTTCAACCCACCTCACAGCTGAAGTCTATCGCGAAGGCCAGATTTTCAAGCAGGAATATGAATGTGGTAAGCCCCTTTATGATGTGAAAGTGGTGGGCACGACCGAGATGAATGGTACTCGCATCACCTTCCAGCCCGATGGTTCCATCTTCCAGACCCTTGAATATGACTATAGCACCCTTGCCAACCGTATGCGCGAGTTGGCTTATCTTAACCACGGTATCACCATCGTTCTCACTGATGAGCGTGAGAAGATGGAAAACGGCGAATACCGCAGTGAGACTTTCTATTCCGAGAACGGTCTCATCGATTTTATCGCCTATCTTGACGCCAACCGCGAGAAACTCATCCCCGAGCCGATTTATATCTCTGGTGAGCGCAACAATGTTCCGGTTGAGATTGCTTTGGAATACAACAACGAGTACAAGGAAAACCTGCACTCCTATGTCAACAATATCAACACCATTGAAGGTGGTACGCACCTGCAAGGCTTCCGCTCTGGCTTGACGCGCTCGTTCAACGCCTATGCCGAAAAGAGCGGCCTCCTTGAAAAATTGGAAAAGCTGAAGGTGAAGATTTCGCCCGATGACTTCCGTGAAGGCTTGACCGCCGTCATCTCGGTGAAGGTGCCAGAGCCGCAGTTTGAGGGCCAAACCAAGACCAAACTCGGCAACGATGAGGTCATGGGTATTGTCAACTCCATCGTGGGTCAGCAGCTTTCCGACTATTTGGAAGAGCATCCCAAGGAGGCCAAGACCATCTTCGACAAGGTGACCTTGGCCGCCCAAGCCCGCCAAGCAGCGCGCAATGCCCGTGAGAAGGTGCAGCGCAAGGGCGCTCTGTCGGGCTTCAGCCTGCCGGGCAAGCTGGCCGACTGTTCCGAGCGCGACCCCGCCAAGACGGAGCTTTACCTCGTTGAGGGTGATTCCGCCGGTGGTTCCGCCAAACAAGGCCGCGACCGTAACTTCCAAGCCATTCTGCCGTTGCGTGGTAAGATCCTGAATGTCGAGAAGGCCATGGAACACCGCGTGTTCGACAGCGAGGAAATCAAGAACATCTACACCGCTTTGGGCGTGACCATCGGCACCGAAGAGGACAGTAAAGCCTTGAATCTCGAGAAGCTGCGTTATCACAAGGTTATCATCATGACCGATGCTGATGTTGACGGTAGCCACATCACCACCCTGATTCTTACCTTCTTCTTCCGCTACATGCGTGAGTTGATTGAGAACGGCTATGTGTATTGCGCCACACCGCCTTTGTACCTCATCAAGCGTGGCACCAAGCCCATCCGCTATTGCTGGACCGATGAGGAACGCTTTGCCAGCATGGCTGAACTGACCAAGAACGGCACCGTGAGCGGCTATGATGTGCAGCGTTACAAAGGTCTTGGTGAAATGAACCCCGAGCAGCTTTGGGAAACTACCATGGATCCTGCCCACCGCACTCTGCGTCAGGTGACTATCGAGAACGCCATGGAAGCCGACCATATCTTCTCCATGTTGATGGGTGATGAGGTGGCTCCGCGTCGTGAGTTCATCGAGCAGAATGCCACTTATGCTAATATTGACGCATAATCATTGATGTTCGACACTATCGAAAGGCCGCGAAAGCGGCCTTTTTTTGTTGAAAATAATGCAGCGCCTCTTGCACAAGTCAAATTTAATATTGAACTTTGCACAAATTTATCGCGTATGGAAACATTCAAAAAAGGGGAGAAGATTGGCAAATATGTCATCAACTCGTTCATAAAGAAAGGCATTGTCGCTGAATCATATACGGTGCTCGGTCCCGATGACATGATGTACTTCATGAAGGTGTTTGACATAAGGAGCATTCCTCACGAGCAGCTTTTTGAGGGCAAAGAAGTCTACGAAATACAACTCTGCAAGGAACTGAACACCGAGGAGAACCAGAATGTTGTTCGTTATGTCGACAACGGAGAGGTGAAAAAAGGCAACGCGGTCTATCATTATCTGGTGACAGAATTTTACCGTGGTTCCTTGCTTTTGGATGCTGTCAGAGAAGAAGGCCGATTCGACCTTGAAGATGCGGTGCAAATCACGCTCTGTGTCTTGAGCGGTTTGTCGTTTATTCACTCTCGTGCATTGATACACAATGATATACGCCCTTCCAACATCATGCTTCAAGAGTTGGATGACGGTATGCTGATGCCGACCATTATCGACTTGGGTCATATATCTTACATGGTTAAAGGCCGCCCGACTTTTGCCGATGAAGATCTGATGCCCTATTTCCGCGCCCCTGAGACTTTCCGCGCTGTCTACACGGTGAAGAGCGACATATTCTCCACGGGTGCTCTTCTTTATTTCCTGATGTTTGGTAAGGCGCCTTGGGAAGGACCGGATTTGAGAGTCCTTGACGGCGACAAGCAAAAGATTGCCGATGCGTTGAAGAAAGCGAGAAAGCAAGACCTCGTTTTGGAGACAGATGAGGTAAAACTCCCTGATTATATGAAAGCTATCCTGCTGAAAGCCTTGGCCAAAAAGCCAGATGACCGTTTTGCTTCGGCGGGTGAGTTTGCCCAAGCCTTGTTTGAGCAGGTGATGCCCGAATTGGCGAAACGGATGGAAGAAGAAGAGGCAAAACCACAGGCCGACGCACAAAGCCAAGACAACAGCGGCCCAGTCATCACCTACAAGAAGGGTACTGGCAGCGGCTTCGACAATGTGACAGGTCGCGACGAACTGAAAGAGCAACTGCGCAAGGAGGTGCTCTTCGCTTTGCAGAATCCTGAAAAAGCGAAATTGTACAAGCTGCCGACGATTAATGGTGTGTTGCTCTATGGCCCTCCTGGATGCGGGAAAAGCCTTGTCCTTGAGAGTTTTGCAGAAGAAATGGGCTTCAATTACACCATTATCAGAGGACCGGAATTTGGGCATATCTATCAAGAAGGTGTGCTGGATAATTTGCAACGGGTCTTCGATGCTGCCGAAATCAAGGCGCCATTTGTCATCTGCATCGACGAGCTTGAGTTTGTGGCACCCAATCCGAATGTCGAAGGAGATGAGAATGTCACGCCTCAGATTTCGGCTTTGTATGGCATGATGAACGATTGCTCCAAAAAGGGTATTCTCGTGGTGGCCACAACCAATCGCCCTGACCTCATTGACCAGTCTATCATGCGCATTGGTTGTTTTGACCGTGTGTTCTTTGTGCCGCAGCCTGATTTTGAAGCGCGTAAGGACATCTTCATGGACCATCTGAAAGACCGTCCTTGCGAGGAACTCGATTTCGACGAGTTGGCGAAGATGTCGGACGACTTCAACGCTGGTGACATTACGGAGGCTGTCAACGAAGCCGCCATGACCGCTGCCTACAATGATGTTCCGATTTCACAGAAGATCCTCATTGACGTGTTGAAATACAAGAACCCGACCTATTCCACCAAGACCCGCATCGGATTCCACAAATAGTAACCGTGATGAACATTAAAACTTTGGTGTCTAGGTATTTGAAGTCCAAAGGCGTAGTGTCGAAAAAGAACGTCTTGGGCTTGAATTTCAGTTATGAAGGCTGGAATTTCCTCCTTTGGAATGATGCTGACGACCCTTTGTTTTTCCGGTTGATTTTGCCAGGCGTTTTCGATGTGACTGACGATAACTTTGCCGAAGCCATCATGGCTTGTAACAATGTCAACTGGAATTATAAGGTGGTGAAGGCGGTACTCTATGAGTTTGAGGATGAGCATGATAAGGGTTCTTCAGTCTGGATGTGTTTTGAGCAAATGCTCGACGCTGCTCCACAGGTTGAGGAATTGATTCCACGTGCTGTCCACAGTCTCATTGCCGCTGCTGAAGCGTTTAATAAGGAAATGAATAATGAATGAGTTAGGGTCCCTGAGCCTGTCGAATGGCCCGATTTAAACTGTCTACCTTTATGAAAATCAAATTCTTACTAATCTCAATGCTATTAGCAAACCTTGCCATGGCACAGTATGTCCCTGCTGGCGACAAAATCAAAACCCGTTGGGCAGAACAAGTCTCACCTGAAAACGCCCTGACCGAATACCCGCGACCAATGATGGTGCGTGCTGATTGGAAAAACCTCAATGGCCTTTGGCAATATGCCATTACTACGAAAGGGGAGAAGGCTCCCCAACAATATGAAGGCGATATCCTTGTTCCGTTCTGCATCGAGTCGTCACTTTCTGGGGTACAGAAAGAGGTTGGACCAGACAATGCCTTATGGTATCAGAAGACTTTTGCTGTGCCAGGTAATTGGAAAAATGGTCGTGTCCTGTTGCATTTCGGTGCGGTGGATTGGATGACGGATGTTTGGGTGAATGACATCAAAGTGGGTTCGCACACGGGTGGCTACACACCGTTTACCTTCGACATTACACAGGCTTTGAAAGGAAAACAAAACAACATGGTGGTCCGCGTCTGGGATCCGACCAACAGCAGCTTTATTCCTCACGGAAAGCAGGTCGTCAATCCGCGTGGCATTTTCTACACTGCTGTGACGGGTATTTGGCAGACGGTGTGGCTCGAATACGTGCCTGAGGATTATATCCAAAACCTTGTTACCACACCCAATTTCGATAAGGCGACAGTCGGTGTGGAAGTGGAGTTTTCCAATCCGACCAAGGATGACCTCTATCAGGTTGAGGTGACTTATGAAGGGAAGAAAGTGGCAACGGGCAAGGCTATCAACGGACAACCTGTTGAGGTGAATATGCCTGAGGACTTTTTGCGTTGGACACCCGACCATCCTTTCTTGTACGACATGAAAGTCAAGGTGCTGCGCAAGGGCAAGGTGATTGATGAAGTGGATAGCTATTTTGCCATGCGTAGCTTTGGCACAAAACGCGATGACAACGGTATTGTGCGCCTCACCTTGAATGGCCTGCCGATTTTCCATTTTGGCCCACTTGACCAAGGCTGGTGGCCCGATGGTCTCTACACCGCACCAACCGATGAGGCCTTGGCCTACGACATTCAGAAAACCAAAGACTTGGGCTTCAATATGATTCGTAAGCATGTGAAAGTGGAGCCGGCACGGTGGTATTACCATTGTGACCGCATCGGAATGATTGTCTGGCAAGACATGCCCAGCGGCGGCCGCGGCCCAGAATGGCAGACGACGCAATACTACCAAGGGCCTGAGAGTCTGCGTACGCTTGAATCTGAGGAATGCTATAAGAAAGAGTGGACGGAGATTATCAACAGCTTGAAGTCGCAACCTTGCATTGGTGTTTGGGTGCCTTTCAATGAATCGTGGGGACAGTTCAAGACCCCTGAAATCGTGGAGATGACCAAGAAACTTGACCCAACGCGTTTGGTGAATCCTGCTTCGGGTGGCAATTTCTATCAGTGTGGTGACATCCTCGACTTGCACCACTATCCCGAGCCGAAGATGGTGCTTTATGACCCGACCCGTGCCACGGTTTTAGGCGAATATGGCGGCATCGGGCGCAAGGTGGAAGGCCACACTTGGGTGAAAGACCAAGGTTGGGGCTATGTGGAGTTTGACACGGAGGAAAAAGTGACTGATACCTATGTGGAATACGCCAATCAATTATACAAGATGGCTTTCCAAGGCTTTTCGGCTGCGGTTTACACGCAGACCACCGACTGTGAGACTGAGCTCAATGGTTTGATGACATACGATAGGGCGGTCATCAAACTGGATGAAAAGCGGCTGCTGCAAATCAACCGGAAAATCAGCCACGCTTTTGCAGAATGACAAAAAAAGAGACGCATTACGATGCGCCTCTTTTTTATTGATTAAGATTTTTCTTATTTGGCTTCACCACTAATAGTGACCTGAGTGCCATAAGTACCAACCTCGATGTCGGCACGTTTGATGAGAATCAGGTTGAGTTCATCGCCATAGATGACAGCCAACATGTCGTTGTAGTCGTAGCTATTTTGGCTAGAAATGTTGCGATACTTCAGAATGGGTTCGGCAGTTTCAGCCAAATTACTGAAGTAAGCATACTTTTCGTTCACGAAATTAATGTTTTCAAAGTCATCGCCGTTGCACAAGTAAAGAATTACATCTTCATTCAAAGGCTCGATGGTGGCGAACACTTCTTTGTAACTGCCGGTCCATTTCAGACCGTAACTAGCCATTTCTTCTTCATTCAGAGCAATACTTCCTCTGCGGACCCATTCGATAGTGCTGCTCATCAGGTGCAAAGGAACTTCTTCTATTTGGATGGTGAATGCGATAACAGCAGTGTCGGTCTGGTTGTCAACATCGGTTACCACAGCTGTAATCGTACCATCCATAAGAGTAATGATCTCTCTTTGTTCGAAGAGATAGTTTGAAAAATCATAAGAAGTCATTCCAGATAGGTCGATGGAGGCGGTGTCATAAGTGTATGTCTCTTCTCCATTTTCATAAAAAGTATAATCCCAAGTGAGTTTTAGGCTGGATAGTTCTTTCATGCTTTCGGCGTTGGACTCAACGTGGAAACCATACTTGAGGTTGATGGCATTTTCGTCGTTGTAATCGATAATTGTAGGATTCTCAATTGTGCCAGTGATAAAGTTGTCGGCCACTATGACAGCGATTGAAGGCTTGCCCTCGATAATGATTTTTTGGAGCTGAACTTGTAAAGATTGGGAGACTTCTTTCCCTCCTGTATCGCTCAAAATGGCTGTGATAGTGACTCTGTTGTTGGGGTAGTCGTTGGGGAAAGAAATGCTGTCGTTATAAATGTATTCGGTGCCACTCAACTCAAGGTTGGCTCTTTCTTCGTTATCGATTAGGATGATTAACGAAGAGAGTTCGGCGTTTGTTTGGGAATTGGAACGGGCAATGAAACCAAAGTTGTAGCTAGTGCCACATTGGAGTGTGTCGCCATTGGCTATGTATCCTTCTTGGTTGATTATGCTCAAAGATGGTTTCGTGTTGACAGGCGTGACTGGGGTTTCGGGCTCATCGGGCTCGTCGGGCTTGACTTCTTTTTTGCAGCTAGCCAATAAAGCGATGCAGGCAAGGCACAACATGAAGAAAGTAACGGTGGACTTTTTCATCTTTATTGCGTTTTAGATATTGTTAATCTAACAATATGAGTTATAATTTGCAAAAATAGCAAATTCATTGGAAATGGAACAAAAAAAGAGACGCGTTCAAACGCGTCTCTTTTTTGTTGGTTAAGTCCTTGAATTATTTGAGTTCACAAGAAATCGTGATCTTGGTGCCAGAAGATTGAGACTTGATTTCTGCATGGTTGATGCGAATCAGGTTTAACTCATCACCATTGACAACTGCCAACATGTCGTTGTAGTCTGCGCTGTTGTTGGTGGTGATGTTGCGATACTTCTGAATAGGCTCACCGGTTTCAGCCAAATCGCTGAAGTAGTTGTTCACGTCACTCCAGAAAATAATGTCATCAAAGTCATCACCGTCGCACAAGTAAACGATTACATCCTCATTCAAGGGTTCGATGGTGGCGAACACCTCATCTTTGTAACTGCTTGTCCATTTCAGACCCAAAGCAGTCATTTGTGCATCGGTGGCAGCATCGACTTGTGAGCCATTGCGGACCCATTCAAGTTCATAGATATCCAAAGCCTCTTCTTCATATTGGACTCTGAAAGCAATAGTAGCATTGTTGGTCTGGTCGTTGACATCGGTCACGACAGCCTTGATTGTACCTTCATAAAGGGTAATGGTACCTCTGTCTTGATCGAAGAGATAGTCTGAGAAATCATAGGTGGTCTTTCCAGTGAGGTCGATGATGGAGTCGTAAGTAGCTTCTTCACCATCTTCATAATAGGTCCAACTAATCTTCAGACTCTTCAGCTCTTTCTTGGTTTCGGCATTGGACTCAACATGGAAACCATACTTAAGATTGATGGCATCATCGTCATCGGCATCGATGATTGTAGGCTGATCAACAGTACCGTTGATGAAGTTTTCACCCGACGAAACGGCAATCATAGGTTCCGGATGTTCGATTGTTTTCTGGCAGCTTGCAAAGAAGGCAACGCTGGCGAAGCACATAAGTGCTAAAGCTAATTTCTTCATTTTTTAATGATTTTAGTTAATAATTGGTTATTTGTTTTAAGTCTTTCTTGTCAAAGAACGTGGCAAATATAGCAAATAGTTTGCCAAACTCTTCAAAACTGACAAAAAAATTAAAAAAAAGCCTGTTTTTGGCAGGCTTTTCCTTACTTTTAATGCAGTTTCATTTCTTTCAATTAGTCTTCAACGATTGCTTCGTTGGGGCAAGCGCCGGCGCAAGTGCCGCAACCAACGCAGGTGTCAGGATCGATGACATAGATGTCGCCTTCCGAAATAGCGCCCACTGGGCATTCGTCAATACATGTGCCGCAAGCAACGCAGCTGTCTGTGATTTTGTAAGCCATAATGATTTTAGATTTTAATTTTAAGGTTTGTTTTGAGTTTTCGAGCCGCAAAAATACTAACAACTTTCATTCTAATATGCCCCAAAACGAAATTTTTATTCAGTCTAAATAACGATAATGGTTAAGACGCTGATATTTAACATAGTGCGACTTTACTTATAAATAGGAAAATAAAAAGCGTTTTTCTTTGGTTTTGCACCTTATTATTGCTTAATTTTGCACCGAAAAATAAGACACGAGACTGCGTGACTGCGAGACTATGGGATTGGAAAAGACCCTCGTCCTGAAGTTCCGAAGTCCCGAAGTCAAATAATTTATTGAGTGCTAATCAAGTAAAGCAAGTAAAGTAATAACTTAAATCAATAATTATGACAACAAAAAGTAAGGTTGTTGCCCTTGAACATGTCGTCATCCGTTTTTCGGGCGACTCGGGCGATGGTATGCAACTTACCGGAAATCTTTTTTCGGATTCAACAGCATTTGCCGGAAACGATTTCGCCACTTTCCCGGACTATCCGGCTGAAATCCGCCCACCGCAAGGTACCGTGGCTGGCGTCT